>Ga0105048_10000523_pt1 | contig 59257 bp, 61 predicted proteins | sample MAT05_FD_78382 | JGI IMG/M metagenome (GOLD analysis project Ga0105048, IMG submission 78382) | Freshwater microbial communities from Lake Fryxell liftoff mats and glacier meltwater in Antarctica - MAT-05 | ecosystem: Environmental > Aquatic > Freshwater > Ice > Liftoff microbial mat | place... | reverse complement strand
ACCCGTTTCACGCTCTTCCGTCGCGCCATTTTTGGCCTCCGAAACAGCCTCAGATCACACCGCAAGCGTTTTTGGGATCCCCCCGGAATCAGGCCGCAATCTCAATCTGGTCGCGCACTCCCTCGGTGGCACGGGCCCGGGACATGTCAGCTGCGGCTGCTACAGATCGAAGCCGTGAAACCGTTTTGGGTCTACATCCTGAAGTGCTCTGACGACGCGCTGTATGTCGGCCAGACCGACGACCTCGAGAAACGAATCGCCCAACACGCGAGCGGCGAGCTCCGTGGATACACGTGCGGTCGTCTTCCGGTGTTGCTCGTGTACGCGGAGGAGCACGGGTCACGCGACGACGCACTCGTTCGCGAGCGACAGATCAAAGGTTGGAGCCGATTGAAGAAGCAGGCCCTGATTCAGAGCAACTGGGGCCGGCTCACGCTGCTCGCCCGAGGGAGGAACAGGGACGACATCGATCAGCGCCTCGAGGTTCCTACCACCTAGGCTTGCTCATCCCTCGACTTCTCTCGGGACGAACGGAAACTTCTCTCGGGTCGGGATGAACGGACCCGCCGGTTCCCACTGCCCATCTCCCTACTGAAACTGCGGCTTCAACACGCCGCGCGCGATCAACGACTCGACGTGCGGCTTGTCATGGCCGGGGATGACGACCAGCCCCTTCTCGGCCTCGGCAACGCGGTGAAGCTCTTTCACCTGCAGCAGCACGCCGCCGCGGTCTTCGCCCAGGAGCATCGTGACGACGCGGGCGCGGGTCCGGACCTCGGTGACGTTGCGCAGGTGCCAGGCGACGTCGCCGAGGAACAGGTACTCCGTGCCGTCGGCGCGCTTCACGTAGACGAGCTGGCTGCCTGGCGTGTGCCCCGCCGCTTTGATCAGCACCACCCCCGGAGCGATCGCCTTCAGCCCCTCGTACTCCAGCGGCGCGTACCCCTTCAGCGCCTCGGCCGGAAACACGATCGGGTCCATCTTCCCCGGCACCGCCAGCTGTTCCTTCGTCAGCTTCAACCGCGGCATCATCGACACCAGGTCCGGCTGCGTCGCGACGCCACCGAGGTGGTCGTAGTGCTCGTGGGTGACGACGATCGGATCCGCCACCGCCAGCGCCTTCGTGATTCGCGCGAACCCTTCGACGTTGAAGCCCTTCGCCGACGTGTCGTCCGCCGTCTTCTTGTCCATGCCCGTGTCGATCATCGCGACGTGGTCCGGGTACACGAGCTGGTACGCGTAGAACGTCAGCGTCGCGTCGCCCCACCCCGAGCCCGCGATGATGCCCGTCGAAGGCACCGTCATCGACGCGATCTCCTCCACCCGAAGCTCGGTCGGCTTCTCGCCCGGCAACGAATCCGCCAGCACCCGAATCGCCCCCAGGTCGATGCGGTACTCGCCTGTGTCCGGAACGCTGCTCTCGGTGAACAACCAGAAGTACGCAGGAATGGCCGCCACCACCAACACGCCCAACACCATCAGCGCTTTGCGTTTCTTGCTCATCGGCGCCTCTTACTCTGCGGCGGCTCATCCCTCGACTTCTCTCGGGATGAACGGAGCGGACTTTCGGGCTCAACGAAAGCGGACTTTCGGGCTCAACGAAAGCGGACTTTCGGGCTCAACGAAAGCGGCCCCTGTCACCCACGGCAGACACGCCAACCGCCACCCTCGCGCAATCGACCCGCCCCTTGCGGTAAGCACCCCAATCGATGGTCACTTCCCTCGCCCTCCTCCTCCTCGCAGCGGCCCCCGAGGTCGCCCTGCTCTCGACTGGCCCCGACGCCGAGCTCACCGAGCTGCGGTTCCAGCCCCTGGGCGAAGCGCGCCTCGTTGCTGCCGTCGCCCGCCTGCCGCATGTTGCGCGCGAGTCCGTGCTCGGGGCCCTCATCCCCAACTCCCGCCGCGTCGTCGCCACCGCCGTCACCGAGCCCCGCAAAGACCTGTCTTTCGCCTCGAGCCTCTTCCTCCTCGAGCCCAACAAACCCGCCCGCGTCCTCTGTGACCGCGTCGCCCTCGGCAACCGGCCCCTCGTCACCGCCGACGGCCGCGTCTTCGTTCAGCGCGGGAAGCCCGGCGAGAACCGCGTCGACGCCCTCACCATCGACGAAGTCGACCTGCGCACCGGCCGCACCCGCGAAGTCCTCGCCTTCACCGGCTACGCCGCTTTCCTCGCCGGCAGCCTCGGCCGCGAGCTGCTCGTCTACCGAATCGGCACCACCGGCGCCGACCTCGTCGCCGTCCACGCCGATGCGCTGGGCGTGCGCGTCCTCATCCCTTCCTTCGCTCCGCTCGCCCGCGACTTCGCGGTCTCGGCCGATGGCAAGTCGCTGCTCTACACCCAGGGAGATCCGCTCACCGGCCGCTGGTTCATCGAGAAGCTCGAGCTGCAGTCGCTCACCCGCAGCAAGCTCGCCGAAGGCCCCGACATGGCGCTGTTGCCAACGTCCCTTCCCGATGGCCGCGTCGCCTTCGCCCGCGCCGAAGGCCAGGGCCTGCAGGACCTCGAAGGCAAGACCGTCATCGACTCGCGCGGCCCAGGCTTCGAGCGCGTTCGCTTCTTCACCAGGTCCCGCGTCGCCGTTGGCCTTCACGAAATCCCCGGCAACTTTCCGCAGCCGCTCGGAGGCTTCGTCGCGCCTCCCAACCAGCGCCTCGACGTCGCGGGGGTCGTCGAATGAAGGCCCTGATCGCCCTCATCCTTCTCGCGTCGTCCCCCGCGCTCGCGCAGTTCTGCCCGAGCTACACGCTCAGCAGCGGCAGCAACACGCTCAACTGCGGCATCGAAGCCGTGCCCGGCACCAACCCCACGCCCGCGCAGTGGCAGACCATCTTCGCGCTCGTCTCGAACGGACCCGCCGCCTGGGGCAGCAACGGCCCCGCGGTGATGAACATCGGTCAGGGCTGCGGCAAGCCGATGCCCAGCCAGTCGGTGCCCGCGCGCTTTCCGTGCGAGCTGCTCAAAGCCATCGCGATGCAGGAGTCGAGCTGGAAGCAGTTCTGCGTGCCCACCACTCCGTCAGACCAGGTCGGCAAGTCGTCGCGCACCATCATCTCTTTCGACTGCGGCTACGGCATCGGCCAGGTCACCAGCGGCATGCACATCGGGGAAGCCCCCGCCTTCGACCGTTCGCGCGTCGCCAGCGACCCCACCTACAACATGGCCACCGGCACCCAGATTCTCGCCGCGAAGTGGAAGGCTACCCAGTGCGTCGGCGACAACCAGCCGGCCATCATCGAAGACTGGTACACCGCGACGTGGGCGTACAACGGGCTCGCCTTCAGCAACAACCCGTCGAACCCCACGTACAGCTCGACCCGCGGCATCTACAACCCGGCCGTCGGCGGCACCCGCCCGTACCAGGAAAAGGTCTTCGGCTGGATGGAGCACCCGCCGACCCCGACCCACTGGAACGTGACCGCCGTCGCGTACCCGAACCCCGCCATGGTCGGCGGCGCAGGCTCGCCTCCCGCGCTCGCCGAGCCTGCGTGCGCCACGCCCACCAACTGCACGCTGACGCGCTCGGTTCACATCTCTTCCTGCTTCGGCACCGACGCCGGGATGGATGGCGGCACCCCGACGCCCGACGCGGGCATCGATGCAGGCACGCCCGACGCCGGCACGATGACGACGGACTCCGGCACGATGACGCCCGATGCAGGCACGACGAAGCCCGATGCAGGCCCGACCGACGCCGGAACCACCGAGCCGCTGCCCAAGACCGTCCCGCGCCTCACCGAGACACTCGGCCCCACCGCGCAAGTCGGCTGCCACTGCTCGGGCGGAACCTCGCTGTTTCCCCTCGTGGGCCTGCTCTGGCTCGCGGTGAAGCGGCGCGCTCTGCGGCGTTGACTTGTGAGGCGTGGCCGATAGGGTCCGCCGAAGTTTCAAAGCATCCAATCGAGGGGTTACACATGACGCGCATCGCAGCACTGCTCGCTGCAATGCTGGTGGCCGCTCCGGCCCTGGCCGAGCAGTCGAAGTTCAATCTCACCATCGAGCCGGCGGTTGGCTCTGGTCTCAATCGCAGCGTCTTCGTCTCGGGTGGCTGGCTCAAGCTCGACACCACGCTGTTCGGCCTCGGCCCCATCGCTCCGTCGATCGAAGGGTTCGGCATCGGCGCGCAGAACACCACCTACCTCGCCGACGGCGCCGCCTACGGAGCCGGCATCGGCCTTCGCCTTCGCCTCTTCAACGACGAGAAGGGCTACCTCTTCAACCCAGGCAGCGACGCGAAGGGAAACATCCTGGGCAACCTCTGGCTCGACGCGCACTTCATCGGCGCGCACGGCGGTCTCGGCGTCGGCTTCGACGCGAGCCTCGGCTACGAGTTCTCTCTCATCGACGGCCTTCAGGTCGGCCCGCTGGTGAAGTTCGTGTGGATCGGCCGGAACCAGATGCTGATGGGCGCGCTCTCGTTCACCGTCGGCTTCCCCAACGAGCCGCCTGCCGACTACGACCCGGACAACGACGGAATCAAGGGCACCGCCGACAAGTGCCCGAACGAGCCCGAAGACGTCGACGGCTTCGAAGACGAAGACGGCTGCCCCGACCTCGACAACGACAAGGACACGATTCCCGACGCGACCGACAAGTGCCCGATGGTCGCCGAGGACATGGACAAGTTCGAAGACACCGACGGCTGCCCTGAAGTCGACAACGACAAAGACGGCATTCTCGACGCCGCCGACAAGTGCCCGAACGACGCCGAAGACAAAGACGGCTTCGAAGACACCGACGGCTGCCCCGACCTCGACAACGACAAAGACGGCATCGTCGACGCGAAAGACAGCTGCCCAGACGTCGCCGAAGACAAAGACGGCTTCGAAGACGAAGACGGCTGCCCCGAGCCCGACAACGACAAAGACGGCATCGTCGACGGCAAAGACAAGTGCCCGCTCGAGCCCGAGACCTTCAACGGCGTCGACGACGAAGACGGCTGCCCCGAGAAAGAGACGAAGGTCTACGTGACGCGCGAGAAGATCGTCATCACCGAGAAGATCTTCTTCGAGTTCAACAAGGCGAAGATTCTTCCCAAGTCCGACCCGCTGCTCGACAACGTCGCTGACGTGCTCAACAAGTTCCCCCAGGTGAAAAAGGTTCGCATCGAGGGACACACCGACGACGTCGGCACCGACGCGCAGAACCAGACGCTGTCCGAGGCACGCGCCAAGGCAGTGTTCGACGCGATGGTGAAGCGCAAGGTCGCCGCTTCGCGCCTCGAGTCGAAGGGCTACGGCAAGACGATGCCGCTCGCGAAGGACACCACCGAAGCCGCACGCGACTCGAACCGCCGCGTCGAGTTCATCGTCGTCGAGATGACGCCCATCGTCGAAGAGATCGTCAAGCCGGTGCAGTGAGGAAATGACCATGCCCAAAAGCCTGCTCTTGATGGCGTGCATCACTCTCGTCGGTTGTTCCAGCGCCGGCTCCTCCGGCGCCGGCGGCAGCGGCGGCGGCACGCTCAACTTCACCCAGTTCTGCACCCAGTACGCAGACGCGATCGCCTCGCAGCTTTCGACCTGCAACAGCGGGCCGAAGGACCTCTGGGGCAAGGCGCTCGGCGACATCGTTCGCTGTCAGGAGCTCAGCCACTCGGTCGATGCCGGCCGCGCTGTCTATGACCCGGCGTCTGCGCAGGCGTGCATCACCTCGACGGCCGGGCTCGCCTGCAGCTCGATTCTCAACTCGCCCGGCACCCCCGACTGCGTCAAGGCGCTCGACGGTAAGGTCGCCACCGGTGCCACCTGCTACGGCGGCATCGACTGTGGCAACGGCAGCAACTGCGTCATCCCCAGTGGCAGCTGCTCGGGCAACTGCAAGGTCCGCATCGCCGCCGGAGCCGCCTGCGGCATCGCCGACGACTGCGTCAGCGGCTACTACTGCGCAAACAACCTCTGCACCTTGAACCCGCCTCCCGGCATGGCCGACGTCGACGCCTCGTGCAGCGGCGGCATCAACTGCAAGCCGGGCCTCGTCTGCGATCGCCTCACGAAGAACTGCGCCAAGCCCGTCAAGGAAGGCCAGCCCTGCACCTTCGGGCACGGCCTCTGCGAGTTCTTCACCTCGTGTTCCTCGGCCGGAACCTGCGTCCGCAGCAGCATGGCGGGCGGCGCTTGCGGCACCACCCGGGCGGCCGACGGCGGCAGCGACTACGAGTCGGCCAGCTGCATCGATTCGTTCTGCAAGCTTCCTGCGGCCTCGTCGCTCGGCACCTGCGCTGCGCTGCTGGCCATCGACGGCGTCTGCACCTTCGGGTCACAGTGCCAGTCAGGCGTCTGCACCTCGTCGAAGTGCGCCGCCCGCTGCGTGATTCCCTAGCTTGGCCAGTCCAGCGAGATGCGAACGGCGCCGTCGCCCTTCACGCGAACGAGCGACTTCGCCCGTCAGAAGCGTCAACAGGGGCAGCTTCCTTCCACTGCGCCGCCCCTTCGCTGCCGGTTACCCCTGGTAGTGGTGCACCGAGAGCAGCTGGTAGTTCATGTTGCCCATCGTGATTTTCTGGCTGCCGTCCGCGTTGACGTTGTTCGAGCCGATGAACTGGGGCTTGCCGTCCTTCCAGCCCGCGAACATCACCGTGTGGTGGCCGCCCGGGGTCTTGAAGGTGACCACGTCGCCGGGGCTGGCGTTCGCCAGCGAGACGCGCTGGAACTTCGGGTTGCGGTCGAGCTTGCCCTGCAGGTCGATGCAGCCGGCGGAGTAGTCGCCGTGCGAAATCTGCCCCGCAGCCTGGAGGCAGCCCGCGACGAAGCTCGCGCAGTTCACGTTGTTGGGAACCCAGTCTTCCATCGCGCGGCCCAGCGGCGAGCTCTCGAGCTTCAGGCTGCCGGCGTTCTTGCCGAGCTGCGCCCTCGCGATGTCGAAAGCGGCTGAGGCCGGGCCGGTGTGGGTGGGGCCGTTGTCGACGGGGCCGGCGTTGCCCGGCTTGCCCGGCTTGCCCGGCTCGAATGAGTCCGAGCGGCCCGGGATGTTGAGCATCGCGCCCGCGTAGATGAGGTTCGCGTTCTTGATTTGCGGGTTGGCGTTCATCAGCGCCGAGACGCTGGTGTGGTTCTTCCGGGCCAGGGCCGACAGGGTGTCACCAGACTGGATTCGGTAGCTCATGCTGGATTGTCGGTCGCCCGGCGCGACCGTATTTGAGTCGCCCGGTAAGCCCCTTTTCCGGTTCTGCCGATTTTCCGTTCGGATTTCGATGTTTCGGATCGCGACAGCACAACCTGGGCCGGAGGCGCAGTCTGTCTCTGTCGCCCATCATCGAGGCGACGACGCCGAACCTGTTCAGCGACCCGGGGGGTAGCCGGTGGCGCGGCACAGCTCTGCGCCGCCCAGCGCACACACGGTGCCGAGCGCGAACTCGTAGGTCTGGAAGAGGTAGGTGGCGATCAACGCGCGGTCTTTCGAGCCTTCGAGGTCCCTCTGCGCGTCTGCCTCGGTGTGGCCGCGGCCACGCACGTCGACGACGCCGTTTTGGCTCAAGGTGGTGAGGCCTTCGCAAAGGGTCTGCCCGTTGCTGGCGTTCAAGATGCTCGACCGGAAGAACATCGCGCCGGCCTGGTACGAGGTGCCGCCGACGAGCGTGGGCAGCTTCAGCGACTGCAGTTGATGGACGACGAGGTAGCGCACCTCGGACAGCGGGTGGTTGAAGGGCTCGTTCCACCGCTGCTTGCGCCAGCTCCATTCAGACGGCGGGCTGGTGAGCAGGTCTTCGAAGAACTTGCCGGCCGACCGCGGGTACCAGGGAAGCGAGACGTGCTTCACCTCTTCCTCCTGGTCCCAGCGCGTCTCGCCCTTCGTCTTCATCGCGAAAATCTGCTTCGCCGGGAAGTACATCGCCTGGCGCTCCAGCGGAGCGAGCACCGCCCCTTCCGGTTCCCCGAAGTAGCCGAGCAGCTGCAGCCTGTCGACCGGGGCCAACGCGGCGCACGCCTCGTTCAACGTGCGCGTCTGCGTCGAGGTCTTCAGCCGCTGCGCCCCGGCTTCGGCGAGGGCCCCCAACTTGTTCACCCGCCCGGAAAGCTCCAGCGACCTTTCGGCCGCGGGCACCGCCATCGTGAGGACGTAGCCTGCGTAGCCGAGCGCCGGCAGCACGACCAACGCCAGGAGGACCTTCTTCACGGCCCCGTACGGCTGGTGAACTTCTTCGCCTCGGCGATGACGTCGTCGGTGCCGGTGTGGAGGCCGACCCAGCTCGCGGTGTTTTCAGTGCGGGCGTAGAGCTCGCCGCCACTCTTTCCGAGCTCGAGGAAGCCTTTGCTGGCGCCTCGGGCGAGGTAGTCGATGCGCAGCTCGACCTTCGGCGGGCCGCCCTTCGGGTTCTCGTCCTTGCCCAGCACCTCGGTGACGATCAGCCGGTTCGAAATCTTGTCGTGCCAGTTGCGAACCAGGTCATCGGGCTTGTCGGGCGTCGCCTTCGGCATCACCTTCATCGTCTGCGGGATCTCGGCGTCCTTCTGCAGGAACGCGTACTTCTTCCCGTCGAGGTCCAGCACGAACTCGTCGTAGTCCGGAGCGCGGAACGCGTGCAGGCGGCGGTCGACCAGCGACTGCGACGCCGGCTCGAGCTCGCTCAAGATGCTGCCGGTGAGCAGGTAGATGCTGCCGTCTTCACTGCGCATGTACGTGCCGATGACGCCGGGCACCGCGTTGGAAATGTCGAACGGGTTCGCCTTGCCCGCGACGGTGACGGTGAGCTTCCGCTTCGTGCCGTCGAGCCCCAGCTCTTTCTGCTTGTCGGCGGGGAGCTTGCCCAGCGCCCGCACTGCCTCGAACGGAGTGAAGCGCAACATCAGTGATTCCGCGCGCTCGTTGCCGCGCAGCTCGCGCGCCGGCGGCGGCACGAACGGAGAAATCGCGATCGGCTCCCCGCCGTCGAGGCCCACCACGCCGCCGTCGGGAAGCGCGGTGCCGGGCATCGCGATTTTCTCGCGAGGGGTCGCAAGGAAGCTCTGGCGCAGCCACACCGCCTTCTGGCCCGCGGGCTGAAACACCTCGAGCGCCCGTTCGCCGTCTTCGTAGCGAACGCTGGTCAGCGAAGACTTCGTCGCCTCGAGCACGGTGACGTTGTCGTCGTTGGTCGATTCCTTCGGCCGCTGCCAGGTGACCCAGGCGGCGATGAGACCGATGACGGCAAGCGCTCCGTTGAGGCCGGCAGAGCTGGCTTTCATCGCAAAATCTCCTTCTTGCGGCGGCGGAAGACGAGGCCGGCCCCGAGCACGGCCATCGGCCCGAGGGCGATGGTCGTCCAGAACCACACCTTGTCCTGCGTGGTGGTGCGGCTGATCGCGACGTCGTTTTCCTGGTTGGTGATGCCCTGCAGCTGCTCGTCACCGAAGAGCCACTTGAGGCCGTCGAGGATCATGTGCCCGTTGCCCTGGCTGACGGCGAGAATCTCGTCGGCCACCGCGTCCGAGTCGGCGAGCACCAGCGCACGAAGCTCGTCCTCGACTTTCGTGCTGCCCGTCTTGCGGCGCGTGACCGCGGCGACGATTCCATAGGCCTTGCGAACCTCGGGTGGCGTCTCGGCCTGGTAGTTGTTGTTCAAGTCATTCCACGTTGCGGGCTCGGCGCGCACGGCGAAGTCGATCGAGATTTCGGCGGGGTGGGTGGGGAGCTCTTCGAGAATTCCCGCTCTGGCCATGATGACGGGGAAGCCACCGCGGCCGTTGCTGGTCACCGACGGGTGCGAGCTGAAGGTCTTGGTGGCGATGAGCGTGCGGTCGCTGGGCGTGTACGTCTTGCGCGCGTAGGCGACGTCGCTCGCGAGCGTCACCGCGGTGAACTTGAGGCCCAGCGGCTCGAGCAGATTGTCGAACGTGAGCCCGTTTTCCGGGTCGAGCGCGATGACGAGCTTCCCGCCCTTCTTGCCGAACTCGACCAACGTCTTCGCTTCCGGGTCCTGAAAATTCTGCGACGGGCCGAGCACCATCACCGCGGCGGCGTCTAGAGGGACTTCCTGGCCCAGGCCTTCGGCGGCGGTCAGCGGCTTGAGCTCGTAGTTCTGAGACTTGAGCTCCCCATAGAGGCGAGACAGGGCGGCGCGCTGGTCGGCGCCCCCCAGCGATTCTTCGGTGCGCTCGCCGTGGCCTGCGGTCAGGTAGATGGTCTTCTTCGACTTGGCGACCATCAGCATCTTCTTCTGCACGTCGGCGTCGAGGCCGCGAAGCTGGGTCTTCGCCTTGTCGAGGTCGGTGCCCAGGAACACGTTCTCGCGGCGCTCGCCCTTCGAGAGCACGATGACGCCGTTGCCGCTGACGCCGAACTCCTTCGCGCGCGCAGGCTCCAGCGCGTGGTCGTAGATCGAGACCTTGAGCTGCGGAGCGTCTTTCTTCAGGTCGTCAAAGTACGCCTGCACCTGCTCGGACACTTCGTTCGCGGGCGGGAAGAACATCGCCGCGGTGATCGGCGAGTCGAGGCTCTGCGCGAGGCGCTTCGTCGCGTCGCCGGGCTTCGCGGTGCGGAAGTAGGAAAAGTCGAAGCGCTTGTCGCGCTCGGTCGCGACGTACAGCGCCGCCACCGCGAAGACGAGCAGGCCGGCGGTCCCCAACCCTGAGTACATCGCGTCGCGAATGCGGCCCGTCTCGACGGTGGGTGACTTCGCCATCGCGGCGTAGGCGAGCTCCATCAGCGCGAGGGGGAAGACCCCTGCGGCGAGCACCGCGGGCCACAGCGCGGCGAGCACCCCGGCGAGCTTCGGGCTCGTCGCGGCCAGCATCGCGCCGTCGAGCTTCGCCAGCGCGTCCGACTGCGCGAAGTACATCGCGATCGCGGCCAGGCAGACGACCTGCAGGCCGAGCAGCGCCTTCTCGACCTGGCCTGAGCCGCCCTTGGCCGAGCGGGTGCGGGTGAAGCGCCAGGCGGCAGACGCGACGACCGCAGCGACCCCCGCCCAAGAGATGACCATTCGCAAAGTGCCGGCGTCGGCGACGCGCTCGCCGGCCCAGAGGAGCACGAGGCCCACCGCGAAGAGAATCGCGACGGGGTACGAGGCGCGCTTCATCGCCACCTCCGGGCTTCGAGAACGCGGGTGGCTCCGAAGAGCGCGGCCCAGGTGACGAGCACGAAGTACGCGACGTGGCGCACGTGCACGAGCCCCTGCTCGAAAGGCTTGAAGTGGAGGTACCAGGCGAGCGCGGTGATGGCCTCGGTCAGCGGGCGGTCGGTGACCCGCGCCAGCAGCCAGCACACGGTGAGGAACAAGAGGATGACGCCGGTGAGCACGGCCGCGATCACCTGGCTCTTCGTCAGCGAAGAGCCGAAGGTGCCGACCGCGAGGCTCAAGCCGCCGACGAGCAGCAGCCCGAGGTAGCCAGCCATCAGATGGCCGAACGAAATCTTCCCGTACGCCATCACCAGCAGCGGCATGTAGAGCGTGCAGAGCAGGAAGACGGCGAGGAAGCCGAAGGCCGAGAGCCACTTGCCCAACACAATCTGCCAGTCGCGCACCGGCGAGCTGTAGAGAAGCTGCAGCGTGCCCGTCTGCCTTTCTTCTGCGAGCAGCCGCATCGAGAGGAACAGCGCGCACAGCATCGTGAAGCCGCTGGAATAGAAGAAGAAGTCGCCCAGCACTTCCGAGCTGCGCTTCGCGGTGCCGGCCATCGCAAAGGCGTTGAAGCAGAGCCCGTCGACCAGGAGCATCACCGCGATGATGACGTAGCCACTCATCGTGCGCAGGTAGGCCGCGAGCTCGCGGCGCGCAATCAAGAGAACGGTGCTCACGCTTTGCCTCCCGTCAGCTTCATGAAGATGTTCTCGAGGCGGCCGTGGGCCTTGTCGATGCGCAGCACGTCGATGTTCGCAGCGACGAGTGCCTTCACGAGCTCAGGCCGCAGCTGCGGCGGCACGTCGAGGCGCAGCGAGGACAAGTCGCCTTCCATTCTCTGCAGCGTGACGCTGGCGACACCGGGCACCTTCTGGAGCACATCGAGCGCAGCCTGCGCCGGGCCGCGAATGTCGACCTCGACCGCTCCTTCGCCGCCGAGGCTTCGGGCCAGCTGGTCTTCGGTTCCCTGCGCGACGATTTCGCCGCCCTGGATGACGAGCAGGCGATCACACACCTGGGAAATCTCGGAAAGGATGTGGCTCGACACCAGCACGGTGTGCTCGCCCTTGAGCTCGCGAATCAGGTTTCGCATCTCGACGATCTGCACAGGGTCGAGGCCGCCGGTGGGCTCGTCGAGAATGAGCAGCTTCGGCTTGTGTACCAGCGCCTGCGCGACGCCGACGCGCTGCCGGTAGCCGTGGCTCAGCGAGGAAATCGGCTGCTCGTCCATCGCTTCCAGCGACGCCTTCTTCTCGGCATCGAGGACGTGGCTGCGGGCCTGCGAGGCGGGCACGCCGCGGAGCTGCGCGACGAAGGCGAGGTACCCACCGACCGTCATCTCGTCGTACAGCGGCGGCACGTCGGGCAGGTACCCGATGCGCTTGCGAATCTCGTGCGGCTGGGTGCCGACATCGAAGCCATCGATGCTGACCTGGCCCGAGGTCGGCAGCAGCACGCAGCCCAGCACCTTCAGGGTCGTGCTCTTGCCGGCGCCGTTCAAACCGAGGAAGCCGATGACTTCACCGCGCTCGATGTTGAACGAGAGGTCGCGGATGGCGGCGTGTTCCCCGTAAAACTTGGTGAGACCCTGAACGTGGATCATTGGGCGCGAGAACTTCCATTGGTGAGTAGGGGTGTCAACGTCCAAATCACGGCAATCACGAGCAGCACGCCCGTGAGCCCCGAAGCTTCGGGGCCAAACGCTCCACCTGAAAAAAAGCCCCTCGCCACTATTGGGCCGACGAACAGCGAAGGCCCCGGGTTGATTCCACTGACGGGCTGGCCGAGCACGAAGCCTTCGAAGAAGTTCCAGGCGACGTGCGCGCCGATGGCCGCCCACAGCGTGAAGCGCAGCGCCAGCAGCCCGAACCAGACTCCGACCAGGGCGACGTTGAGCGCGGCCACCCACGTCGCGTCCGGGTTCAGCAGGTGCATCACCCCGAAGGTCGCTGCGGTGAGCAGCACGGCGAGCCACGCGCGGGTGCCCTTCGCCAGCTGCCGCAGCAACACGCCGCGCAGCAGCAGCTCTTCGCCCACCGACGTCGGCACGAGGACGACGGCTTGAAGAAGGGCCGCCTCGAGCAGCGCCGCGGCGCCATCGGAGCTGAAGCCCAGCGGCGCCTGACCCACGGCGACCGGAATGAAGACCGTGAGCAGCACCAGCCCGGCGCCTAACCCAAGGCCCTTGAGCAGGTTGCCCAGCGCGCCAGCGCGAGGAAGCCCTGCCTCGGCGTTCAAGAACAGCACGCACGGCACCGTCGCCGAGGTGGCCGCGACGAGCATCACCACCGTGGTGAAGAAGAGGTACGGGTCGTCGAGGGTCAGCGGCTCGCGCGGGTGAAGCCCGAACAGCGACACGACGCCGCTGCAAAGGCCGTAGCTGCCAGCGGCGATCGCACAGAACACGGCGATGACCCAGCCACTGCGCAGCTTCCGTGACCCGTCGTCGAGAAAGAGCCCCAAGCGAAAGGCGGGTGTTAGCGCTTCTTGACGGTCTTCGCCGAGCGATTAGGAAGGGCGACATTGCACGGTCGCTTTCTCACAGTGTTGGCGCTCCTGGGGGCATGCAGCAGCTGGGCCGAGGGCGATGGAGGCGTCGAGCCGCAGACGATCGCGTGACGATCGAGCGTTCTCGCGGGCAGTACCTCGAGGGGTCGACCTCAATCATGGGCGGCCTGTTCCTCGACGGCGAGCTGCGCGCCGGCGCCTGGGTGGTGCGTTCGGGAGGAAGGGTTGGGTGGGCGAGCGCGGTCGCTCCGGCCGATGTCGCGTCGCAGGGCACGTGGGCGTCACCTGGCAGTTGGTGCAGGCGCTCGGGGTGACGGCGAACGTCGACCACTCGTACCGCGCGCCCAACCTCGACGATCTGACGTCGCGCCAACAGACCGGCGCGCGCAGGCCGAAGGTCTCGATTCGCGGGTCCAGCGCCGCGAGGACGTTCACTACGCCACGCCGCAGTCGTTCGATGGAGGCGTCGCTCCGAAGTGCAGCGAGGTCGGCGCCCCCGAGCAGTACCCGGATCGCTGTGTCGGGCCGGCGAAGCTGCTTCCAATCCTCAACGACGCTTTCGCGAAGGGCGCGTCGGGCGAGGCACCGCGGCTGCACGCGGCGCGCATCGAGGCGGCGCTGCTGTGGTTCCTCTACGTGTCTTCGTTGTCCGAGGTGATGTCGTGTGGCGCCAAGCCTGCCGACTGCGACAGCTGCTGGGCTTACTACTCGGGGGGGACGGCCCGCGGCGCGCCGCTGGGGCTGGGTGCGGCAGTGAACGCGCTCGCTCCCGAGACACACCAGCGGGCGTATGACGCGACGCTGGCGGTTCGATGTTGGAGGAACCTCGACAACGAGACAGGGATCGCCGGCAACCTGTCGATGCAGCTACAGGCGCGCACCCAGCTCGACCGTGCGCTGGTGCGGGGGCTTTCGATGATTGTCCGTCAGCGGGTCAGCGAGCTCGCCTGTGCCGATGTCGATGGCAAGCAGGCACGGTTGGCGTTCATCCGCACGCTCAGCCCGCTGCTCGACCGGGAAGCGCGGGCGCGCGATCCGGTTCGCGCGGATCGGCTCTTGATGGATCCAGTAGAGGTGGGGCCGGTCACTGCTGCGCTCGATGCGCTGTTTCCCTGCCCCTGACCCGCATTCTGCGGCGTCAGTACGGGTTGCCTTCGCCGAAGTTCGTGATCACCTTGCCGGTGATGGCCCCGCCCGCCACCTTCTTCACGGGGACGGTGGCGACGGGCAAGTACTCCAGGCCGCCGGCCGAGGTAGCGAAGAGCTGGCGAAGGTTGTCGCCGAAGACGGTGACGCCGCCGACGAAGATCGCGATCAGGATGACGAGGGCGACGGCGATGCCGCGGGCGTGGGGCAGCAGCCGGCGCGCGACGCGAAGGCCGTAGCGGTAGCCCTTCGGGCAGTCCTTCGTCATCACCGTGCCGTCGAGGCGCTTGTAGATGCGGGCGCAGATGCGTTCGCCACCGGCGTTGCGGCGCAGCAGCAGCCGAGCGTCTTCGCTGGTCAGCTCGGAGAAGTTGTAGACGGTGAACTTGCACGCGGCGCAGTGGCGCGTCTGCGCGTCGCCTTCCATCAAAGACCACTTCTCGTTGCACGGGCTGGCGATGTGAACGCGGCCGAGTTCGGGCAGGTCGGTGTCGAGCATGAGGGGATTATCGAAGGCACCTGCCAAGGCGGACCTCGGCTGATCGTCCGTCGGACGATCGACCGATGATCAGAAGGCGCACACCCGGCAACGAAGTGGGGACCATGAGCCACTTTGCGCGCCTGCTATGCCTTGCGACGGTTGCGGTTTACCTCTTTGGTTGCGGGGGGTTCGGCGTGGTCGGCAACGGCCAGAAGACGACCCAGGCGCGCGAGCTGCAGGCGTTCAAGCGCATCGACGTCTCGGGTGGCCTGTCGGTGAAGTTCACCAAAGGCGCGCGGGGTGCAACGGTCACGGGCGACGACAACCTGGTCAGCCATGTCGACACCGTGGTGCAGGGCGACGTGCTGGTGGTGCGGATGAGGCACCCCGTCGCTGACGTGGGAAGCCTCGAGGTGGCGGTGAGCAACGGGCTGATGGAAGGGCTGTCGCTGTCGGGCGGCTCGCGGTTCGTCGGCGTCGCGACGCCAGTGACGTTCTTCGATCTCGACGCGTCGGGCTCGAGTCACGTCGAGCTCGAGGGCGTGACGTCGGACGACGTGAGCGTCGACGCCAGCGGCGCCAGCGAAGTGCTGCTCATCGGCGGCTCGACGAAGAAACTCTCTGTCTCGGCGTCCGGCGCGTCGAAGGTGACGTCGCACGGCTTCGACGCCGCGAAGGTGAACGTCGAAATCAGCGGCGCCTCGAGCGCGTGCGTCACCGCCACCGAATCGATTTCCGGCAGCGCCAGCGGCGCGTCGACCGTCACCGTGTCCGGCTCGCCCGCGACGTTGAACGTGAGCAGCTCGGGTGGGTCGCGGTTGATCAAAGAGAGCTGACGTCCAGCGCGGCCGCCGCAATCAACGCGGCCTCGGCGACCTTCACGTTCTCGCGCTGCTCAAGCGTGCGCAGCCGAAGCTCCTTTTGCGCGCGGAACGCGTCGAGCAGGTCGAGGATCCCCGTGCGCCCTCCGCGGTACGCGTCTTCGGCCATCTTGCGCAGCTGGGGCATCGACTTCTCAGATTGTCCTTCCAGGCTGGCCAGCGCCTCTCGACGCCGCAGCAACACCGACCGCGCGCATTCCACTGCGGCCTGCGCTTCGAGAAGGTCCGCTTCGAGGCTCAGCGAACGGCTCGCTGCTTCCGCCGACGCTTTCGCAATCGGCCCCTGATTCCGATCGAGGAAGGGCAGCGGCAGCGACAAGCCCCACACGATGGCGGTGCTCTCGACGTTGGTGGTGACCTGCGCTCCCAGGGAAATCGACGGCACCGGCAACGCTTCACGCTTCGATGCGGGCAGCGTCGTACGCGCTGCGGTCTCCGGCTGACGCGCGCGCGGTGACGATGCTTCGCACGCGCTCGATATCGGCAAAGCTCTCGTCGAGAATCGTCTGCTGCTCCTGCCTCGACAGCAGCTGAGCGAAGGCCTGCCGCACCGCCAGCCGCTTGTCAGACAGTGACGCCGCGAGGCCCGAACGGGCCGCCTGCAAGTTCAGCTTCGCCGCAGGCCGCGCTGGCCGAAGCCTTTCGTGCACATCAACTGCGCGGCGCTGCCGGCGAACCTGATCGAGAGCGAGCTCTTCGGAGTGAAGCGGGGCGCCTTCACCGATGCGCGAGAAGATCGGGCGGGGGCCTTCGTCACCGCGGCCGACGGGACGTTGTTCCTCGACGAAATCGGCGAGCTGCCACTGGAGCTCCAGGGGAAGCTTCTTCACGTACTCGAGGCGGGGAAGGTGCGGCCCCTGGGCGGCACCAGCGAGGTGACGGTGCGGGCGCAGGTCATCGCGGCGACGAACCAGCCGCTCGAGCAGCTGCTGCGCGAAGGAAACTTCCGGCCCGACCTCTACTACCGGCTGAACGTGATCCGACTCGAGGTGCCGCCACTGCGTGAACGACACGAGGACATCGTTCCCCTGGTCGATCACTTCCTCGGCAGGGCGAGCGAGAAGCACTCGCGGCCACTTCTCGGAGTGTCGTCTGCGGCGATGAAGCGGCTCGTCTCGTACACGTGGCCCGGGAATGTGCGCGAGCTGTCGAACCTGCTCGAGCGCGGCGGCGCGCTCAGCGAGAACGACACGCTGCTGCCCGAAGACCTCGACTTCCCCGATGCGCCCAGGGTCAAAGGCGTGCTGCACGAGGGCATCAACAACCCGGTGTCGCTCGAAGAGCTCCAACGCAGCTACGTGAAGCGGATCCTCGACTCGCAAGGCGGGAACAAGGCGGCGGCCGCGCGGATCCTGCAGATCAACCGCCGCACCCTGTACCGCAAGCTCGGCCTGGTCGACCCTTAGCGGCAGGTTCCCGCCAACCGCCCGCCGCGCCTGGCTTTTCCCTGCACGACAAAAGTAGATCGAAGATCCTCCGGACCCCTCGAAGCCATCGACCGTCGACGCAGTGCGGCGGATCCGATCGAATTCGATCGAACTGGTGACAGGTGGGCCCAGACCCCGCTATGGGCGGAGAAGATCGAGGGGGTCCGGGAATCGGGACGACTGCCGCGCTCCAGTCGAGTGGTTGTGTCGTGCTGCGCTGGCCGAAGTCCTGCTGCAGACCCCTGGTATTCAACTCCAACCAGGGAAGACAAAATGAAATGGCTCGTGGCTGTTTGTATGGCGATGACGGCGTGCGGCGTGGCCCCGGGACTTCCGGATGCCTCGGGCAATGGCGGTGGCGGCGAGAAAGACGCGGGCGTGGTGACGAAACCCGACGCGGCAACGATTCTCGAGGACGCCGGGACGAATGAAGAAGACGCGGGAGCCCCTGACGCAGGCCAGCCCGACGCAGGCCAGCCCGACGCGGGGGGTCCGGAAACGAGCTGTTCAGACGGAATCGACGACGACCAGGACGGCCTGATTGACTGCCTCGACCCCGACTGCGCCGCGCGCACTTGCCGTGGAAGCGCAGGCGACTGTGACCTCGCCGAATCATGCTCGAACGGCGCGTGCCCCGCCGACGCCTTCGTCTCGCCTGCGACGACCTGCCGTGCGAGCGCTGGAGGCTGCGACATGCCCGAAGCTTGCACCGGCGCAGCTGCCGCCTGCCCTGCCGACCTGATGAAGTCAGGCGGCGTGGAGTGCCGCGCCAGCGCCGGTGAATGCGACACCGCAGAAACCTGCACGGGTGTGACGGCCACGTGCCCGGTCGACGCGCTGCTGCCCGCCACCTACGTCTGTCGGACTCCGACAGGCCCCTGTGATGTGGCCGAAACCTGCCTTGGTACGAAGGTCACCTGCCCGCCCGATGGGTGGGCCCAGGCTGGCTTCGAGTGCCGCCCCGCTGCGGGCGACTGCGACGTCGCCGAAACCTGCAGCGGAGTCAGCGATGCCTGTCCCGTCAATCAATTCATTCCCGCGTCGATGAGCTGTCGCGCTTCGGTTGGCTCGTGCGACATCGAAGAATCGTGCACTGGCAGCAGCCCCAGTTGTCCAAACAACCTCTTCCGACCTTCAGGTTACATCTGCGGTCCTTCCGTTGGCGGCTGCGACATTGTTGAGGTCTGCAATGGCGCGACCGCAGCCTGCCCGCCCAACGTCTATCAAAGCCCTGGCTTCGTCTGCAGCGCGGCGAGCTGCGTTTCCAATATGTGGAAGCCCGAGGTGTCCTGCAACGGAACCGCCCAGTGCGACGTCGCCAACGAAACTTCGTGCGGCGCGTACGTCTGCATGAACGCCAACCAGTGCTTCACGTCGTGCGGATCCGACGCCGCCTGCGCAGTGGGCCAGTACTGCTCGGCAGATCCTTTCGGCGGGGGCGGCAACAACTGCCTGCCGAAACGGGCGGACGGCACCTCGTGCTTCAAGGTGTCGCAGTGCAGCAGCGGAGCCTGCACCCAGTTCTGGCGCGACGCGGACAACGACACGTTCACCACGACGGCAGCGTCGTTCTGCGGCACCACGCCTCCGGGCGGCTTCCGCTCGGCGGCAAAAGGCCTTGATTGCGACGACACCGCGCCGAGCGTGTTTCCAGGGCAGACAGCGTTCTTCGCGACTCCGCGGGCTGGCGGAGGTTTCGACTACGACTGCGATGGGATCCAAACGCAGCAGTTCCCGACGACCGGCTTCTGCAGTCAGTTCGGCTGCTCCTATCCTGGCAAGGTATGGACGGGTACTTCGGTGCCGCAATGCGGCGCGTTAGGCAACTTGTTGCAATCCTGTACCGCGAACCCCTTCTGCAGCTACATGGCTGCGGTCACGGCGCAGGGCTGTCGATAAAGTCAGGTGGCTCCAGGTGGCCGAGTCGAACGTTCGACTCGGCCACCTTCCCTCAATCAAGAGTAGAAGCGAGTTCGTGTCCGTCGATCGCGCCGTCGAAATCCTCAGAGCCGGCGGCCTGGTCGCGCTGCCCACCGAGACCGTCTACGGGCTCGCCGCCGACGCCGACAACGAGCTCGCCGTTCGCAAGATTTTCGCGCTCAAGGGCCGGCCCGCCGCGCACCCGCTGATCGTCCACCTCGGCGACGTGCAGCAGCTGTCGCACTGGGCCCGTGAGATTCCCAAAGCCGCCGAGCAGCTGGCCGCCGCTTTCTGGCCCGGGCCGCTGACGCTCGTGTTGCCCAAACAGCCGCGCGTGCTCGACATCATCACGGGCGGGCAAGACACGGTGGCGCTCCGAATTCCCAACCATGACCTCGCCTTGCAGGTGTTGCGAGAGTTCGGCGGCGGCCTCGCGGCGCCCAGCGCGAACAAGTTCGGCCGCCTGAGCCCCACCACGGCGCAGCACGTGATGTCCGAGCTCGGTGACGGCGTCGACCTCGTCTTCGACGGAGGCCCCTGCGCCGTCGGCGTCGAGTCCACCATCGTCGACTTGAGCTCCGGCGCTCCCTCGCTGCTGCGGCCCGGCGGCATTCCCAAAGAGCAGATCGAAGCGTTGCTGGGTCTAAAGCTTGGAACCGCTGCGTCGCAGGTGCGCGCCCCCGGCACCCTCGCCTCGCACTACGCGCCGCGCGCCGGCCTGGTGCTCACCACGCAAGACAAGCTCGCCGACGAAGCCGCGCAGCGAGACCTCTGGGGCGCTTCCGTCGCCGTGCTCTCGGTGCAGAAGCCCGCGCTGCCGGAAAGCATTGCGTACTTCGCGTTGCCGCATGATCCAGCCGACGCCGCGCGCACCCTGTACGCGACGCTGCGAAACATCGACGCGCAGGGGTTCGACGTCATCGTCGCCGTGCTCCCACCCGAGACGGGGCTCGGCCTCGCAGTCAGAGACCGGCTGACGCGTGCGGCGGCGCCGCGTGACTCAGTGAAGTGAGTTGGGCTGCACCAGCGCGAATTCCCCGATCTTCCCTTCGAAGCCTTTGCCGTCGGGGCGCGCGAACGTGTAGGTGCCGCGCATCGTCCCGAACGGCGTCTTCAACATCGCCCAGCTCGTGTATTCGAACGACTCGCCCGGAGCGAGCTTCGGCTGTTTCCCCACCACGCCCTCACCCCGCACCTCTTCCACCCGGCCCTCGCCGTCGGTGATGACCCAGAAGCGGCTCTTCAGCTGCGCAGGCTCGGTGCCGACGTTCGAGATGGTGACCGTGTACGTGAAAGCGAACTGGTTGTGCTCCGGCTCACTGCGCTCTGACCAGTAGCTGGGCTTGATGCGGATCCGGATGCCTTCGGTGGTGGTGTCGGACATGGGTGGTTTTACGAGTCCTTGAGCAGCGGTGCGGTCACCGGTTCCTTCTTCGGAGGGTGGATGATTGACCAGACGATCGACACGGTCAGCACCAGGGCGATGAAGCCAAGGCTGCCCACAATCAGCAGCCCTTCGTTCGCGTGCGTCCACTCGTGGAAGTACGTCTCGCCAATCAGCTTGAGGCCGACGAACCCCAGAATGATGCCGAGGCCCACCTTCAAGTAGTGGAACGAGTCCATCAGCTTCGAGACCACGAAGAACAGCGAGCGCAGCCCCATCACCGCGCACGCGTTGGCGGTGAAGATGATGTACGCGTCCTGGCTGATTCCCAGTGCGGCAGGAATCGAGTCGAGCGCGAAGAGCACGTCGCTGGTCTCGACCACCAGCAGCACGAGGAACAGCGGCGTCACTACGCGCTTGCCGTTCTCCACCGAGAAGAAGTGTTGCCCATGGTCCTGCGTCGCGACCGGGAGCACCTTGCGCGCCCACCGCAGCACCACGTTCTTCTCGGGGTCGACGTCTTCGTCTTCGCCCGCAGTGACGAGCTTGAAAGCCGTGTAGAGCAGGAAGGCGCCAAAGCCGTAGAGGACCCAGGTGAACTGGGTGACGAGCTTGGCTCCCAGGAAAATCAGCAGCGCGCGAAGGGCGAACGCCCCGATGACGCCCCAGTAGAGAAGCCGGTGCTGCGCGTCTTTCGGGATCTTGAAGTAGCTGAAGATGACGAGGAAGACGAAGAGGTTGTCGACCGAGAGCGCGTACTCGATGACGTAGACGGTGAGAAACGTGCCCGCCGTCTTCACGCCGCCCAGCGTGTAGAGAAAACCCGCAAACGCGAGCGACAGCGAAACGTAGACGCCGACCCAGATGCCGGCTGCCTTCACCGACACGACCCCGCCCTTCGCCTTGACGAGGCTCAAGTCGATGACGACCAGCGCGAGCACGCCGACGAGGAAACCTATCCAGAGAAGAGGGGTACCCAAGGCGCGCGAAGCTACACGGCTTTGCTCAACTGCTGCATGACCATCAAGCTGCGGCCCGCCAGTGACAACCTCTCGCCCGGGAAGAAAGACCGGGTGACCCGGTTGTCGCGCGCCGTCTCGAGCACCACCTCGTAGCCATCGCCCTGCGCCTTGTCGGGCAGCACGAGCTCGACGGCCTCGCTGCCCGCGTTGACGTAGAGCAACAGGCTCTGGCCGACCACCTTGCGTCCATCGGGGCCGCGCGCGCCGATGGCGTCACCCCCCAGGAACCAACCGAGGCACCGGCTGTGCGGCTGCGCCCAGTCGGCGGGCTGCATCTCTTTGCCGTCGGGGCGAACCCACGCGAGGTCGTGGAACTGGGAATCATCCAGCGTGCTGCCGAGGAAGAAGTTCCGGCGCTGCAGCACCGGGTGGTCGCGCCGCACCTTCAGACAGGCTTTGGCGAACGCGAGGAAGTTGTTGCGCGCTTCGTCGAGCTCCCAGTCGACCCACGACAGCGCGTTGTCCTGGCACCAGGCGTTGTTGTTGCCCCACTGCGTGCGTCCGAGCTCGTCGCCCGCGCAGAGCATCGGGGTGCCGACGGAAAGGAAGAGCGTCGCGAGCAGGTTGCGCGCCTGGCGATCGCGAAGGCCGAGCACCAGCGGGTCATCGGTCTCGCCTTCGACGCCGCAGTTGTAGCTGTGGTTCTCGCCGGCGCCGTCGCGGTTCTCTTCGCCGTTCAGCTCGTTGTGCTTCTGGTTGTAGCTGACCAAGTCTCGCAGCGTGAACCCGTCGTGGCACGCGACGTAGTTGATGCTCGCGGTCGGCCGGCGGCCCGACACCTTGAAGAGGTCCGAGCTGCCCGTGAGGCGATAGCCAATCTCTCCGGCCTGGCGTTCATCGCCGCGCCAGAAGCGGCGAATCGACTCGCGGTACTTGTCGTTCCACTCGGCCCACTGCAACGGAAACTGGCCGACGCGATAGCCGCCGAGGCCCACGTCCCACGGCTCGGCGATCAGCTTCACGCGCGAGAGCACCGGGTCCTGGTGAATCGCCTGGAAGAAAGGGCCCGACGGGTCGAACTCACCGTTGCCGCGGCGGCCCAGCGTGGTCGCGAGATCGAAGCGAAACCCGTCGACGTGCATCTCGGTGACCCAGTAGCGAAGGGAGTCGAGCACCAGCTTCAACACCTGCGGGTGGCGCAGGTTGAGGCTGTTGCCGCAGCCGGTGAAGTCGAGGTGCCTGCCTGGATTCGTGGGGTCGGCCCAGTAGAATGCGGGCGCGTCGAGCCCGCGGAAGCTCAGCGTCGGCCCGCGCTCGTTGCCTTCGCAGGTGTGGTTGTAGACGACGTCGAGCAGCACTTCGATGCCGGCGTTGTGCAGCGCCTTCACCATCGTCTTGAACTCGCGCACCTGCTCGCCGCGGACGCCGCTGGACGAGAAGCGCTGGTCGGGCGCGAAGAAGCCGAGCGTGTTGTAGCCCCAGAAGTTGCTGAGGCCCTTCTCGAGAATGAAGCCTTCGGAAGCGGCTTCGTGCACGGGCAGCAGCTGCACGGAGGTCACGCCCAGCGAAGTCAGGTGCCCGATGACGCCGGGGTGCGCCAGGCCCAGGTACGTGCCCCGCTGCTCTTCGGGGACGCGCGGGTGCCTGGCGGTGAAGCCCTTGACGTGCACTTCGTAGATGACGGACTTGCGCCAGAGCACCTGGGGGCGGCGTTCGCCTGCCCAGTCGAAGTCGTCGGCGACGACCACGCTCTTCGGAGCGCCGCGGCCCGAGTCGCCTTCGTTTCTGCTCTCGACGCCGGCGGCGGTGAAGGTGCTGCCGTGCAGGGGCTCTTTCCAGTCGGGCTTGCCGCTGATGGCTTTCGCGTATGGGTCGACGAGCAGCTTCTTCGCGTTGTAGCGCTGGCCCTTCGACGGATCCCAGGGGCCGGTGACCCGATAGCCGTAGAGCTGGCCCGCGCTCAGGTGAGGCACGTAGCCATGCCAGACGTGGTTCGTCACGTCGAGCAGCGGGAAGCTGTGGGTCTGCTGGCCGGGGTCGTCGGAGTCGAAGAGCACGAGCTCAACTGCGGTCGCGCCCTCGCTGTAGAGGGCGAAGTTGACGCCGCGGGGGTCGCAGGACGCGCCGAGCGGGTACGGGACGCCGGGCCAGACTTCGAGGAGGTCAGTCACGATGGACTGCCCGTCTACTTCACTTTCGGGTCGGAATAGGGGCCGACGGATTCGGCCGTCTGCTGCGAGGCCGCAAGGGGTCTGACCGCCTTTGCCTTGTCGTGGGGTCGAACAGGGTTAGCCGGGGGAGGCCCCCTGCTTCTCGTCCTGTGCGGCGATCGAGCGGCGCACCTCGTCCATGTCGAGCGCGCGCACCTTCCCGATGAGCTCGTCGAGCGCAGCCGCCGGCACGGCGCCGGCCTGCGAGAACAAGATCACCCCGTCGCGCATCACCATCAGGGTCGGGATCGCGCGGATCTGAAAGCCCGCGGCCAGCCCTGGCTCGTGCTGGGTGTCGATCTTCCCGAAGACCACGTCGGGGTGGAGGGCCGCAGCCGCCTCGAAGACCGGAGCGAAGCTGCGGCAGGGGCCGCACCACGAGGCCCAGAAGTCGATCAGGACGATCCCCTTCTCGACGGTCGCGTCGAAGTTCTGCTCAGTCAGTTGAACGGTTGTCATTTTGGTGTCGCCTCCATTTTCCGAAGTCTCAGAGCTGCGCGCCCATTTCGTTCTTCTCGACCTACATCTGTTGCGGGCCTCGGCTGAACAGCGGGGTTCCGTCGCTCTTGCGAATCTGCACCGTCTTGCCGCCCTTGCTGATGGTGGTCGCCAGCAGCGTAGGGACGCCGTCGAACAGGATCTTCGAGCCGGTCGCCTCGAGGTCATCGTTCACTGCGAAGCTCAGCTTCGGGTCGATGAAGAACGACGGGCCGGCATGAACCACCACCATCTCGTCCGCGATCTTCACCTTCAGGTGCACTCCGGTGAAGTCGCGCCCGTGCTCGACGCGATCGATCTGCGTCACCCGGCCCTTGATCGTGGTGACGGTGCTCGCGTCGAACATCGGCATCGCGTGGGGCCCCATCGCCTTCTTGCCGTGCATCGGGTGCCCGGCGTGCGCTGGGCAGGTCGCTCCTGAGCAACCGCAGCCGGCTTCGCAGGCCGCCTTTTCCTTGCCGCACGGGCATGGGGTCGGCTCGGCGGCGAGGGCGCCAGTTCCAAGCAACAGAGAAAGACTCAAGCCGAGCTGGACGAGGGAGCGACGCATGGGGACTCCGGGTGGGTTGTCTGGTGGGTAAGAGCCAGCCGCGTGCGGTTCGGGTTCAGCGCACGACCTCAGCCCAGAAGACGCCGCGAAACTCGCCCACGTCGAAGCCGACCGCTTGATCAGCCGGGTAGCGCGCGCGGAGCGCGGCCGCCACCGGGGCAGGCACCGACTTGCCGTGACAGGTCAGACACATCGGCTGAATGAGAATCGTCTCGGCGTAGCCGGACTTCCCCTTTCCCAGGTCGACCAGGACGCTCTGACCCTCTTGCGGCTTCGCGGCGAGCGTCTTCATTGCGTCGGCGACCCAGGGGCGGGGCGCGTTCGCCGGGCTGCGAAGCTTCAGCGCCGAGCGCCCGACCGTCACGTCGGGGGAGGAGGCGCGGGCCGCGAGCGTTGGGGCCTGCGTGGCGCAGACCTCGATCGCCGCTTCTGGGCTCTTCGCGAGCGCGGCGACGAGCGCCTCCTTCAGCGACTTCTTGAACGGCCCCACCGCGGCGCGCGCCTTCTCAGTGGTGGCGAGGTTGGGTTCGGCAGCCCAGACAGTCGTCGCCATCAGCACCCACAGAATCGATCTCGAGACGCGCATGAACTCTCCTTTGCCCTGTGAGCCTGCGGGCAGGCCAGAGGATTCCTCGTGGTTGCTTTTGAACCCCTGGCGAGCGCGGCTGGCTCTTGACCCGCATGAACGACTCGAAGCCCAGCTCGGCACAGGTTGTCCCCGCCGGAAACGATCTTCCAAAGCAGCGTGAGCCGACGACGCAGATCGAGCCCTTCTTCGACCCCCGCACCTCGACGTTGACCTACGTGGTCTTCGACGAGGCGTCGCGCGACGCGGTGATCATCGACCCGGTGCTGGACTACGAGCCGAGCGCTGGCCGGGTGTGGACTGAGTCGGTCGAACAGGTCGCGGCGTTCGTCGACGCCAGGGCGCTGAAGGTGCACCTCGTCCTCGAGACCCACGCGCACGCCGACCACCTGTCGGGCAGCCAGTGGCTCAAGAAGCGCTTTGGGGCCCAGGTCGCGGTCAGCCACCGGATCACCGAGGTGCAGCAGGTCTTCAAGGGAGTGTTCGGCTGGCCCGACTTCCCGGCCGATGGCCGCCACTTCGATCGGCTGTTGAAGGACGACGAGGTGGTGCGGGCCGGGGCGCTGGTGCTCAAGGCGATTCCCACCCCGGGGCACACCCCGGCCTGCATGAGTTTTCAGGTGGCCGATGCGGTCTTCACGGGCGACGCGCTGTTCCTCGACGACGTTGGGGTCGGGCGGTGCGATTTTCCCCGGGGCGACGCGAACGCGCTCTACGACTCGGTGGAGCAGCGGCTGTTCACGCTGCCCCCCGAGACCCGGTTGTTCGTCGGGCACGACTACCCGCCAGCGGGCCGGGCGTGGAGAGCGTCGACCACTGTCGGCGCGGCGCGGCTGCGCAACGTGCAGCTGACCGCGGTCACGCCGCGCGGCGAGTTCGTCGCCCGCCGGACCCAGCGGGATCGCAGCCTGACCGCGCCGCGCCTGCTGTACCCGAGCCTGCAGGTGAACATCGCGGCGGGCCAGCTGCCGCCTGGCGAGCGCCGAGACGGCTGCTGCCTGACCGCCCCGGTGACGCCTCGGTGAGAACCTTCTGCGCCCGCCGTGGGCTCTGACGGGCATGAAGACCAAATGGATGTTTGGAGCAGTGGGACTGGCCGCCGCGTTCCTCTTCCTCGCTGCGAAGGGGGGCGGAACCGTCAACGGCGAAGAGGCGAGGGCGCTCGTGAATCAGCAGGGTGCGCTGCTGCTCGATGTGCGCACCCCGGAGGAGTTCTCGGCGGGGCACATCGACGGAGCGACCAACATCCCCGTGCAGGAGCTGGAAGCGCGCCTGACCTCGTTTCCCGCCCGAAAGGATCAGGGCGTCGTCGTGTATTGCCACAGCGGCAGGCGCAGCGCGAACGCCGTGGGGATTCTGACCAAGGCCGGCTACACCCGGGTCTCCGACCTGGGTGCGATGACGAACTGGAAGTGACCTCGTCCGCGCAGCCCCGCGGCTTCTTCAGGCGCTCTGCAGAAGAGACTTGAGCATCAGCCGACACTCCTCGAGCGCGAGGCGCAGGCGCAGGCGTTGCTCGAGGTGCGAATCGGTCTGGAGCGCGGTGGAAAGCTGCACCTGGCTCGTCTGTACGGTGCCCACCGTGAGGCATTCCGGATCGCCTCGTTTTGGCTCCGAGCACCATCGTTTCGTTGGGCAAGGTGGCTTCCTCTCAAGCAGATTGACCGGCGGGAGCGCCGGGTCAGCCCCTGAACAGCAAGCTGCGCTCCAGCGCCGGCTTACCGGCGAAGGACGGTGACCCGGAGCCGCTGGTTGCCCGTCGCCGTCCCTGCCACGTCGGTGATCGCCAGGCAGGTCGTCCCGTGCTTGAGGGTCACTGCGCGCGGAGCATTCTCACCGCTGGGGCCGCCCGAGCCACCCGAGATGTTGCACCGGTGGCCGTCGCGCAGCTGGCCCGTGCCGAGGCCCGTCGCCGGGTCGAGGTTGCCCGTGCCGTAGTCGTAGTAGTTGCAGTTGTAGGTGCCGCCCCCTTCAATCGTGTAGCCGACGCCGATCTGCGCCTGCACATAGAGCCCGCCCGTCGAAGTCAGCACGAGGCTGCGGGGGCCGTTGTCCTGGCGGACGCTCTGCCCGTAGCCCTGCGCTTTCCACGGGGTGCACACGCTGCCCGAACAGGTGCGGGTGAACGACGACTGGGTGCCGGTGGTGAAGAGCACCTCGCCGCTCGGCGGAGCGCCTTCGCAGCTGGGCATCGGGTCGTCGAGCGACACGTAGCCGTGCGCCCGCGCGTAGTCGAGCAGGTGCTGCATCGAGACGACGCCCACGTACTTCACCGCGTACAGCTGGGCGAGCGTGGCGATCGGGCCGGCGACGCGGCGCGCGAGAATCGACTTCGCCGTTCGCGAGACCACCCCCGCGCCCGTCGTGAGCTGCGCCAGCGACCCCTCATTCACCAACTTCAACACGCCCCGCGCATCCGGCGACCCTTCCGCAAGCCCCGCGAAGCTGGTCAGCGACGACTCCTCGACCCCGCGCTCGTCAGGGGTCTGGTCGACCTCCATTCCGTCCGGGCCGCACCCGGTCAATGCCATCGCGGTGAGGAACACTGCCTGGAAGGTGGAACGCATGGTCGGCGAGATCCTGTGTTGAGGTTTGCAGTGTTAACCCCAACAGGCGCGAGGGTGTGCAAACACTCTTCAGTCGGTGGCGAAGACCTCAGTCTGGCAGCGATGGGCTGGCCTGATGCACAGCCGATGCAGGCAGCTCGATCGTGAAGACGCAGCCGACGCCAGGCAGATCGCGCACGGTCAGGGTGCCTCGATTGGCCTCGACAGCCTTGCGGCTGATCATCAACCCGAGCCCCGCCCCCGAGGTGTCTTTGCCGAGCTGTTGGTGGGCCACGAAGAGTTCCTCGGTCTTGCCACCGGGAAGGCCGCCGCACTCATCCTCGATCTCGATCTTGACGCGATCTGCCGACGCTGCTGCGCGGAGCGTCACCTTTGAGCCGGGGTGGGTGAACTTGAGCGCATTCTGAACGATGTTGGAGATCGCGCCGAGGACAATCTGGCGATCGACTTCGACCGTCATCGCGCGGGGAATGGGGACGACGCTGAGGGTCAGGGCGCGCTCGTTGGCGCGCATCGAGGCTTCGATCTCGACCTCCTCCAGCAGCTCGGCGACAGAGACCTGCGTGGGGTGGACATTGCCCACGAAGACCCGACTCGCGACCAGCGATCGATCAACCAGCACCGAGGCCGCCTTCAAGTTCCGCAACACCACCGAGCCCACCGAGCCTCCCACCGCGGCCTGCCCCTTCTGCAAGATCGCAAACGCCAGCATCGCGGCCGAGAGGTGGTTGCGCAGCTCATGGGCCAGCTCGCCGGCCCGAGAGTGATCGTCCTCGTTTCGGCTCGCGGTCCCCACCCGGGCGAACTCGGTGACGGCCTGGGCAATGGCGTCGTCGAGGCAGCGGTTGAGGGTGTGAAATTCGTCGGTGGTGATTGGCGCGCGCGTCTCGTCGGCAAGCTCGGTCACCACCTGGCAGATGTCTCCGTAGTCGTGAACCACCTGCGCGACCGTGAAGCCTTGCTTGAGCAAAGCCCCGCCGTGCAGGGTTGCGGTCGCGTCCATCGACAGCTTGGATTCACGCGAGGTCGACACGTTGCTCAGCAGCGCGATGAGCTGGTCGAGAAACAGCGGAACTCCGTCGTTCACCTCTTGGCTCGTGGCGTGTGGAGCCGACCGACTGTTGACCTTCGCCTGCGCGCGAACCAGCAGCTCGGCACGGTTGTCTTTCAGGAAATCGGAGAGCACGACCATCCGTGTGCACCCAGCGCGCCATTCGATCAGTGGGCCCCACTCGGACCTTGGCTCGATGGCGCCTCGCATCCGCGCCACAGTGTGACTTCTTGACCCAACCAATGAAAAGGGCCCGCCCTTCACAAGTGAAGAAGAGCGAGCCCTCCAGTGAAGCTCTACAGCGAAGACCTCAGCTGAGGTGCTTGCTGACGAGCTTGGTCATCTCGAACATGTTGACGGACTTCTTGCCACCGAACACGGCCTTGAGCTTGTCGTCGGCGTTGATCTGCTTCCTGTCCTTCGCGTCCTGCAGGTTGTGCTTCTTGATGTACGCCCAGACCTTGCTGGTGACTTCCGTGCGGGGCAGCGGCTTCGCGCCGACAATCTCTGCCAGCGTGGAGGACGGGGTCATCGGCTTCATGAACGCAGCGTTCGGCTTCCGCTTCGCAGCAGCAGCAGGCTTCTTCACAGCGGCTTTCTTCGCGGCCATTTGTTCGGTCTCCTCCCCCTCAGGGGGACGTTAGCGGTCTCAGACGAGATCCGGGCCGCGGTGAGTAGCAAGGTCTTCCAGTGAAAAACAGCCCCTTCGAGGATTTATTCGAGGGAAAGTCGCTTCGAATGCGTCACCTGATTACCGGAGCAAACGGCTTTCTGGGGGCGTGGTTGGCCCGCCGGCTAATCGTGCGCGGCGATGAAGTGCGGTGCCTGGTTCGTCAGGGAAGTGACGTTTCGGCGCTCGAGAATGTGGCGTGTGAGCGCGCCACGGGCGACGTCACGCAGCGCGCATCACTGGGGCCCGCGCTGAAGAACATCGAGGTCGTGTTTCACCTCGCGGGCATTCGGCGCGCGGCGACGAGAGACGACTTCATGAAGGTGAACGCGGAAGGCACGCGGCTCGTCGCGGAAGAAATGGTGAAGGCGGGCACGCGGCGCCTGGTGCTGTGCAGCTCGCTCGCCGCAGTCGGACCCTCGGTCGGTGGCCGCCCGCGCGTCGAGTCGGACGCGCTGGCCCCCGAAGAATGGTACGGCGAGAGCAAGGCTGAAGCCGAACGCATCGCCTTCAGTTTCGCGGGCAAGCTCGAGGTCACGAACTGCCGGCCGAGCCGGATTGTCGGACCTGGCGACCACGAGAACCTCACCTTCTTCAAGCTGGTGAAGAAGGGAGTCGTGCTGAAGCTGGGTGGACCCGAGAGGTTGTTGTCGATGGTCGCGGTCGAAGACGTGGTGTCGCTGCTGCTGCTGCTGGCCGACAAGCCGGAGGCCGTCGGGGAGTCCTTCTTTGCGTCGAGCAACGAGAAGGTCAGCCTCGATGGGCTGATGCGAATGATTGCCGAGGTGCTGCAGGTGAAGACGCGCACCATCCCGGTGCCGCAGGCGGTGCTCAAGCTGCTCGCGGCGGGCGCTGACGTCGTGTCGCAGCTGACGGGGAAGAAGCTGGCGCTGAACCGGAAGCTCGCGCGGCAGCTGCTCGCTCCGGGGTGGACGTGCAGCATCGAGAAGGCGCACCGGCTGCTGGGCTACGCGCCCGAGGTGACGCTGCGTGAAGCGGCGCAGCGCAGCGCCGACGGGTATCGCGCCGCCGGCTGGCTCTAGATTTTGTCGAACGTCGGGTCTTCCGCGAGCTGGCCGTGCGTCTCGGCACGGACCTCGGCGTGAAAGGCCTCGTACTCGCGGCGCTCGACGTCTGACAGCTTGTCGAGGGCGAAGTTGAGCCTGGCGCGCGCCCGAATCAGCTGCTTGCGCGCGTCTTCACCGCGGTTCCGGGCGGCGACGAACGCGGGAGCCTCGGCGCTCTGAACGCCGTCGACCTTGATCGCGTCGAGCTCCTTCTCGGAGTCTTCCTGAAGCTTCTCGAGCGCGGTGACTTCGCGCTGAGACTCGAAGGCGAGCTTCTGCGCGGCGGACTTGAGGCGGTCGGCGCCACGGCGAAGCGTGTCGGCCTCGCGCGTATTCTTCGCCTGCGCCTCGAGGTGCTGCATCTTCAGAATCAGCGCGTCAGCGGAGTCTTCGGCCATGGCGCGGCACTCTACTTCTCTTCGTTGAACCAGGCCTTGAGCTCAGGCACGACGGTGCGCTGCCACGTGGGGCCGACCCGCACCTTGATGAACTGTTCGATCAGCGCGTCGACGCAGCGGCCGAGGCGCGAGACGAGCTCCAGCCGCTCGACCAGCTCTTCGCCCTCGTCGCCCTCGGCGAGAAGCGCGGGCAGCTTGCCGGCGCGGAAGTCGAAGCGTTCGGCGTCCAGGGTGACCTCGAAGGTCTGCTCGCCGTGCGTCAGCTGCAGGTGGGCGCCGTGGACGAGCAGGTTGCGCTTGAGCGCGAAGCGAACGATGCCCGAGTACGGCGCCGAGACGCCCTTGGCTGCGACCTCGGTGACTTCACCTGCCCCGGCGCGCAGCAGAATCTTGCCAGTGAAGACGACGCGCAGCGGCTGCTTGTCGACAGTGCAGAGCGCGTCGGAAGACTCGGACTTCATCAGGATCCAGCACAGGCACTCGCGGCCGAGCCACGCGCGCCCGCGGTACAGCGCTTCCTTCGCCTTCGCCTGCTCGACGATTTCCGGGTCGAGCTCTTCCTTCCCAGTGGCGCCGTCGACGCCAGTTTCCCCCCGCATGAAGCGGGCTTCGGCGGTGGCTTGCGTGCGGCCCGTCATGACTTCACTCCGGAGGCTTCGAACAGCGCGGGGGTGGGGCCGAGCGAATCGAGCACGCTGGGCGAGACGAAAGACGCGGGCACGCGGGGGATGAGGCGAACCCCGAGCCCTGATTCCAACACCGCCTGCACTTCTTCGACGATGCCGGTCGAGCTCGCCCAGACGAGCAGCTCGCCGCTGGTGAGCTCGTAGCTCAGGTCGGAAACGGAAGAGACCGGCGGCGTCTTCGAGCGCAGGCCTTTGCGAATCAAGTCCTTCTGGTCGGCCTTCTCTTTGCGGCCAGGGTTGCGGCCGTTCTTCTCTTCGAACTTCTTCGCCCACTCACCCAGCTCGGCGCGAATGGTCGACGCGGGCATGCGGATTTTTTCGACCCGCCAGGCGAACAGCGCATACATGCCCTCGAACAGCGCTCCGGCGGAAAAGTTCGTGGCGCGATCGTCTTCGAGCTCGACGAAGCCGGCGGCGCGGTCTTCGTCTCCTTTCGGGTCGATGGGCTCGAACGCGCCCTGCTTCAGTGTCTTCGTCAGCCACTTCTTCACGTCTTTCGGCACCGTGCCTTCGATGCGAAAGCGCGAGCAGCTGACGGTTCCTTTTCTGATCGGCATCCAGCCCTTGTCAGCCAAAGCATTGCGGAAATCCACCCCCGCGTTGAGGCAGAGTCGCGCGGATGCGTTTCCTTCTTCTCGCCCTGCTCCTCACCGGCTGTTTCCACGTCCCGCCCACCCCGACGCCGATGGCCTTCGTCGAAGACCCCTGGCCCTCGGGAAGAGCGAAGTGCCTGCTGGTGCTGTTGCCCGGCATGCGCGACCAGGCGGAAGACTTCCGCGCAGAACACTTCGTGGAAGACCTGCGGGCGTCGGGCCTCTCGGCCGACCTCGTCTCGGCCGACGCGAACTTCGGCTACTACCTGAAGAGCATCGCGGCCCAGCGGCTCGAGGAAGACGTCATCGGGCCCGCGCGGGCGAAGGGGTACGAACACGTCTGGCTGCTGGGCGTCTCGATGGGTGGGTACGGCGCGATCAACTACACGATGCTGTACCCGGAGCACGTCGATGGCCTGGCAGTGTTCGCCCCTTTCCTCGGCGACGACGCGGTCGTGCAGCAGATTCGCGACGCGGGCGGCCTGGCGACGTGGACGCCACCTGAAGCCACGCGCGCGCTGAACGCGGACAACCACACCGCGCAGCTGTGGGGCTACCTGCATCGCGTTACCACTGGGAAGCTGCCGATGCCCGCGCTCTACGTCGGCAGCGGTGACACCGACCGGATGTTGCCGGCCGTCGAGGTGCTGACGCCGGGCCTGCCGAAGGACCACGTGCTGACGACGAAGGGGGGCCACGCGTGGGGCCCGTGGAGGGACCTGCTGAGGCAGTTCCTCGCGGCGTCGGCCTTCAAAGACCGGTGCAGCCCCTGAGGCTTCACTCTGGCGGGGCATGTGGTATCCCGCCGCCCGTGCACCCGCATCACTCGCCGCAACCGCAGCAGGGCAAGGCCGCGTTCTACGACGTCGACGGCACGCTCATCTCGACCAACGTCGTTCACGCGTTCGCCTACTACGCGATGAACGAGGGCAGCATCATGGGCATCCTCGGCCGGACGCTGAGCACCGTCGCTTCGCTGCCCGTCTTCGGCGCCCTGAACCTGGTCGACCGGAAGACCTTCAACGAGGTCTTCTACAAGCGCTACGCCGGCTTCTCGGAAGACCGGCTGTTCACGCTGGCCGAAGACCTCTTCGAGGACGTCATCAAGCCAGCCATCTACCCGCGCGCGAAGGACCTGATCGACGAAGCGCGCCGGGCGAGCTGCAAGATCATCTTCATCACCGGCGCGCTGGATTTCACGATTCGCCCGCTGGCCCGCTTCCTCGGCGCGGATGAGCTGATCGCCAACAAGATGCAGTTCGTCGGCGGCGTCGCGACGGGCAAGGTCATCCCGCCCATCATCGAAGGCGCGAACAAGGCGAACGTGATTCGCGACTATTGCGAGCAGCACAAGATCGCCGCCAACAAGAGCCACGCGTACACCGACAGCGCCAGCGACTACGCGATGCTGACCGCGGTCGGCCGCCCCACCGCCGTGAACCCCGACCTGCGCCTGCGCGCCCTCGCCCGCAGCTACAACTGGCCGATTCTCGACCTGCGCTGAAACGAAAACCAGGAACTGCCAATGCGCCCGCTGAAGACGCTGAAGAAGCTGTACGACGAGGAATCCCACATCGTCATCCAGGAAAAGAGCTCGCCGCCGCGCGTGCTCTTCTACGGCGAAGACTTCCTACTCGAAGACGTGCCAGTGGGGACGCGCATCATCTACCCGCGCCCGCCCCTGGAAGCGGTGCCGAACCTGAAGGCCGCGATTCGCTACGCGATCAACCACCCGGAAGAGATGGAGCCCCTGCACGCGCTGCTCACCCCGGGCATGAAGGTGACGATCGCGCTCGACGACATCTCGCTTCCGCTGCCGATGATGCGGACGCCGGACGTGCGGCAGACGGTGCTCGAAATCGTGCTGCAGCTGCTGGCCGATTCGGGCGTCGACGACGTGCACATCATCATCGCGAACGCGCTGCACCGACGGATGACGGACGCCGAGCTGAAGCGATGCGTGGGGGCAGAAATCTTCAACGAGTTCCACCCTGACCGCTTCTACAACCACGACGCGGAAGATCCCGACGGCATCGTCGAGATGGAACGCACGGCGATGAACGAAGTGGTGGCGATCAACAAGCGCGCGGCCGACAGCGACCTGTTGATCTACGTGAACATCAACCTCGTCCCGATGGACGGTGGCCACAAGTCGGTGGGCACCGGCCTCACCAACTACGCGTCGCTGCGCGCGCACCACAACCCGCAGACGATTCGCGACACGGCCAGCTACATGGAACCGGGCACGTCGCAGCTGCACCGGTCGACCGAACGGATTGGGCGCGTCATCGACAAGCACCTGAAGGTCTTCCACATCGAGACGGTGCTGAACAACCGCGCGTTCGACGGCCAGCTCGACTGGCTGATGAAGAAGGAAGAGGACTTCACCGAGTTCGATCGCTTGAAGTTCCAGGCGACGAAGTACGCGCTGTCGAAGATGCCGCGCCCAGTGAAGCGGAAGATGTTCCACAGCATTCCCGCCGCGTACGAAGTCATCGGCGTCTTCGCGGGCCAGACCGAGCCGACCCACCAGAAGACGCTCGAGCTGTCGTGGAAGCAGTACTCGGTGCCCGTCGACGGGCAGAGCGACATCGTCATCTTCGGGATGCCGTACATCTCGCCCTACAACGCGAACTCGATTCTCAACCCGCTGCTGGTGCAGGTGATGGCCTGCGGCTACCTGCACAACCTGAATCGCGGCGTGCCGCTGCTGAAGAAGGGCGGCGTCATCATCATCACCCACCCGGCGTACGACGAGTTCGACCCCGAGCACCACGCGCCGTACATCGAGTTCTTCAACCGGCTGCTGCCCGAGACGCGCGACGCGATGGTCCTGTCGCACAAGTACGAGGAAGAGTTCGCGCGCAACCCGAGCTACGTGCACCTCTACCGCAAGGGCAACAGCTACCACGGGGCCCACCCCTTCTACATGTGGTACTGGGGCGAGAACGGCCGCCAGCACGCGGGAAAAATCATCTGCGCCGGCGCCGAGAACAACCACGTGCCTGCGCTGCTGGGTTGGGATCGCACGGACACGCTGTCGGAGGCGATCGAAGAGGCCCGCGGCTTCATGGGCCGCAACGCCAGCATCTCGATGGTGAAGATTCCGCCGATTCTCCAGACCGAAGTGCGGCTGTAGGAAAACCAAAGCGCGCCCATGCCTCCTGCGAAGCGGAAGACGAAGGTCAAGCGCGACGGCCCGCTGAACCCGCAGGTCATCACCGACGCCGCGCTGGCCTACATCGACGAGCACGGGCTCGAGGCGCTCTCGACCCGCAAGCTTGGGGCGGTGCTCGGCGTGGAAGGCATGGCGCTGTACAAGCATTTCCCGTCGAAGGATGCGCTGCTGGACTCGGTGGCCGAGAAGCTGGCGCTCGAGCTCGACGTGCCGCTGCAGGGGAAAAGCGGCTGGCAGGAAAGGTCACGGCAGCTGGCGCGGGCGTACCGGGCGTTGGCAAGGCGGCACCCGCGGGCGTACCTGTTGTTTGCGATGCGGCGGTTTGCGACGCCGGGCGCGCTGGCTTTTCTCGATCGCATCTTTGCGATGCTGCTCGATGCCGGCATGGGCCCGCGCAAAGCGGTCGAGCTGTACCGGGGCGTGCTGCACTACTGCAACGGCGCGATTCTCGACGAGCTGGGTGGGTTCGAGATGGTGAAGCGGGGGGCTCCGAAGGGGGCCGTCACTCCGCCGGCGCAGCTCGCGGCCCTGGGCAAGGTGATGGCGTGGTTCGGCACCGACCGCTTCGATGAGCTCTTCGAGGCGGGGCTCGATCGCGTGATCGCCTCGTTCGAAGCGAAGTAGCAAAGGCCCGATTTCAAATTCGGGCGGCGTCGCCCGCTCGGTGTTAGTTGGAAGGCATGTGGAGATTCGCGCCGCTGCTGCTGTTGACCGGCTGTGGCCTTGCTTCTCCACGTTCGGGTGAGGTGCTCTCGCCGGGAGTCGCCGAGGCGGTGTTCGAGCACCGCGGCTTCGGCACCGACCTTCTTCACACGCGCATCGTGTTTCCCGCGCGAGACGACGGCACGCCGCGCACCGGCCCCTTCCCCGCGGTGGTCTTCATTCAGGGTGGGCTGGTGCCCGAGTCGCGCTACCGGTGGTGGGCCGAGGCGCTGGCGCGCGAAGGGTACGTGGTCGCGCTGCCGACGCACGCGTTCGACCTGGCCATCTTCACCATCGACTCCGGTTCCGAGGCGCGGAAGCTGTTGGTCGCTCCGCCGCCGTCTCTGTTGACCGGGCTGGTCGACCCGAACCGGGTTGCGGTCGGCGGCCACTCGCTGGGCGGCGTCGTCGCGGCGAAGCTTTCGCTGCAGGGCGGCTTCGCGGCGCTGCTCTTCGAAGCGAGCCTGCCGGACGCGGCGGATGAACGAGGGTTGTCGAGCTTGAAGGTGCCGTCGATGTCGCTGGCGGGCAGCAACGACTGCAGCGCGGCGCTGGCCGACGTGACCGAGGGCGCGAAGTCGTTTGCGTCGCCGACGGCGCTGGTGGTGCTCGAGGGCGTGACGCACTACCAGTTCACCGACTCAGAAAAGGAAGACGTGGCGAGGAACTGCGCGGCGGGGGTGGACCTTCAGACGGCGCACGCGCGAATCGTGGCGGCGTCGAAGGCGTTTCTCGATGCGGCGATGTCGGCGCGACCGAACGTCGGCGCCGATGCGCTGAGCGCGGTGCCGGGCAGCACGGTGACCACCCGATGAAGCCGACGCTCGCCCTCGCGCTGCTCGTCGGTGGTCTCGCGCACGCCGAAGCGGGTTGGCTGACTGCGCAGGGGCGCATCACCGAAGGCGCCGAGCTGGCGGTGTACGGCGGGCCGAAGTCGATCGGCATCGGGCTGTTGCGCTCGGACAACCACAACCCGGGCCGCGGCATCGGCGCCGAGCTCGCCTGGTCGCTGGCAGATCGCGTGGTCGAGGTCAGCGCCGCGCGGCGGTGGCAGCTGGGCGAACCGGGCAAGGCGACCTTCTCGGGCACCGTCGGCCTCGCGGGCTTCATCATCCCCGAGGGAAAGTTCGACCTCGCGCTCGGGCCCAACGTCGGCATCAACGCGGGCTTCGGCGGCAAGGCGATTTCCTTCGAGGTCGGCGTGCTGTCGGGCGTCGAGCTCTTCACGCGCGAGCTCTTTCGTTTTCCGCAGCGGCTGCAGGTGGGCGTGCGGGCGCAGCTGGGCCGGGTGACGTTGCGGCTCTATGGGCGTGCGGGCGTCGATCTGATTCTCGAACGGAACTACATCTTGCGAGCAGACGCGGTGCTCTGCGTCGGGCTGCTCAACCGACAGTGACGCCCAGCAGCTTGCCGATGCCGGCGGTGATCGCCATCGCGAGGCTGCCACCGAGGAAGACGCGGGTCGCGCCCCGAAACTTCGAGGCACCGCCGACGTGGGCCCCGAAAGCGCCCAGCGCGGCGAGCGCGGTCAGCGACGCGGCTGCAACAGTCGCAATCTGGTACCCGGCCGGAGCAGCGAGCAGCGCCAGAATCGGTACCGCCGCGAACACCGCGAAGCTGACCGATGAAATCCAGGCGGCCTGCAGCGGGCGAGAAAGCTCATGCGGATTGATGCCGAGCTCGTCGCGCAGGTGCGACCCCAGCAGGTCTTTCGCGCTCAGCTGCCGGGCGACTTCCATCGCGAGCTCACGCGTGAGCCCGCGCTTTTCGTAGATGCCGGCGAGCTCGCGCAGCTCACCAGCGGGCTCGTCGACGAGCTCCCGCTTCTCGCGCTCGACGTCGGCAGCCTCGGCGTCGCGCTGCGAGCTGACCGAGACGAACTCGCCGACGGCCATCGACATCGAGCCGGCGACGAGGCCCGCGACTCCAGCGACGACGATGCTCTGGGTGGTGGCGGCCGATGCGGCGACGCCGATCATCAGGCTCGAGGTCGAGACGATGGCGTCGTCCGAGCCGAGCACCGCCGCGCGCAGCCACGCGGCGCGGCCGGACTTGTGGGCTTCGCGATGCCTGCGGCGGCTGTTCATCGAACGACCAGCACCGGCTTGCGGCAGATGTGCACCAGGCGATCAGCGGTCGAGCCGAGCAGCACCCGTGCGACGGCGCCCCTGCCCCTGCTGCCGACGACCACCATCTCGAAGTCCTCGTTCTCGGCTTCTTCAGCGATGCGTTCGGCGGGTGAGCCTTCGAGCATCGCCGTGCGAATCGATGGGTCGCCGAGCGCCCTCGCGGTCTCTTCGAGAAGCTGCTTGCCGCGCTCGACCTCGGCCTTCACGACGTCAGCGACGACAGTGAAAGGCACCTGCCCGGGGATCAGCATCGGCGCGACGCAGTAGGTGATGGTCAGCTGCGCTCCCGTCGCTTGCGCAAGCGCCAGGGCGAGCCGCGCGGCGTGAAGCGACGGCTCGGATCCGTCGACGGCCACGAGGATCTTCTTCATGTGCCGACTATGCCACGCCCGGGAAGATCGCTGCGTCCCGAGCTTCGGCCGACGGGTACCGGGGGAACTTGCCAGTCGTCAAGGCGCCTGCGTCGGGCAGCGGGGTGGCTCCGGTCGCCTCGAGAACATGGGCCAGGAAGCGGCCATAGACCTCGGCAGCGCTGGCTCCGGGGAACAGCTTCGACATCACGGTGGTGTCGCTGTCGAGGCGAACAGAGACGGCCGCCCTCGTCGCGTCGCCCCACGAGAGGATGAGGTCGACGAGCAGGATCCCGCGCGGTGCGGCGCCGTCTTTCGAGAGCGGGATGACGCCCGCGGCGACGCCGAGGATCTGACGGAAGGCGAGCTGATTCTGGTCGCCGGTTCGCGACTGCAGCGTCAGGCCCGCGTCCGTCACGGCCAGCAGCGCGCAGAGCACCGATTTGGGCGGCGGGCGCGACGCAGATGGTTCCGGGTCTTCCGGGAGGCTCACCCCTCGACTGCTCTCGGGGTGAACGGAGTCTCGCAGCTGCTTCGCGCGCGCCAACAGCTCGGGCCCCGCGTCGGCTCGGGCGAGCAGCGTGTCGAGCGTGACTGCCGCAGTCGTCGTGTCTGCGCTCGCCAGCTGCAGCTCGGCGGCGCGGATCAATGACTTCGCCCCCATCAACCCTGAAGCGTCGCCACCGCGGAGGAACAACGGCTCGAGCAGGCCTTGCGCCTGGTCGCCCACCTCTTCCGCCGCCTTCGCGAGCGCGAACGCAAGCGCCGGCCTGAGCTCGTCGGGCTTTAGCGACGTCCACACTTCCCACAGGCCCGCGATCGCCCGCAGCCCTTCCTTCTTTCTCAACAGCCCATTCAGCGTGCGATCCAACCGCGAGATCGCGGCGGGCCGCGCGCCTTCCGCAAAATCCAGCGCGACGAGCCCCAGCTGAACATCGGCGTCCTCGGGGTGCGCCCTCGCGGCCGACTCGTACTTCGCCCGAGCGCCCGCGCGGTCTCCTGCCTGGACAAGCGAGCGCGCGTCTTCGACTTCCTTGAGCAGACTCACCGTCAACGGCCCGGTGTGGTGTTCGACCGAAGGCACCAGCGACTTCTCGAGGCCGATCGCCTTCATCCCGAACGCGACGCCTGCTCCGAAGGCGAAGCCGCCGACGTGCGCCATCACGGCGACGCCGCTCGCCTTGCCGCCCGACATCACCGCGCTGAACACCTCGGTGGCGAACCAGAGAAAGCCGCACACCCACGCCGGCCAGAGCCAGATGCCGCGGAAGAGGCGGAAGCCCACAAAGAAGAAGTAGCCCATCGACACTCTGCGGCTCGCGAAACGGACGGCGAAGGCGCCCATGCAGGCAGCGATCGCTCCGGAGGCGCCACCCATCGACACCGTCGAGTGGCGATCGATGAGGAAGTGCGCGGTCGCCGCGAAGAGCCCACCGAGGAGGTAGAAGCCACCGAAAATCTTCCGACCCCACGCGTCCTCGAGCAGCGGGCCACACATGTAGAAGAAGAGAAGGTTTCCGAGCAGGTGCATCCACCCGAAGTGGATGAACATGTGCGTGAGCAGGCCCCACTGAAAGAAGCCACGGCTGGGCACGAGCGCGAGCTTCCGCATCGGCGTCTGCTGCGCTTTCTCGAAAGCCTGCTGGAAGCGAACGGTGAACGAGCGCTGTTCGGCGTCGAGGACGTCGCCCGTCGGAGCCGGGTGCGACTGCAGCCACTCCGCCCGGTAAGCGGCGATCTGCACCTTCTCTTCGTCGGGAAGAAAGTTGGGCAGCTCGAGGTACGGGTGCGCTTCCCACTCGCGAATCAGCTCGCGCATCGCGCTGCTCTCGACGCCCTCGGCGTTGGACGGCAGCACCCAGGTGCCGAAGAAGAGGGCGACGCAGGCGGCGACGATGCCGATGCAGACCACGGGAAGGCGGACCTCGTGGCCTTCCACTCCGACGGGAATCAGGATGAACACGGGCGGTGATGAGACCACGAAGCTGCAGCAAGATTCGCCTTCCCCTTCTTTTCATTCCGCTTATCTTGCGCGCCTTTTCGGGAGTCACCCCTATGACCGAAGACATCCGCGCCATCGTCAAAGAACATGGTCGCCTGCCCGTCGACATCGCGACGCTTGCCGATGAAGCCGACCTCTATTCCGCCGGCTTGACGTCCCACGCCTCTGTCAATCTGATGCTGGCCCTCGAGTCGAAGTTCGACCTCGAGTTCCCCGAACGGATGCTGCGCCGCAAGTCGTTCGAGAGCGTCGCGGCGATTCGCGCGGCGATCACCGAGCTGGTCGCCGAAAAGGGGGGCTGACGTGACGGCCCTCGAGCGCGCGCGAAGAGTCGGTGAGCTGGCCGTGAAGTTCGCCGATTCGGTGGACAAGGAAGCCCGGTTTCCGGCCGAGTCGATGGCGGCGCTGAAGGAAGCGAAGCTGTTGGGCATCATGGTGCCGAGCGAGCTGGGCGGAGAAAGCGCCACCATCTCGACCGTCAGCGAGGTCTGCCACGCGCTGGGCCAGTACTGCGCCTCGACGGCGATGATCTACGCGATGCACCAGATTCAGGTCGCGTGCTTCGTGCGGCACGGCCAACAGTCGCCATGGCACCGCACGTTCCTCGAACGCCTCGCGAAGGAACAGCTGCTGCTCGCGTCTGCCACCTCGGAAGCGGGAATTGGCGGCGACGTGCGCAGCAGCTCGTGCGCGGTCGAGCTCACGGGCGACACCTTCAAGCTGAAGAAGAACGCGATCGTCATCTCGTACGGCGCGAACGCCGACGCGATTCTCGTCACCGCGCGCCGCACGGCGGAAGCGCCGCCGTCAGACCAGGTGATCGTCGTGGTGTTGAAGCCTGACTACCAGCTCGAGCAGACGGGCGGCTGGGACACGCTGGGCATGCGTGGCACCTGCAGCAACGGGTACTGGCTGCACGCCTCGGGAAACGCGGCGCAGATTCTGCCGCTGCCCTACGCCGACATCTCGGCGCAGACGATGTTGCCGACCTCGCACCTCACCTGGTCGTCGCTGTGGCTGGGAATCGCGACGAACGCGGTGTCGCGCGCACGCGCCTTCATTCGCACCGAGGCACGGAAGAAGCCGGGCTCGACTCCGCCCGGAGCCGTGCGCCTCGCCGAAGCCGTCAGCATGCACCAGCAGATGAAGGCGAACGTCGTCGCGGGCGCGAAGCAGTACGAAGACGCGATGGGCAACGTCGAGAAGCTGTCGTCGCTGTCTTTCGCGATCGCGATGAACAGCCTGAAGACGGGCACCTCGCAGATGGCGGTCGCGGTCGTGAACCACGCGCTGATGGTGTGCGGCATCTACGGCTACAGAAATGACACGAAGTTCAGCCTGGGCCGGCACCTGCGCGACGCGCACTCGGCGGCGGTGATGGTCAGCAACGACCGCATCTACGGAAACACGGCCAACCTTTTGCTGGTCCACAAAGAAGACAACGGATTGTTCACGTGAACGCCATGGACGCCCAAGCCACTTTCCTGAAGTCGCTGATCGACGCCGGCCTGCTGATTCCGATGGGAGTCGACGGGCTGTTCGGCCGCAGCGGCACCTTCGAAGACGTCGTCGAACGGTTCAACACGGTGATCACGAAGTACGGCGGGGGCGACGGGCCAGAGGTGATGCGGTTTCCTCCGGCGATCAACCGGCAGCACTTCGAGGAAAGCGAGTACCTGAAGAGCTTCCCCCAGCTGGCGGGCACGGTTCACAGCTTCATGGGCAACGAGCGCGACCACATGGCGCTGCTCGACAAGCTCGAGAAGAAGGAAGACTGGACGGCCGGGCAGAAGGCCACGAACGTGGTGATGACGCCGGCGGCCTGCTACCCGATTTACCCGACGGTCGCGAAGCGGGGCCCGCTGTCGAAAGACGGCAACCTCGTCGACGTGTACTCGTACTGCTTCCGCCACGAGCCTTCGCTGGATCCAGCGCGCATGCAGCTGTTCCGGATGCGCGAGTACGTGCGCATCGGCACCCCGGCGCAGGTGATGGCCTTTCGCGAGCTGTGGCTCGAGCGCGGCCAGAAGCTGATGAAGTCGCTGGAAGTGCCGCTGAACATCGACGTGGCCAACGACCCGTTCTTCGGCCGCGCGGGAAAGATGCTGGCGGTGAACCAGCGCGACCAGAACCTGAAGTTCGAGCTGCTGATTCCAATCACCAGCACCGAGAAGCCGACCGCCTGCCTCAGCTTCAACTACCACCAGGACCACTTCGGGCACCTGTGGCACATGAAGACGCCTGACGGCGCAGTGGCCCATACGGCGTGCGTGGGCTTCGGGATGGAACGGGTGACCCTGGCGCTGTTCAAGCACCACGGGCTCGACGTGAAGGCGTGGCCGAAGGGCGTTCGCGAAGTGCTCTGGGGTTAGGCGAACGTGCTGCCGAAAATCTCGACCCAGACTTTCAAGCCGCACGCGCTGCACGGCGGCACCCGCAGCTGGCCCGAGACGAACTGCTACGTCGACTTGTGGATTGAAGTGCTGAACGCGTACGGCCTCGAGCCGGCGGCGGCGCTGGGGTTCACCGTCGCGCAAGACTTCGAAGGCGACCAGCTGACGTTCTTCAAGTTCCCGCTGGAAGATCTGCAGGCGCTGTTCGGGCTGCATGTGCAGGAGCTGGCAATCTACGACTCGATCGAGGCCCACACCGCGGTCCAGCTGGATCGCGGGAACCTGGTGCTGGTCGAGATGGACAGCTTCTATCTGCCCGACACGCGCGGCACGGCGTACCAGCATGAGCACGTGAAGACGACGGTCGGCATCGTCGAGCTCGATGCGGTGCACCGACGCCTGGCGTACTTCCACAACGCGGGCTTCTACGAGCTGTCGGGCGAGGACTTCGACGGCGTGTTCCGCCGCATCCCCGCGCTGAAAGACGACCCGAACGTGCTCTTCCCATACGTCGAGTTCGTGAAGCTGAAGGAAGGCGAAGGCAAGTCGGGCAAGGCGCTGCTGGACGAAGCGAAGGCGCTGCTGAGGTGGCACCTGCACCGCCGGCCGACCAACCCGATCGCGAAGCTACGGCCAGAGTTTCCGCGGCACCTCGAGCAGCTGGCGCTGCGGCCGATGGCCTACTTCCATCTCTACTCGTTCAACGTCGTTCGCCAGCTGGGGGCGAACTTCGAGCTGCTCGGCGACCACTGCCGATGGCTTGCGGCGCAGGGCGAAGGCGGGCTCGAAGAGGCGATCGCGGCGTGTGAGCAGCTGGCGTCGACGACGAAGGGGCTGCAGTTCCTTCTCGCGCGCGCGGTGAACAAGAAGAAGTTCGGCGACTTCAACCCGACCCTCGAGACCCTCGAACGGGCGCACGACACTGCGCTCGGCGTGCTGGTCAAGCGGTACGGGTAGACGTGCGCAGCTTCCTGCTCTCGGCATTGAAGAAGAAGTTCGCCGCGTCTTCGCTGGAAGACTTCAGCGAAGAGCACGCGCACGACTGGCTGGTGTGGGAACCGGGCGGGTGGAGCCCTCCGGCGAAGACGACGCTCGCGGGCGCGTCGTTGGTGAACCCGCAGCCGCCTAAGACTCCGCCGAAGACGCTGAGCGCCGAGGCCCTGGCGCTGGTGTTGGAGCCGAAGCGCGATGGCTCACCCATCATCGTCGGGCGCGCAAACTGCGACTTCGAAGTGAACGACGCCACTGTGTCGTTGAAGCACCTCGCCTTCGTCTACGACGGCTACCGGTGGACTGTGGCCGACTTGAGGAGCCGCAATGGCTCGAAGCTCGAAGGAATGCGCCTGGGCGAGAAGCACGCGCCGCTCTTCAACGGGGCCGAGGTGGTCATCGGCACGGTGCGGCTGACCTACTACCTGCCCAATGGCATGCACGAACGGCTGACGGATACGCGCTGAGATGGCGAAGGTTCACTCGATCACTGGGCGGCGAGTGGTGTCGCTTTCCGACGGCTGGGAGCTGTGCGGCACGGCGGCGAACGCGGCGAAGGCTCCGGCTGAGCTGCAGGGGCCGTGGCTTCCCGCGAAGGTGCCGGGCACGGTGGCGCAGGCGCTGCGCGATGCGGGGAAGTGGTCGATCGACGCGGCAGCCCCGCTGCACAACCAGGACTTCTGGTTTCGCACCCGCTTCACCGCGACCGGGCCGCAGACGCTTCGCTTCAACGGGCTCGCGACGCTTTCCGAGGTCTGGCTGAACGGAACGAAGTTGTTGCAGACCGACAGCATGTTTCTCGCGCACGACGTGGCGGTGAACGGCGCGGGCGACAACGAGCTGGTGATCGCGTTCCGTGCGCTCGAGCCGGTCTTAAAGGGAAAGAAGGGGCGTGCGCGATGGCGGCCGCGGATGATCGAGCCGGCCACGCTGCGCTTCGTCCGCACCACGCTGCTCGGACATCTGCCGGGTTGGTGCCCGCCGGTTCACGCAGTGGGCCCCTGGCGCAGCGTCGAGCTGATTGAAGAAGGCCCTTTGAAGGTGAAGCGCGCCGACGTGCGCAGCCACCTCGACGGCGCTGCGGGGGTGCTGGCGCTCGAGCTCGAAGTCGAGGGCGCGAAGGCCGACGCAGTGGTCGACGTCGCGGGCCAGCAGGCGCCGCTGCGGTGGGTGAAGCCGGGCGTGCTGCGCGGCGATGTGCGAATCGAAGAGGTCGCTGCGTGGTGGCCGCACACGCACGGGACGCCGGCCCTTCACGGGTTGTCGGTGCGCATCGGGGAGTTCGTCATCGACCTCGGCCGGGTCGGCTTCCGCGCGGTCGAGCTCGAAGACGGCACCCAGCTAAAGGTGAACGGCGAGCGCGTGTTCTGCCGCGGCGCCTGCTGGAGCACCGCCGACCTCGTCACCCTGCCCTCTTCGCGCGAGGCGTACCTGCCGTGGCTTACGCGGATGCGCGACGCGGGGATGAACATGGTGCGCGTGGGCGGGACGATGGCGTACGAGTCCGACGCCTTCTTCGCGCTGTGCGACGAGCTCGGGCTGCTGGTCTGGCAGGACTTCATGTTCGCCAACTTCGACTACCCGGTGGCCGACGCGGCCTTCGCCAAGAGCGTCACCGACGAAGCGGCGCAGCTGCTCGACCGCGTCCAGACGTCGGCGTCGCTGGCGGTGCTGTGCGGTGGAAGTGAGGTGGAGCAGCAGTCGTCGATGCTCGGGCTGCCGCGCGCGTCGTGGAGCTCGTCGCTGTTTCAAGAGGTTTTGCCCGGGCAGGTCGACCGGCTGCGGCCCGACGTGCCGTACGTGACGAATTCGCCGTCGGGTGGTGACCTGCCGTTCATCGCGAACCGGAACATCACCCACTACTACGGGGTCGGCGCGTACCTGCGGCCGCTGGAAGACGCGCGCCGGGCCGAGGTGAAGTTCGCCAGCGAGTGTCTGGCCTTCGCGAACGTGCCCGAGGCGGCGACGGTGGCGAAGGTGCTCGCGTCGGGTGAGCTGCCGGTGCACCACCCGAAGTGGAAGGCACGGGTGCCGCGTGATGTCGGCGCGTCGTGGGACTTCGAGGACGTTCGTGAGCACTACCTCGAAAGGCTCTACGGGGTGCGGCCCGCGACGCTTCGCTACGAGGACCCGAACCGGTACCTGCAGCTGTCGCGCGCGGTGACGGGCGAGGTGATGGAAGAGGTCTATGCCGAGTGGCGCCGCGCGCGGTCGGGCTGCGGCGGCGGGCTCGTGTTCCTCTACCAGGACCTCTGGGCGGGAGCCGGCTGGGGGGTGGTGGACGCGCTGGGCGCTCCGAAGGCGGCGTATTTCGCGTTGAAGCGCGCGTTCCGCCCGGTGCAGGTCGCGCTCACCGACGAAGGCGTTAACGGGCTCGCGGTACACGTCACCAACGAATCGCCACGGACGCTGAAGCTGAAGCTGTCGCTGCAGTGCCTGCGGCTCGGCGAGGTGCCCGTGGTGCAAGCCGAGAAGGCGCTGACGCTCGAGCCGCGGTCGGCGATGGAGCTTCAGGCCGCGTCGCTCTTCGATTCGTTCTTCGACACCACCTACGCATATCGCTTCGGGCAGGCGGCGCATGACGTGACCGTCGCGGCGCTGACGGACGACGCGGGCGTGCGCATCGCCGAGGCTTTTCATTTTCCGACCGGCCGCGGCTCGGCCCGGGTCGAGCTCGGGCTCACCGTGGAAGTCGAGGCGGCGGGCGGCGGCTGGGTGCTGAAGGTGAAGACGAAGCGGTTTGCCCAGTCGGTGCACCTCGACGACGAGCACTTCCGCGGCGATGACGACTTCTTCCACCTGGCGCCCGGGGTCGAGAAGACGGTGAAGCTGCTCCCGCGCGGTGCGTCGGGCGCCGGGCCTGACGGCGAGGTGCTGGCCGTGAACGGGCTTCAGCCCGTGCGCTTCAAGGGGAAGAAGTAGCGCAGAGGCGGCTCCTCCCTCGACTTCTCTTCCGGATGAACGGAGTCTGCTCGGCGCTACGCGAGCACGCGACCGAGGGCAGTTCTGGCCGCCCAGAAGCCGCACATGCCGTGCACTGCGGGGCCAGGTGGAGTCGACGCCGAGCAGAGAAAGATTTTCGGGTTCGGCGTCGCCCACGGCGTGATTGAGAAGTTGGGGCGGAAGAACAGCTGCAGGCCGTCGATGCTGCCGGCCGAGATGTCTCCGCCCACGTAGTTCGCGTTGTGGGCCTCGAAGTCCGCCGGCCTGCGCGTCGACCGTTTGAGCACCAACGATTGAAACCCCGGAGCGAACCTTTCCAGCTGCGCTTCGATCCGCTGGGTCATGTCCACCGTGCTGCCGTTGGGCAGATGACAGTACGCCCACAGCGTGTGCTTCCCCGCCGGGGCGCGCGTGTCATCGAAGAGGCTCTGTTGGGCGACGAGCACGTACGGCGACGTCGGCGCCTCACCGTCGTTCGTCTCGGCCTCGGACTTCGTCACCATCGCCGCGGTGCCGCCGAGGTGAATCGTGCCTGCGTCCCGGCACGCGGCGTTCGTCCACGGCATCGGACCCGACAACGCGTAGTCGAGCTTGAACACCGCGTTGCCCTTCGTGAACCGCAGAACGCTGGCGTGGTACCGCGGCGGCAGCGCGTCGCCGCAGATCGCCGACATCCCTCGCGCGTTCGTGTCGAAGAAGTACGCCTTTGCCTCGGGCAGCTCGCGCAGCGCCCGCACCGGCACGCCCGCCTGCGCGTCCCCACCCAGCGACTGGAAGTAGCCCATCAGCGCGTCGGTGATTTTCTGCGTCCCACCCTTCGGCGCCGGCCAGCCCACCGCGTGTCCCGCGACAGCGAGCCCAAAACCCAGCGACGACGTGAGCAGCTTCGTCAGCCGCCCGAACGAGTGTGCCGCGCAGCCCATGAACAGCGCCTTCGCCTGCGGCCCTTCGAATTCTTCTTCCACGAAATCGGACGCAGGGCGAATCGCGTGAAGCCCCAGGCGCGCGAACAGCAGCGGGTTGGTCGGCACGCGCAGCACCGGGTTGAAGAGCGCGCCGCGGAAGTCATCCCATCGGTCGACGAAGGGCTTCATCAGGTGAATCCACTTCTCGCCGTCGGGGCCCAGCGTCGCTGCGGTCTCTTCGAGTGACCGGTGCAGCGCCCCGCCGCTGCCGTCGTCCAGCGGGTGCGCGAGCTGGACCTTCGGGTACATCCACTCGAGCCCGAACTTGTCGAGCGGCAGCGTGGTGAAGAATGGCGACGACGCCGCCATCGGGTGAATCGCAGAGCAGAGGTCGTGGGTGAAGCCGGGAAGCGTGAGCTCGGCGCTGCGTGCTCCTCCGCCGAAGGTCGGTTGTGCCTCGAGCAGCTTCACCTTCTTTCCGTGCCGCGCGAGCTCGATCGCGCACCCGAGCCCGTTCGGCCCGGACCCCACCACCACCGCGTCATAGCTCGTTCCCATGCGGGCTACTTAGCCTCGCCGCGACACCGCGTCCTGAACCGCGAGAAGGCCTCCTTACAGAGGGATTTCGATCGCCAGCGAGGTGCGGAACTGCGGGAACGCAAACGGAGCGCCCTTCAGCTGCGGCACCGGCAGCGCGACGCCCAGCGGGTAGAAGACGAGGTAGAAGTGCTTGCTGACCTTGAACTCGACGCCGAGCGGGTTGATGCCGGCGAAGACGCCGGTGCTGCCCTTCGGCACGCCGGCGAGGTCGAGCATCGCAATCGCGACGCCCAGCGACACGCTCGACCGCAGGTTGACGCGCTCGAACTTCATCGGGAAGCGGACGATCAACGACAGGTAGATGTTCGTCGCGCCCGTGCGCAGCTTCTGGTTGTGAAGGCCGTACCAGCCGTTGATTTCGCCATCGAGGCCCAGCTGAAGGTAGTCGTTGAAGCGCAGGCGGATGCCCACCACTCCGGCGACCGCGATGTTGTAGAAGCTCACGCCGCCGCCCGCGTGAAGCGCGACCACCGAGCGACGGTTCACGGCCTCCTTCTGCACCGAGCGCACTTCGTCGGGAGTCACCGGCACCACGGCACCTTGCTCGGCGGCCTGCGGCGACTCCACCGGCGGCGCGTTTGCGGCGTCCTGGGCGCGCGCCGACACCGGCAGCATCAACGCGAGCACCAGCCAGCCAGCGCGAACCTTGCCCTTCCACAGCAGCGCGACGAGCAGGCAGCTGATCGCGAGCAGCGGAGGAAAAGCGCCGGTCGAGCTGCAACCGAAAGTTCCCTTCTGCGCTTCGAGCTTCGCCTCGGGCGCAGCGCACCAGGAGTTCGAGGACGTACAGCCGCTCTGGTAGCCGAGGTACTTGTCGAGCAGCACGTCGAGCGCGGCGAGCTTCTCGCTGCGCGTCAGCTTCACGTCGAGCGCCGTCTGCAGCACTTCGGTCGACGCCGTGGTGGCGAGCTCGCGGTTGCGCACCTGCAGTGGGTCGGTGCCATCGCACCGGTCGAGCTCCATGCTGTGCTGCGGCCCGTCGCGACCCGCAGCGTATTCCTTGTCGACGACGTCGACGTAGTTGAGCGTCACCGTCACGTGCGTGCCGTCGTCCGGCCGGTAGCTGTGGCTGAAGCTGTCTTGCAGCGTGTGAAGCGCCTGGCCGATGCGCAGGTAGAACATCGGCAGGGCGACCTGGGTCTTCCCGCGCAGCGACAAAGCGACGGGCACGTTCGAACGGATGTCGAGGGTCGGGTGGCCCGAGTCGTCGAGACCATCGAGTGACTCGGTGAACTTCTCGCGAATGAAGGCGCGGCACTCGGTCAGCGCGGCCTGCGTTCCACCCGGCTCGTCTTGATCCGGCGCGCGCAGGCAGTGCTCGCGCTGCCCATCGGGGTCTCCGTGGATCAACGCCAGCGAGTCGATCTCGTTCGGGTCGCGGCCTTTGAGGTCGTTGTCGCGCACGCCCAGCAGCAGCGCGATGGCGCCGAGGTCACGCATGTCGTCATCTGGAGTGAAGGTGACGTCGTCGACGATGGCTTTGTCGTTGCGGCCCAGCGACACCAGGGGCGCGGCGGCGGGCGTTCCCGCGCGCGCGTTTCGCAGCGCGGCCATCGTAATCGGCTCGTGGCAGGGCGTCGTTAGCGCGCTCGAGACCGAGAAGGCCTCGGCGGCGCCGCCGGTGAAGACGACGACGAGTGCTGCCATCCGCAATGGGTCCATGCCGGGGGCTCCATGCAGCAACCGCGCCGGACTTTTACCGCTGCGGCGTTAGTCACTCGGCAGGAGTGGGCACGCCCAACTTCGCCAGCTCTCGCCAGAACCCGGGGAAGGATTTGGCGACGCAGCCCGCGCCTTTCAACCGAAGCGGAACGCGCGCGAGGGTGGCGAGGGTGCCGGCGGCCATCGCGAGCCGGTGGTCGTCGCGGCTGTCGAAGACGATCGATGCGATCTGCCCCGATGGGACAAGATGCAACGTGTCTCTATCGAGCCAGGCGGAGGCTCCGGCGGCGGTGGCGAGGGCGATGATGCCGTCGGCGCGGTCGCTTTCCTTGCCACGGAGAATCGAACAGTCGGTGAAGCGCGAAGGCTCGCGCAGCACGCAGGCCAGCGCGGCGAGCGTGGGGATGCTGTCGGGAAAGCGTGCCGCCGAGACGTCGAGTGCGCCGTGCAGCGCGCCGATGACGTGGCCGTCGTCGCGCACGGTGAGGCCTACTGTCGCGAGCGCTGCGACGATCGCGCCGTCGGGGTGCAGCGAGGGGTCGGAGAGCCGGGCCACCTGGGCGTCGTGCGCCCACGCCGCGAGCAGCAGGTAGCCAATCGACGACCAGTCGCCGGGGATCTCTGGCAGCGGCCGCGCCGCTTCCCACTTCACCGTGAACGTCGAGTCGCCGCGAACGTCGAAGCCCGCCGCGCGAAGCCACCGCACCGTCATCTGCAGGTAGCCGTCGCTGACGCGCGCACCTTCGACGCGAACAGAGCAGGGGCGATTCGTGCGGTGCGCGATCGACGCGGCGCCGAGAAGGAGGCTGCTCGCGTACTGGCTCGAGGCGTCGGAGACGACGGTGAAAGATGTCGGCAGCGGGTCCAGGGCTCGCACGTCGGCCAGCAACGTTCCGGTGCCTCTCGTCGCAGCAGGGGCGAGCGCGTCGAAGAGCGCGGCATGCGGGCGTTCGGCCAGGCGCGAGGTGCCGTGCAGCCGCAGGTGCGCGCCTGGCGTCACCGCGACTTGCGTCATCAGGAAGCGAAAAGGCGCGCCGCCGTCGTGGCAGTCGGCATCCGTGCCGCCGGCGGCCAGCGTGTCCAGGCCGGCCCGGAGCACCCGCACGTCCGCGGGCAGGTCTTCGTCGGGGTCGTCGAGGAGGCTCATCCCTCGACTTCTCTCGGGATGAACGGAGCTCGGGCCCACGATGCGGGACAAGACCAGCGCGCGCTGCGCGTCGGACTTCGAGATGGGCGGGGTGAGGACTACCGCCACTTCGGTACCTCGACCAATCGCGCGACGCCGGGCTTCTCGAGCAGCACCATGCGTAGCCCCTTCCCGACGGACTTCTTGTCGGCAGCGAGGAGCAGCTCGACGTCGTCGACCGAGTGACTCTCGAGCACTGCAGCCAGACGGCGACGCGTGGCCCCCGTGCGCGCAGACAGCACCACTTCCACTTCGAGCGCGAGGTCTCGCGGCGTGACGCCCACCGCGCGGCCGACATCGAGTGCGCAGAGCATGCCGAGCGCGACGGCCTCGCCGTGCCGCACGCGGAACTGGCTCAGGCCCTCGATCACGTGGCCGAACGTGTGGCCGAAGTTCAGCACCGCGCGCCGGCCCGACAGCTCGTACGGGTCTTCCGCGCAGACCGCTTCCTTCATTCGCCGCGACGTCTTGACCAGCTCTTCCACCGACGGCGCGGTTCGCGCCCACTTCCTCCACACCCGCGCGTCGAGGCACACCGCCATCTTCAGCGCCTCGGCCACGCCTTCGCGCAGCTGAGCTGGCGACAGCGTCTGAAAGAACTCAGGGCAGATCAGCGCACGTGACGCATAGTGAAAGACGCCCAGCGCGTTCTTCACCGCGCCGACGTTCAGCGCGCCCTTGCCGCCGACGCTGCTGTCGACCGCGGCGAGCAGCGTCGTTGGAACCTGCACCAGCTCGACGCCGCGCTTCACCAGGTGGGCGACCACCCCCGCGAGATCTCCGACCGTGCCGCCGCCGACCGCGACCAGCGTGCCGCCCCGCTTCAGCCCCATCAGCTTCACCGCGACCCGCTCGAGCGCCGCCGTCGACTTCAGCGCCTCACCCGCCGTGACCTTCTCGACGTGCACCGGGCTGCGAATCGCCGTCAGCACTGATGGGTGAAGCTTCGCCACGCGCGCGTCGACAATCCACGCCGCGCCTTCCGGAGCGAGCGCCGCGAACTTCCCCCACGCGTCCTTCGACGGCCGATGGCTTCCGATCGCGCTCATGAGCGGTGCGGCCGCGCCAATCGCAACAGCCAAAAGTCTGCCAGCACCAGGCAGACCATCGCCTCCACCACCGGCACCGCGCGGGGAAGAATGCACGGGTCGTGGCGCCCGGCCCTGGCGAGGTCGGCGATCGTCGCGGGCGGCTTGAAGAAGACGCGCAGCGAGAGGGGCTCACCGTTGCTCAACCCGCCCTGAATGCCGCCGTAGACGTCGCGGCCGCCGCGGTGAAACTCCGAGCCACGCCGCTGCACGTCGGCCAGAAAATCAGGCCCGCCCCAGACGACACCGCTCACCGCTCCAATGCCAGACACCGCGTCTGCGAGCCGCGATTTCAGCTTTCCGAACACCGGCTCGCCGAGGCCAACCGGAAGCCCGGTGACGCGCACGTCGATGCAGCCCCCGAGGCTGTCGCCCTGCCCTTTCGCCTCGACCACCAGCGCTTCCATCTGCTTCGCCATCGCCGCATCGGGGCAGCGAATCGCCGAGGCATCGACCTCGGCGCGGGTCGGCACCGAGGCGACGTTCGCGAAGAGCGGCCCGACCTGCGCGACCCACGCGACGATCTTCACGGTGGGCAGCTCGCGCTGCAGCAGCGCCTCGGCCACCGCGCCGCCGATGACGCGTGACAGGGTCTCCCGGCCGCTGGTCCTCCCGCCGCCGCGCGGGTCGCGGTGCTGAAACCGTTCGCGCCACGTGGCGTCTGCGTGCCCCGGCCGATCTTCCTTCTTCAGCGCCTCGTAGTCCTTCGACCGCGCGTCGGTGTTGCGAACGACAGCGGCGATGGGCGTGCCGAGCGTCTTGCCTTCATAGACACCCGAGAGCAGCTCGACCTGGTCGGCTTCCTGCCGCGCGGTAGTGACGGCCGACTGCCCGGGCCGGCGGCGATTCAGGGCGGCCTGAACGGCCCCGGTGGTGATTGGGACTCCCGCCGGACAACCATCGATGACGGCGCCCATCGCGGGGCCGTGGCTCTCGCCGAAAGTGGTGAGCCGGAAGAGCTCTCCGAAGGTGTTCATATCGCGGACTCCCATCGCACACGCTGCGCCCGCGCTTGGGCAACGAACCACCGCGCCCCGAGCCACACGGGAACTCCGCCAATCTCTCGAACCCGCGTCGCGATGCGGTGACCGCGAACGCCGTAGGAGATGACGCCGACGCGCGCGCCATCGAGCCGCAAGCCTTCGGGCGCGTCGACATCGGGGGTCCACGTCCACACCACGGGGCCATCGAGCCGCTGACCACCGGCATCCGCGCGCCGGACGAAGCGCATCGCGGCGCCCAGCTGAATCGCGGCGGCTGCCAGGGCATCGGCCACTCCGCCTTCGCCGAGCACGGTGAAGGACGCGCCACCGAGGCGGGTGAGCGCGGCCACCGCTCCGGCGACGTCGGTGTTGTCGCCCTGGTACCCGGCGGCGGTGCGCCACAGGGTATTGACGGCGACGTCGGTGAGCACGCGTTGCTTGAAGGGACTGGTGACAGCGAACCCGCGGTAGTGCGGCTGCAGCACCTTCACGAAGGCGGCGACGTCGGCCCCTGCCGGCAGCTCGATGCGATCGAAAGGCTGCGGGTGAATCGACGGCGAACGCGAGTGGCTGATGCGGTGGCCGAGGATGCCCAGCCGCGCCCGCGGCGGGTTTCCCGCGCGCGCCTCTCGCGCAGCATCGGCGACGAAGCGCTGACCTGGCGCCGCGGCGAAGGAATAGTCGAGGGCGCAGAAGTCGAGCGCGTTCTTCCGCGCGAGCTCGGCCCGAAACGGCAACGCGAGCTCGCCGGTCGCGAGCACCGTCACCGCGTCTTCGCCGAACCGCGCCTGCAGCCGCGCCTGCGTCTCGAGCAGCCGCCAGCCCTGGTGCATCGTGCCCAGCGGTTCCACGTGCTTCACCAGCGAGCCCCGCGGCGACGCACCCCAGAACGCCTCGGCGGCCTCGGGCTCCAGCGGCTCGTTCGCATGAAATGACAGCAGCCCATCGCCGAGCGACGGCCCGCGCGTCTCGCTGTCGACAATCAACGCCAGCTTCCGCCACGCCTCGGGCACAGGCGCGTTCCGCTTGCTCACCAACAGCGGCAGCGCCTTCGCGGCGGCAGTCAGGTTGGTGTCGGGGGGAATGAGGTCGGTGCGAACCTCGAGCAGGTCGGCCCCGCAGCGCCGTGCACGGAACGCGAAGTCGCGCGGATTCACCGAGGGCGGCAGCGTGACGACGCGGCGGGCGCGCTTGCCGGCGGCGGCAGCGAGAAGGAAGTCGACCAGCGGCATCGTGCGGACGTGGCGGTGTCTCTGCTCGCGGTCGAGGTAGACCTCGCGCAGCTCGTCGTCGATGGAAAGGTCGGGGCGAAGGCGCGGGCGGCTCGGGTCGTCGCGAAGGCGCTCGCGGTAGGTGTCGAAGGAAATCGGGATCTGCACCGCGACGCAGGCCTTCAGCGCCTCAGGGTGACTCGAAAGAAAGCCACCGCCGCAGGCGACGAGGACTCCGCGGGGAAGTGAGAGAAAGCAGTCGCGTTCGGCGGCGCGGAACCCGTCCAAATCCGAAGTCACCCACTCGCGAAGGTTGCGGCCCGACCTCCTGGCGAGCTCGGCGTCGAGGTCGAGGCCGTCACATCCGAGCAGCTTCGCAATCGCAGGCAGCGTCGTCGTCTTCCCGGCCGAACGGTGACCAACGAGGGCGATGGTGACGCCGCGCGGCAGCGGCTCAATGGCGCGCAAGCGGCGGCGTTCCCACTCGGATTTCAGGGACTGCTTGAGGCGCGGATCGATGGTGGCGAACAGCTCCATGGCCGGTGTTCGGATCTATCGCGCGCGCGCGCAGAGCGATACACCGTAGCCGTGAAGCGTTTCCTCGAGCTCCCTGGCACAGGCCGGCTGCTGGTCGGCACGGACATTCAGGGGAACTTGAAGGACTTCGAAGCGCTGGCGCGCCACTTCCGCGCGGCGGGGCCCGAGGCGCACCTGGTGCTGACGGGTGACCTGGTGCACGGCCCGGACGACGAGACGGCTGAAGCCTGGCCTGACCACCTGGGCACGCCGTACCTCGACCAATCGCCGCAGGTGATGGATGCGTTCATCGCCGAGCAGGCGCGCGCGCCGGGCCGGGTGCATTGCCTGCTGGGAAACCACGACCACGCGCACATTGGCGGGCCGGTGACGTCGAAGTTTCACGACGATGAAGCGGGAGTGCTCGAAGAGACGCTGGGGCCCGACGGCACGCGGCGGCTGCGCGCGTTGATCGAGACCTTCCCGTTGGTCGCGTGGGCCCCGTGCGGCGCGGTGATGCTTCACGCCGCTCCGTCTTCTGACATCCGCGCGTCCGCGCAGCTCGAAGACATCAACCTGAAGGGCCACGAGGGCCTCGACATCGAGAGGTTCCTGCGGACCCCGATTCTCGGCACCCTGCTGTGGAGCCGGATGGCGACGGCCGAGCAGTCGCAGCGATTCTTGAAGGCGTTGAACGGCACCGTCGCGCTGTACGGCCATGACGTGGTGCGCGAAGGCTTCGAGCGCGTGGGCGACGACCAGCTGTGCTTCTCGACCAGCTTCGGCCTCTACGACGAGCGCAAAGTCTTCGTCTCGTTGGACCTCGCCGCGAAGTACGCCGACGTGCACGCGCTGCGCGAAGGCGAAGAGATTCTGCCGCTCTACTGACCCAGTACCTGAAGAAGCGCCCGACCCGCGGCCTTCCGGCCGGCGGTGTTGAGGTGCGCGCCGTCGTCGGTGAAGTCCTCGCGAAGGCAGGGCCAGGTCTCCTTCTCGCGCTCGAACGAGCAGCCCTTCGACTGCACGGCTGCGAGGTCGAACAGCCGGCCCGCGTACTCCTTTCGCAGCAGCACGTTCAGCTGGTGGCGCTTCACGTTCTCGCGCTCGCCGAAGGCGCCGCTGGCCATCTTGTTGCGAATCACCCCTTGAAGGCCGCGGCCGACCGTCGACAGGCCGATGGTCCACACGATGATTCGGGTCGACGGGTGTTTGGAGGCGAGCGCCTCGAGGCGCTTCTTGATGACGGCGAAGAGCGCGTCGACATCGGTCTGTGCCCCGACGTCGGCGGACGAGAGCTCGAGCATCGCGACGGGCGCCGGGTTCGCTTCGAGCGCGGCCGCGAACCCATCGAGCTTCGTCAGCGGCGAGCCGTCCTGGCCCACTTCGACCCGGGTGACGTCGAGCTTTCGAAAGCGCTGGGCGAGCAGCGCGGCCGCACCGTCGAGCACGTTTCCGCCCACCGATTGGTGGGCCACGAGCGTGGGCGACGCAGCGAGCAGGGTGACAACCAGCAGGAGCACGCGGTGGTTGTAGTGATACACGCGGAAAAATGCTCGACCCCCTCGACGGCACTCTCTTCGGCAAGGACCAGCCGTGCTTCGGCTGCGGCCCAAACCACCCGATCGGCTTTCACCTGAAGTTCGTGCAGGAAGCGGAAGCGGTGGTGACGAAGTTCGTGCCGGGCCCGCAGTACCAGGGGCCTCCGGGAATCATGCACGGCGGGCTGGTGATGACGCTGGCCGACGAGGTGGGCGCGTGGGCGCTGCTCGCGTTCAAGGAAAAGTTCGGCTTCACCGCGTCGGTGGAAGGGAAGCTGCGGCGGCCAGTGCGCATCGGGGTCGAGACCGAAGGCCGCGCGTGGATCGCGAAGGAATCGTCGCGCGTGGTGCGGGTGGGCGTGAAGATCTCGCAGGGCGGCGAGGCCTGCTTCGACGCCGAGCTCGGCTTCGTGCTGATGGACAGGTTCTCGGCGGAAAAGCTGCTGCAGGGGCCGCTGCCCGAGACGTGGTTGCGCTTCTGCCGCTGAAGACCCGTGCTAGAGAACGGCGCCATGTCGAAAGCCCCCCGCGCCGCCCGCGATCTCAAACAGCAGCGCGCGAAAGCCACCCGCACCGACATTCTGCAGGCGGCGATCGACCTGTTCGCCCGCCGCGGAATTCTCGCGACGACGATGGCTGAGCTCGCGCGGACCATCAAGATGACCCCGGGCGCGCTGTACTGGCACTTCCCGACAAAGGAAGACCTGTTGCTCGCGGCGATCGACGAGCTTCACCAGCGGTACCTGCACCAGTTCGGCAGCCTGCTCGCGGAAGGCCGCAAGACCTGGACGGCGAAGCAGCAGCTGTCGAACTTTGTCGAACGGATCCACGCGTTCCTTCGCGAGAACAGCAACCACGGCATCTTCTTCGGCATGCTCAGCGCGGAAGCCGCCGAGAACAACGAGCGGGTCGCCCAGGCGCTGCGTGACGCGCTGTCGATCTACGTGCACGCTCTCGCGGGAATCATTCGCTACGGGCAGAAGAAGACGAAGGAGTTCCGCGATGACGTCGACGCGCTGACGCTGGCCCACTCGATGCTTTTCGCGAACGTCGGCATCATCGTGCACCAGCACCTGTTCGCGGCGACGCTGTCGTACGATCCGCTGATCAGCACGATGCACACGGTTGTGCTCGACGGCGTGGCCCTGGTCGCCCCGAAGCAATCCTGATGCGCTTCGATGCTCCCTTTTGCGCTTCGAGTGCAGGGGAGCCCTGTACCTTCTTCTGACATGGCGGGTGGTTGGCGCGCGCACGGCGCTTGCGAAAGGGTCTTTCTCGTGCGCACCGGCCTTCCCCTGCTCAGCCTGCTCGTCCTCGTGGGCTGCCTGCACGACAACTCCGACGCGCGGCTCGACGCTGACAAGGGCATCGACCCCCGCGAGCTCGGAGCGATGCTGAAAATCGACTGCTCGCAGCGCCGCGAAGAAGTGCAAGACGCGCGGGACGAAGCGGCGCCCGACTTTGATCGCCTCGCGAGCTACAAGCTGGCGCTGAAGGCGTTCAACGGTGGCGCGGCGAAGATCGAAGCGGCGTTCACCAAAGAGCCCGACATGATGTACCTCGCCGAAGGCGACTCGCTGCGGAAGCTGCTGCAGCGCTGCCAGGCCCAGGCGAAGACGTTCACCGACGAGCTGCGCAAGTTCGAGCTGGCGCTGCAGTTCAAGCCGGCGGTCGTGGACGAGCCGGCGCCGAAAGTCGTGACCGCTCCCCCTGCTCCAGAGAAGAAGATCGACGATGCCTTCGACGACGCGCCGGTGACGAAGAAGGTGAAGAGCGCGAAGAAGTCGAAGAAGCAGTCGAAGTCGGCGATCGCCCGGCGGAAGAAGCTGACCAAAGGCCGCGCGGTGCTGGCCGATGCGTCAGGGCACGACGACTAGTAGTACGTACAGTACGTACTACTAGTCCGCGCTCAGCGCCCACATCACCGCGACGCCGAGCAACACCGCTGCGAGCCCCGCGACGACGAGCGCCCACGCGTTGCTGTTGACCACGAAGCCCTGCTGCTGCGCTGGCCTGGTGCTGCGAACGGGAGCCAGCGTGCTCGACGAGCCGTCGAGGGTGTCTGCGCCGTGCGCGGTCGGCAGCTCCTGTTCGGCGCTCATCGTCCGCCAACCAGCGGCGGGAACGGTGAGGTGCTCGGGCGGCCCTTCCGATGCGGCCTTCGTCTTTTCTTCCGAGTCGTCGCGGTACCGAACCCGGGCTTCCTGGGTGCGGCGCTCAGACGGTGCCCGCGACAGGTCAGGCACGGCGCCCAGGTGGT
>Ga0105048_10000522_pt1 | contig 59294 bp, 40 predicted proteins | sample MAT05_FD_78382 | JGI IMG/M metagenome (GOLD analysis project Ga0105048, IMG submission 78382) | Freshwater microbial communities from Lake Fryxell liftoff mats and glacier meltwater in Antarctica - MAT-05 | ecosystem: Environmental > Aquatic > Freshwater > Ice > Liftoff microbial mat | place... | reverse complement strand
AGCCTTAATGAATGGGAATTGCAACAGGACAACAATTTACAGAAATCTCAATTCACTTGTTGAGAAAAAGATCGTACACAGAATTTTATCCGGAGAAGCTGTAAAATACAAACTTCTTCAAGGTAAAAAAGAAGGTGGAAAGAAAACGGATCACGTACATTTCGATTGTACAATTTGCAACACCACTTTTTGTTTGGAAGATATTTCAGTTCAGGATTTTAAGCTTCCGGAAGGTTTTACAAAGCACGAAAACCAGTTTATTATTTTTGGAACTTGTAAAAACTGCCGAAATGAGGAAGAATAAAATTATCAGGCTGTTGCTGGATAATCCAATATCGAAAGCTATTACATGGCTTTTCAGCGGTTTTTTTATTTTACTGGTGAAATTTTATCAGTTGTCAATCTCACCATTGCTTCCTAATTCATGCCGATACTCACCTACTTGTTCACAATACACTATTCAGGCTCTCAGAGAACATGGTGTAATTAAAGGTCTGGCCCTTGGAATATACAGAATAGTCAGGTGTAATCCCTGGGGCGGACATGGTTTTGATCCGGTTCCTGAAAAAGGCCATTTGCACATATCAAAAAAGAAAAAATCTAGCTGATTCAATGAAAAATAATCTATTAATATTTGTTGCAGTGATTAGCTTTTTCACTTCCTGCAAAACCCAGCCCCAATCCGCTAAAGAGAAAACTATATCTGTAACCATTCTCCCGGAGAAATACTTTGTTGAATCGATTGCTGGTGATCTGGTAAAAGTGAACTTGATGATTCCCCCAGGAGCATCGCACTCCAGTTATGAACCAACAGCAAAACAAATGAATCTTTTAACTCAGTCCGAAGCCTATTTTAAAATTGGCTACCTCGATTTTGAACAGGCATGGTTACCCAGATTTACAGGCATTAATTCTACAATGAAAATCTTTGATCTTTCCAAGGGAGTTACGACGCTTCAGGGAAGTTGTGAACACGATCATGGAGAAAATGAATCTGCATCTGGGAAAGAAGAACTAGGAATTGATCCACACATATGGATGTCAGCGCGGAATGTGAAGATTATTGCAACAAATATTCTGAATTCACTAATTTCCCTATATCCTGAAGATTCTTTGGTATTTTCAGCCAACTACCAGAAGTTTTTATCTGAAGTAAACGGTATCGATTCATTATATACAATGAATGCGAAAAAGTTAGAGGGACTGAGTTTCATTATTTATCATCCTGCACTGGCCTATCTGGCAAATGACTATGGTATGGAACAGATTGTTTTGGAATTTGATGGGAAAGAGCCTCCACCAGCACATATCAGAGAAATCATTGACTTGGCAAGAGAAAAAAACATTCATATAATTTTTGTGCAAAAACAACTGAGTATTGATAATTCCCGCTCCCTTGCATCTGAAATAAATGCTGAAATAATACAGATCGATCCCTTGGATGTAAACTGGAGCGAACAGATGAAATTTATACTGGATCAATTCCTGAAAACCAGTGAAATACAAAAGTTTTCAGTTACGCATTCAAAGCCCTGAAATGGAAATATATGAATACGAAAATCCTCGAAATAAATAATCTCACGGCCGGTTACGACGAAATCGTAGTACTGAAAAATATCAATTTCGCGGTACATCAAACAGATTTCATAGGAATAATTGGTCCAAATGGTGGTGGAAAGACAACCCTCATAAAATGCATTTTGGGTGTAATTAAGCCATTTAGCGGCAGTATTTCTTACGATTTTCAGGCAAAAGGAAAAGATTTTCGAAAATTTATCGGTTACCTTCCTCAGCAAAATGTAATCGATAAAAAATTTCCAATTTCTGTCAGAGAAGTAGTTCTATCGGGTTTGACTTCACAAAAAAAGTTGATTTTCAGATTCACAACTGAAGAAAAAAAGAAAGCTGATGAACTACTAGAAAAATCAGGATTAAAAGCCATTTCCAAAAATCCGATTGGCGAACTTTCAGGCGGGCAATTACAAAGGGTTTTCCTAGCAAGAGCTGTTATTTCAAATCCCCGTTTATTGATACTGGATGAGCCCAGCACGTATGTTGATAACCGCTCTGAATTCGAGTTTTACGAAACCCTTAAAGAGCTTAATAAAGAAATTGCGATTCTTCTGGTTTCACATGATATCGGGACTATTTCAAGTTATATTAAAACAATTGCCTGCGTTAATTCCAATCTCCATTATCACCCATCCAATGAAATCACTTCAGAAGAACTGAATATTTATAATTGCCCGGTTGATATAATTGCCCATGGAGCGGTGCCACACAGGGTACTACACGAACATTCAAAACCAAACAAATGAAAGAACTGGTAGAATTACTCCATTATCAGTATTTTATAAATGCCATAATGGCCTCTCTTCTGGCAGCAATCAGCTGCGGCATTGCGGGCACTTACGTGGTTTCACGGAGAATTGTTTTTATCAGCGGAGGGATTACACATACTTCATTTGGAGGAATAGGGATTGGATATTTTTTTGGCTTTAATCCGGTTCTGGGTGCAGCAATTTTCTCAGTACTCTCTGCTCTTGGAATTGAGTTTTTCAGCGGGAAAGGAAACATAAGAAACGACTCTGTCATAGCTATGCTCTGGTCGCTGGGTATGGCAATTGGAGTGATTTTCATTTACCTTACTCCGGGTTACGCACCAAACCTGATGACATATCTATTCGGATCAATCCTTACAGTAAACCGCACAGATTTAATGATGCTTGCAGGACTAACCCTCTTTATCATAGCTTTCTTTTCACTCTTTTTCAGAAGAATTCAATATATCTCCTTCGATCAGGAATATGCATCCACTCTTAATCTGAAGGTTGGATTTATAAACTACAGTTTGATGACACTGGTTGCGCTTACCATAGTTTTCAATATAAAACTTGTAGGAATTATTCTTTTACTCTCAATGTTAACCATACCACAGAATACTGCAAATTTACTAACAAAAGACTATAAGAAAATTGTATTCCTTTCAATATTTATAGGGTTTGCAGGCTCACTCTTTGGGCTAATTTTTTCTTACTTCCTGAATATCCCGAGTGGCGCAACAATAATTTTTAGTCTGGTGTTTTTATATCTTAGCACCCAGCTTTTTGTAAGATTGAGAAAAGGATTCTAAGTACCTAATCTGCTACTTAGTGAATCGTCTGAATTTGACTGAACTTCAGGATATACAAGGACGAAAGAATGATCTTTAAAAAAGCGGCTCAAAATTCTTGGCGCGTTATCGAGATTTGACTGGTATGAGAAAGTTTTCGGCCTCGAATTTATAAAAACTAGTAATTCATTCTTCTGTAAGATTCTTGAATACTTGTAAAACTTACTCCAATCGGTATAATCCGAAAATTTATAACCAGCAGTTTCAACAATTTGTTTTTTTAATCTGGATTCCAGATAAATACGTGTTTCCAGTCCGCAATGGAAAATACTATCCTTCTTAAGTCTGCCGGAGAAAGTAAGAAAAGAATTCATACAATCGTCAAACCCTGTTTCTATTTGAACATCCGGAGGAATGAATACATTAATGGATTTGAAAGATTCCAGAGGTTTATCGATATTAACGATTATCAGTAGCTTATGGGTTTTCTCGATTAGTTTCTCAAGTAATGAGCCCAAAATCAGGTTACTTGCTGAAACTCTTACATTCCATCCAATGACAATTGTGGTAATCAGTTTCTCTTTGATTGCCCGAAGAATGCCGTCAACAGCTGAAACATCAATTCTCACCATAGGGCTAATTGCCTCTTCAGTAGAAGCTGCCTCTATATGGTATTTTTCAAGATTCCTGTTAAACTGGATTATTTTTTGTGATGCATTTTCATCGTCATGCAGAACGGTTAATGGATATATGGGTTCGTGGGAGCCTGATTTTTTAAGTGTAAAAGCGAAACTCATAAGGTATTCAAGTGTACTTGGGTTTGCGAGAGGCACCAGAATTCTTTCCGGAGGGCTGAATTCTTCAACCCTTTCATCCTGCTTATAAATAACTGACAATTTTCTTGCGGCCTTTTCAGTAACAATTGAGCCAATAATACAGGAGAATAAAATTATCAGAATTGCAACGTTCATCAGATCGGAATCGAATAGTTTTAATTGGTATCCAACAAGAACAACAGCGATAGTAGCTGCTGCATGTGAAGTGCTGAGGCCGAACATCAGGTTTCTTTCCGTAACAGAGTATCCAAAGAGTACCTGCATCACCAAACTAGCGAGGAACTTACTAGCGATAGCTGCCACAATAATTATTAACGCAACGAACAAGACGGCAGGACCGGCTAACAGAGCCTTAAGATCAATTAGCATTCCAACGCTTAATAAAAAGAAAGGAATAAAAACATTATTCCCAATAAATACTACACGGTTCATTAAAGGTGATTTTCGAGGAATAAGTTTATTAAGTGCCAATCCGGCAAAAAATGCGCCGATAATCGGCTCGATACCAAGTATTTTAGCTAAAAACCCGGTAAAGAAAACCATCATGATAACGGCAATAAACTGATATCCGTTTTCACCCTGAAGCTTAGCAAGTAACCAGCGGGAGACTATTGGAAGTAGAAATAATGAAAATCCAATTAAAATCAGAAAAAACGAAATCAGTTTCCCGGAAAATAGCCATCCCATCTCACCATGCGTTGAAGCTGCAACAATTGTCAATAATAATAAAACAGCAGTATCTGTAATGATTGTGCCGCCAATAGTAATCCCTGCGATTTTTATCTGTGTCAGACCATACCTGCTTAAAATGGGATATGAAATAAGCGTATGCGTTGAAAAAATACTCGAGAAAAGAAGAGCTGTTTTGAATGGCATCTTCAGAATATAATATGTTATAAGAATTCCAAGAAATAAGGGGATAAAAAATGTTAGAGTTCCAAAAACAATACCATGTGTACGAAATCTTGAAAGCTCATCCAGATTAATCTCCAGACCGGTGAGAAACATCAGGTACAATAGACCAACTGTGCCAAACATGGTAATTCCAATATCCTGAGAGATTAGATTTAATCCAAATGGGCCAAGTAAAATACCTGAAACAATAAGTCCTATAATCCCTGGTAATTTCAGTCTCCGGGCAAAAAGCGGAGCAAACAGAAAAAAAAAGAGAATTAACAGAAATACGATAACAGGATCATGAAAAGGCAATTTTATTCCAAAAATTGAATCCATGTTTAGTTTTTCGCAATTTATTCATAAGTTTTGAATTTTTTTACTTTCGCAAACAATTAGGCATAAGTTAGGTGTCTGCCAATGCAACATCTATCAGATCAAGTCACTAATCTTTTTGGATTGTCGACCATTCTATAATTTATAAAGCTTAATACCAAAAAATCTTTTAATTCTATCCCCTATTTTCTAAGCAACATTTTTCATTGTACCTTTGACCTTTCCAAAACCAAAAATCAATGTTCGAAGAATATTCTGCAATCATTAACGAAGCCTGGGAAAAAAGGGAAAATCTAAATAATCCGGAGGTTCGAAAAACTATTGAAGAAACCATTGCCCTTCTGGATCAGGGAAAAATTAGAGCCGCTGAAAAAATTGATGGAGAATGGACCGTTCACCAATGGGTAAAAAAGGCCGTAATCCTCTATTTCCCAATTCGCAAGATGGAGACCATTGAATGCCCGCCTTTTGAATTTCACGACAAAATCCCTCTAAAAAAGAATTTTGAAAAACTGGGTGTGCGCATTGTACCTCATGCCATTGCGCGTTATGGTTCCTTTCTTGCAAAAGGAGTGATTATGATGCCATCTTATGTAAACATTGGTGCGTATGTTGATGAAGGTACAATGGTTGATACTTGGGCCACCGTTGGAAGCTGTGCTCAGATTGGAAAAAACGTACATCTTAGCGGCGGAGTAGGTATCGGTGGTGTACTTGAGCCGGTGCAGGCAGCACCTGTTATCATTGAAGATAATTGTTTTATCGGCTCACGTTGCATTGTGGTAGAAGGAGCAAGAATTGGTGTTGAAGCTGTTCTTGGAGCCAATGTTGTTATTACCAATTCAACAAAGGTTATTGATGTTACAGGTACAAGTCCCATAGAATATAAAGGAATAGTTCCGCCTCGTTCTGTAGTCATTCCAGGTTCCTATTCCCGCGAATTTCCAGCAGGCACTTTCCAGGTTCCATGTGCACTGATTATTGGAACCCGTAAACCTTCCACTGATCTTAAAACATCCTTGAATCAGGCTTTGAGAGAATATAATGTAGCTGTTTAATCCCTGATAATAAATATGAGAATCGGATTCGACGCAAAAAGAGCATTTTTTAACCAGAGTGGTCTGGGAAACTACAGCCGAACGCTGATTTCCCAGCTTTGTACCCTGTTTCCGGAAAATGAATATTTTCTTTTTTCACCGAAAAATCCTGTAGCAAATGAGATATTTCCTCCACTTAATAGCACATTAATTAAACCCTCCAGATTTTTAAATAAAAAATTTCCATCTATCTGGAGATCAGCGTATATGGGGAGCGATATTAAAAGGAATAAGATTGAGATTTTCCATGGCTTATCGAATGAACTTCCCTCTAACATAAAAAAAAGCAACGCCCGTTCCGTTGTAAGCATACATGATCTTATATTTCTCCGATACCCTGATTTATATAAAAGAATGGACCGGGCAATTTATAAAAGTAAATTCCAGAGAAGTTGTATTCAGGCAGATGCTGTTGTTGCAATAAGTGAGCAGACAAAATCCGATTTAATCCAGTTTTTTAATATTGAACCTTCAAAGATTCATGTAATCTATCAGGCCTGTAACTCCCTGTATTATGAACATTCAGGTAATGAGCTTAAAATTAAGACAAGACAAAAGTTTTCTCTTCCTGAGAAGTATATGCTTTATGTTGGAACCATTGAAGAGAGAAAAAACCTGTTACAGCTAATCAAGGCGAAACATGAACACAGGATAAGCCTGCCACTGGTAGTTATTGGACGGCCAACTCCTTATTTTGAAAAAGTTAAGGATTATATATCGCATAATTCTGTTACTGATATTATTTTTCTGAAAAACGTTATGCCGACCGATATTCCCACTATATATCAGATGGCCGAACTCTTTGTTTATCCCTCATCTTTCGAGGGATTCGGAATACCGATTCTGGAGGCGCTGAATTCGGGAACACCGGTTATTACAGGCAAAGGAAGCTGTTTGCCGGAAGCCGGAGGACCTAATTCAATTTATGTTGATCCGATGGATATTGATGAAATTGCTGATTCTATTATCCGTATTCTTGACAATAAAGAATTACGAAATGCTATGATTGCAGAGGGATACAAGCATGCTTTGCTCTTTAGGGAGGATAGAACTGCAAAGGAAATAATGAAACTTTATAATAATCTGATTCAGAATAAAAAATAGCATTAAAAATGCAGGAAGATATTAAAAAAGCTCTGGAAACTCTTAGAAATGGAGGAGTTATCCTTTATCCAACCGATACTGTCTGGGGATTAGGATGCGATGCAACCAATGCAAAAGCTGTAGCTCGAGTTTATGAAATAAAAAAAAGGGAAGACAGTAAAAGCATGCTGGTACTGATTGATCATTCCGGGAGATTAAATTCTTATGTTGGTGAAATTCCTGAAATTGCCTGGGAACTTATTGACGCTGCTGTTAGTCCTTTAACAGTAATTTACCCGAATGCAAAAAATTTGGCTAATAACCTTCTGGCTGAAGATGGCAGCGTTGGAATCAGGGTTTCAGGGGATAAATTCTGCGCAGAATTAATAAAGAGGTTTAATAAACCCATAGTTTCAACATCAGCAAACATCAGCGGAGAGAAGACCCCGGCAGTATTTAAGGAAATAAGCGAAGAGATAATAGAATCGGTTGATTATGTGGTTGAATGGAGGCAGGATGACTATACAAAAACACCCCCTTCATCCATAATTAAACTTGGCGAAGGAGGTCTTTTTAAAATTATCCGGGCATAAAAACTGCTTTGATAATTACGAATCAATGTCGTTGACTTAAGGAATAAAGATAAAAAAAGTTCTTTGAAATAGTGGAGTTTAGGGGATGTTTATTATCTTAGAGGTATAATATAGGCCTAACAGAGAAAGCCTACGAAAACAATGAATTTCGTGAAAAAGCAATTACAAATTTAACCCAATTGCTTGAAATGAAGAGTATCACTGCCGTTCAAACAACGGCTTTCCAAGGGCATTCACCCGTGAGAGGGTGAGCCAAACAAGGGAAATTGTCCGCCCCAGTAGAAAAAATGAGAGAAAAAAACGCCCAAAGAAACTCTACTATATGAATTACAAACCATTATAGCTTAAGTCAACGACATTGATATACAATTATTTTTTTTGTTAAAAGAAAATTCTGTTTCTAAGGATTATTAACCAATTCACCTTCACAATTAATTGCTGAAAGGTATCTGAATAAAGACGGTGAAATTAAATATAATCGTTCCTTTGACATTATTAAACAACTGGTTCAAAATGACAAGAAAAAATAACAAAGTCAGAGAAAAGATTGTGTCGCTGTTTTGCCTCAACCTTATCTGGCCGTTTAAAAATTTGTCGTAGTCTTCAATTTTAGGTACAGCCAAATGCACCAAACCGGGAACTGGTATTGTACGCGAAAATTTGCCAGGGGAAATGCATTGACAGTTTAGTCGAATTGCCAGGTTCCATTCAGATTAATTGTTGTTCGCTCTGATTGTGCATTTGACAACAACGCCGAAAAAGGAAACGTTAGTAATAGAAAAAACAGCCTGATATTCATTTCGTTAATTTTAGGTTAATTTATTTGTCCTTTTATCATTTGGTTTTAGTTATCAGCCGGAATGTTTTTATCTGGTTTGGACTGAAATCGGTTTGTAATGTTCCATTTAATGGTTTCAATTCCATTTCGTTCGTTTCAATGTGCGAGGTTTGCCAAACTTTACGAATTGGATTGCATAATTCGATATCAGATTCAACTACTTTGTTTTTCAGGTTCCATAATCGGGTTATAATTCCATTTTTAATGCCCTCTTCCGAAGGTTTAACGCTCCAGAGAATAACATCAGGATTGGAAACCGACAGCAAGGAAAACTGTGTTTCACCGGAAGTGGATTCGTTACCTGTAACTTTTCCAGTAATCAAAGGATTTTGATTTTCCAGCGAAAACTTCATAGCAGTTGTAGCATCGAAAACAGAATTGTGACTGGTAATGGCAAAATGATAGTGAAAACTTGTTTCTCCATTTTGCTTTGGGAAGCCCAAATAACCACCATCTTCCAGTTTTTTATCCACCCGCCCACCGGCCAAAGCATATATTTGTGAAGCATTTTCGTCAAGCGAATAAATTGAACTTTCACCAAGTTTAAAGAAACTGCAATCCAGATTGGAAATGGTTACCCCAAAGTTTTCATCGCTCAGGTCGGCAAAATGATTAAACGTTTGCCAATCGTAGCGGGCATTTTGTGATGCGTAATTCCCTCCGTTGGTTTCGAGCCGGGCTGTAATGACAGCTCCCAACTCCTCATAGCGGGTCGTGGGTTTATTCAGATTGAACGGAAATGCCCAGGTTTTAACATCATCGAAGTTGGCGTCAATACTGTTTTCAATTTTAATCTCCGGACTATTGGCAAACAGTGTTACACGTGTTGTGTGCTTAACCGGAAAATCAGAAACCGCCTTTAACGTAACCGAAACCGGACCATAATTTTCGACTACTACCGGTTCTCCATTGTTCACATCGTCAGTTCCCAAATCGTTGAGATACTTTCCATTTTTGGCCTTCACCAGTTGACGGTTATCAAAACGTTTGTCGGTAATCTCCGTAATGGCGCCCGAAGGGCTTAAATGCAATTGATAATACTTATTGCTAATATTTTCGCCTGAAATGTTTATTATATTTTGAGTTGGTGTTATTTCTCCTTTTCTGATTTCGAATATTTTGTACCCAACCGAAGGAATGTTTTCAGCAAAAAAGCGGATATATTTTTTACCCGATTTTGTGATAATCTGGCTTGATACTTCTTTGTTTTGGTGCAGGTCAATTACTTTTACCAGATAATCACCTTCCCATTCAAAATCGGCCACATCACTTCTAATCCAGCTTAAGGAATTAAAAACGAAAAATCGCTGAAATTCCGATTTAAGAATTTGATTGCCTAAGTTCTGAATTGACAGCTTTTGCAAGGTGTCGGTGTATGCAGTGAGATTTTGCTGCAATTTAACCTGCCAGGCAGGCCTTTCGGTCATGGCTAATTTGCTATCGCCGGTCCAGTCGTGTTCCCAGTAATACCCAAACGAGTCCCAGGCTTTATCCCGCATGTCAATCAGCTGGTCAGCAAAATGAGGATTTGTCAGACTAACAACTGTAGCCAATGCTTCAGCTCCCCTGAGCTGCTCGGCTGCTCTTCGCATTTTGGCCGTGGTTTCATTCATCGAGGCCGACAATAAATCCCACTCATTTCCGTAAGTCACCGACTCTGAAGGCAGTTTCGGATAATTCTTTTCCACGTCTTTAAAGAAGTCTTCCAATACTGAAACGCGAACCTTTCTGGTTGGTGTAGTTCCATTTTTAGCAACCTGAATAAACTCCGGAGAGAGATAGGTTTCAAGATCGTCGTGGCCATAACCAAAAGCTGCGACAGCATTAAACGGGTATTTCGAATTTGGTGAAATCGTATCGCACATCGCATCGAGCAGGGGAATCAAACTACCTATTTCTTTCACTGCATCTTTCGAAGGGATAGCGGTACGGGTTTCGGCATATCCACCCAAAGGGGCAGTTTTCTTTTCATCGTAGATATACCATTTCATAATCACTCCTGAACCATCAAGACCGGTATACCGATAGAGCTGGTTCCGTCGGTCGGCACGGTATTCGTAACTCATTTGACTTCCATATCCCCCTATGCCATACCAACTGTATTTTGCACCTGAACCGGCCCAAATCGAGCTCATTCCTAGAGGAAGAGTATTATTTTCCATTGTTCCTGCCATTTGAAAACTCAGATTGTATTTACGTTCAATTTGCCCTGCATAATACATACCTCGAATGGCAACTTCGGTGGGCATTCCACCATAGCAGTTGATGAGTGCATGTAACGGAACACTAATATGTCCCGACCTGATAGCTGAAATTAATTGTTCGAATTGCTTTGGAGAACGGTACTTTTGATAAGCTTGCATCCAATAGCTTCCATCGCAGTTAAAACGTGCCTGAAAATCTTCCGGATTAGACTGTGTTGCATCAATCTGGTCGAGGTAATAATCGAGCATGTAAACAAAAGCCGAATCATAACCGGCTTCATTGGCCGTCCACATAAAATCGGTATGGTCGTCGTTTCCTAAGTAAATGCGTTTTACTGGTTGCGCTTTAATCATTCCAATTCCAGCGAATAAAAAAAGAAAACATGTAAATATTGATAGGTTTCTTCTTGGCATTATTCATTTTATTTTTGTTTATAATAGCAATATACTGGCCAGGTGTGCGGGTGTGAACCGTAGCAAACATCTAGCATGGATACTGAACAGCACTTTTGCCTCGCTATAGGTTCCATCCATAATAAAAACACTATCTCCGGGATATGTATTATCCGCGGCCTTCTGGATAGTTTTAAATGCAGAAGTCGTTGATAATCCATTGAATAAATCAGATCCGTTTTGCGATGACACATAATAATCTACAGCCAAAAGGTGACCAGATGTGGAACTTAATAGTAGTACAAGTAGAATCTTTAATTGATTAATTCTGAATTTATTCATTTCTATCAGTTTTGAATTAGAAATGCTTTTTCAGTAATTAATACAGGGGAATCGTACAAAGGAATATTAAAAGTTGAATTGTTTCCTGATTTGATCCATTCTGTTTTTTTGATTTCATAGATATTTCCGGTTATTAGGTCAACCCAAACCGGAGATTTAAAACTGATGTTTTTAAGTGTAACACTAACAGTTGTAGTCTTGAATGAGTTTGTTGCATCTTTTCCATCGAGCCAAAGCGCAACCAATGGTGTATTTTCTGGTTTGTGCTGATAGCCATAGACTGAAAGTGATTCGTTGGTAGCCGATATGTATTTAAAATCAGGGGTTAAAACCATATTGTCATCGAATATTGCGGCTAAATTTTGAACCGCATAGTAGGCTACTTTTGGCCTAATAGCAGCCATTGTAATATCCGACTCTATCAACCCTTTGGTATTTAAAACAGCCCGGTCGCCCCAATTGTAATAGATGTCTATAATTGTGAAAACAGAAGTTTCAATATCATGGCCCAAATCTCCCAATAAGCGGCGCATATCATATTTAGCCTGTGTATATTCTGTCCAGTAATATTCCGACAAGGCAAAACTGGGAATATAGGTAGATGGCGCTCCATTTTCACCCTGACGTAATAGAATTTTATCTGAATATTTATTGATCACCGCCCTTAGACCAAGTACTTTTTCATTGGTATAGGCATCTTCAGGTCTCATAGTATAACTATGATAGCTAATCCAGTGAAACAAATCCAGCTTTCCGGAGTCAGTAATTACTTTCAGAAAAGTATTGAGATATTCCTGGTTGCTGTTTGAGGCAAAGGCCAGACCAGAAATTTTAGCATCGGGCTGAATGCGTTTTATAATTATAGCGGTGCGGATATTCAGTTTAGCTATTGTAACCGCATCAATGTGTCCTTTAAGATCAGGCTCATTCCAGATTTCCCATTCTTTTACGCGGCCTTTGTAACGGGAAACCAAGGCTTCCACCCAACGGTCCCATGCAGCGTATGCTTCATCTGATTGCATTAGGCTATTTAAAAGATTTATCCCTCCTCCTCCGGGGTATGCAGGATTTCCATAAGATAGCTGAAGCCAGGGTTCGAGACTATTGGCTACCGCATAATCAATAATTTCATCGAGCCATTTCCAGTCGTAAATGCCAGGGACTTTCTCGCATTTTGCCCAGCCTGCCTGCAAACGGATTTTTTTTACACCCAATGGAGGTAAATAATCTTTGTAGTTGTCCCAAACTGTGTGATCCCTGTCAAGTGTTTCACATCCTACGGTAATTCTGGAGGATTTTATTTCTTTGGTACTTCGAGGTTGGATACTTCCAATCCGCTTCATGGTTACTTCTAATGGAGTTTTGACACGATTAATAGAAGTATCGATGAACTGAGCTCTGGTGTGACCAAATACGAGCAATAGCAGAATAAATAGAAAAATTGGTTTGTTAGTTTTCATTTTCGTGATTAATAAATCAATGTCGTTGACTTAAGGAATAAAGATAAAAAAAGTTCTTTGAAATAGTGGAGTTTAGGGGATGTTTATTATCTTAGGCATTCACCCGTGAGAGGAAGTTACCTTTCAAAAACTTAGTTGTGTTTATAAGCAGAGGAGTAAAAAGTTCCCTTCAACGCGAACTTGATTCGTTTTACAAAGAAGCAACGGGCAGCGAATTTAATATTCGAACAGCTACCAAAAGTGCTTTTACCAAAGCTCGGGCAAAACTTAAACACGAAGCTTTTATTGAGTTAAACGATAATGTCAACCAAACCTTTTACAATGAAGCTCCATATCTGGTTTGGAACCAAATGCGCTTACTCTCGGTGGATGGCACCAGCTTTTCCAATAGAAGAAAAAGTAAGAAAGGAATATCAGGAAGCCACGACAAAGCATCCTCAAAAAATCAATCGTACCAGTACCCTTTCAATGTTGATGGGCATAAGTGTAGGGCTATTTTTGAAAAAGCTTGTCAAAAAAGCGATTGCAGCGTTTGATTCCATTGTGAGCCAAACAAGGGAAATTGTCCGCCCCGGTAGAAAAAATGAGAGAAAAAAACACCCAAAGAAACTCTACTATATGAATTACAAACCATTATAACTTAAGTCAACGACATTGAATTACGAATCATTAATTAATAAAACAATTACTTCCAATCTTAAACCTATTTGGGAGGGTTTGAAAGTTCAAAAAGTTTGAAAATATAATATTTCAAAGAACCTTTAAAACTATTCTTTGTCAACATCCATTTTTATAATCTTTCCTGAACCAGCAGTTTTTTTCTCAACTTCAGGGCTTCCCTTATATTGAATATCACCACTTCCTGCAATTGAAGCTTCGAGTTTTTCTGAGGCAAAAACTTTGCAATTACCCGAACCGGCTATTTCAACCTTTACTACTTCAGATTCAAATCCTGCAGCATCAATATTTCCTGAACCTGCAATACTGAAATCTTCATAGTTTCCAGATTTACTGCCAAATAGTTTAATGTCACCTGAACCGGCAATACTTGCAGATACTTTTCTGGCAGCCAGATCATTCATTGCGAGCTTTCCACTTCCTGCCACCCTTGCCGAAACCCTTTCTACCAAAAGATTATTCATATCCATTGATCCGCCGCCTGCAATACTGAGATCAAGATTCTTAGTTTCATAGGATTTTTCAATGAACAGATTAGCAGAACCTGCAATAGAAATTGCTATAAGTGAAGGTGCTGTGATGTTTATTATAACTGGTTCATTAATCTTGCATCCAAGTTTGCATTCGATCGAAAGTTCATCGGAAGAAAATTCAACTTTTATTTTTTTCAAAGTTTCATCATTAGCCTGAATATCCAGTTTATATTCCTGTCCCTGAGTAATATAGACTTTTGACTTTAACGCAACCGACACTTTATTGAATTTCTCGGTTGGCAAATCTTTATACCCGTTATTAATTGGAAGGATAAATGCAGTAAGAAAAATAAAAAATGCTGTAAGAGCAAAAGCCTTGATAATTAACTGGTTTTTCATATTAATTAGATTTTTGTTAAAATATTTCTTAACACAAAGACGTTAATGTTAAGAGAATGTTGCATAATTTGAAAATATTCTCCAACTTGCTCATTGTACTTCAACTTCTAAAAAACTACGTTATGGAAACAGAGAACAGCCTGTACAGGCACAACACTCCTGTACAAATAAGATTTAATGATGTAGACATCCTTGGTCATGTAAACAATGCCGTTTATCAGCATTATTATGATTTTGCAAGGATACAATATTTAAAAAAAGTCCTAGGTGATTCTATTAACTGGGCCAATCAAACACTTGTTTTAGCTTCTATTAAAGTGGACTTTTTCAGTCCCATAAGCATTGATGACGAGATTCTCGTTGAAACCCGGGTTGAAATGTTAGGCAACAAGAGCATTGCCATGAAACAAAAACTTATTGATGCGAAAACCCGTGAAGTTAGATCTTCAAACAGAGCTGTACTTGTAGGTTATGATGCTGAGAATAAGATTACTTTTGAAGTTCCTGATGAATGGAAAAACAGATTTGTTAGTTTCGAAAAAACTATTGAATTAAAATATGCCGTTTCTTCCAATTAAAAGAAGAATTAAATGAAAAGCAAAAAGCGAGATCGTCATTGATTTCGCTTTTTGTTTTATTACTTTTTTATATTTTTCACCTTAACTGAATATCAAATATCAGCAAGACCTTCAGGCAATTCTAATATCATTAGCTTTTTTTTGTGATCGATTTCCAGAATAAAATCCTCATGTACCGGTAACAAAAACTCGGAGGATTCATTTTCTACAATAAAAAGCGGATTTAAGGGATTATCGATAAATTCCTTTATTATTCCTTCAATTCCCGAGGTCTTATCCTGTATCGAATATCCAATATAAAACCCTCCATTGTCATCAGAAATCCTGCTCTCTTCTAAAGCCTCTGTTTTTTCGAGATAAACACTTTTTCCTGTAATTTTTTTAACATCCATTGGATTAGAAATAAATTCAAGTCTGACTAATGCCCGATCGGGAAAAGCTTCAACTTCTTCAATAAAAAAGGGAACCAGTATTTCGTCCACTTCGACGAATAAAGGTTCCCCTGGTTCGATATCATCAGCAAAATCACCGTTCAAACGAAGCATCAATTGCCCACTTATTCCGTGAGCTTTTGATATATATCCTATTAATGAACAGTTTTCTTTGATCATTTAAGATCCTGTGCTTCTGATTCTTATTGTTCTGATTCAGCTGGTTTTTCAGCTTCTTCAGGTGCAACATCTGCTACGGGTGCCTCAATAGGTACCTCAGCAACTTCTGCTGCATGGTTCTGAGCGATCGGAGTTTCTACAGTTTCAACAGCATTTTCTTCTTCCGCCACTTCTACTGCTACCCCTTTAGCAGCACTTTCTGCTAATTTGGCATTCTTCTTGGCAATTGCCTTGACTCTTTGCTCATTAATTTTAGTCTCATGTTCCAGACGCCTGTTCTTGGAGTCGGAATTCTTCTGTTCTAAAGAAGAAATCTTTTCCTGAATCTTAGCTTCTTTCCCCGTGAGCCATAAGTTAAACTTCTTTTCTGCTTCCTCTTCAGTGAAAGCTTTCTTTCTAACACCTTCTATGAGGTGTTTTTTGTACATCACGCCTCTGTATGACAGTATGGCTCTGCATGTATCGGTAGGTTGAGCGCCTTTAAGAACCCAATCGAGTGATTTCCCGAAATCGAGTTCAATTGTTGCAGGATTAGTATTGGGATCATAATTACCCAGCTTCTCTATAAACCTGCCATCTCGTGGCGCCCTGCTATCGGATACAACAATGTGATAATAAGGTCTCTTTTTGCGACCTTGTCTTGTTAATCTGATTTTTACAGGCATTCTCTTATTATTTAATTAAACCTACATTAAAAATAGGGTGCAAAGGTAAATTTTTTATCCTTATACACAAAGTTTTAAGGCAAAATAGTTTCCCAATGCTCTCAGTAAAATGACTTATAAGAATGCCAAACCCTAATCCTATTACTTTTAGCTTGTTATTTAATTATAAAGTCTTAATTTTATTATTGATTAACAACAACCAAAATGGAAAAAGCACCTAATAGCATACTATGCTGCAAGAAGGCCATCCAGAAAATTTGAAAACAAATAAAAAATTACCACGATGAAACGCTACATTGAACAACTGATAGAAGACATCCATAAGTCCACTTGGAATTTGAAGCCTCCATCTAAACTATGGGGGGAATCGGAAGCTGATCCTGACAATGAACGGGAACTGGAAGATATGTCGTATGTGGAGAAGTATATTTACGGCGAACAGCAAGCCATTGGAAAAATAACAGGGATTGAACCGGAGCAGATCCCACCAACAGAAATATTAACAACAGAACAGCAGTCCCAATTGGCAATCGAACTGGAAAAGTTGTTGCAGAATTACCATTTTGTACTTGATTTTCCTGAAAAATATCCGGCTCACCTGCGATACCGATTTATCCGTGACTTTTGGAATGAAGAACATGTGCCACTTTCCTTTGGCGAAAACCACATCGAATTCTGCAACTATGAGGAGGCAAATTGTCCATTCCCAGGCTATTGTGATACATGTAAGGAAATAGCCGAACAAATAAAGTTTGATGAAATACATGGAGTAAAAGCCGACCTTGATTTTGATTTGGAGAATCTTTTACCCTCACAGGAAGAACTGGATGAATTCTTTAGGAGGCAAAATGATCCACCTAATCCAGGGCAGTAGATTGACCATTAAAATGTTACCTGACCAACGCGCTGAAAGCAATCCTTGTTCTAAAATCAATTTAAAACATTTTCACGAGTTTATTTCCCAATCATTTTCGACGGATCCACCCATTTGTCAAAGTCCTCAGAATTCACATATCCCAGCTCAATAGCAGATTGCTTAAGAGTAAGATGCTCCTTATGCGCCTTCTTGGCAATTTGAGCCGCTTTATCATAGCCAATATGAGTGTTTAATGCGGTTACCAGCATCAGGGAATTGTCGAGGTTCTTTTTTATGCTTGGCAGGTTCGGCTCAATTCCAGTGGCACAATGCTCGTCGAATGAAACGCAGGCGTCTCCGATTAAACGGGCAGAGTGAAGAAAATTACTAATCATCATAGGCTTATAAACATTGAGCTCAAAATGTCCGCTCATTCCCCCGATATTTATGGCAACATCATTACCAAGTACCTGAGCACACACCATTGTGAGAGCTTCAACCTGAGTGGGGTTAACTTTCCCTGGCATAATGGATGAACCCGGCTCATTTTCCGGAATTAAAATCTCCCCTATTCCACATCGCGGGCCAGAAGCTAGAAGTCTGACATCATTGGCAATTTTTGTAAGACTAACAGCCAAAGTCTTTAGTGCTCCGTGAGCTTCAACAATGGCGTCATGTGCTGCGAGAGATTCGTATTTATTAATTGCTGTGACAAACGGCAGGCCAGTAAGCTCGGCGATTTTAGAAGCTACTTTTTCAGAATAGCCTTTTGGTGTATTGATACCTGTGCCGACCGCTGTTCCCCCTAGTGCGATCTCTGAAAGATGGCTTAATGTATTTTTCAAGGCCTTAATTCCATGATCAAGTTGCGACACATATCCGGAAAACTCCTGACCGAGGGTAAGTGGTGTGGCATCCATCCAGTGGGTTCTGCCTATTTTTACAATATCCATAAAAGTCTCCGATTTTTCCTTCAGAGTATTCCTTAGAATTTCAACGCCGGGAATTGTAGTTTCAACAACCATTTTATAGGCTGCAATATGCATGGCAGTAGGAAAAGTGTCGTTCGAACTCTGAGACTTATTTACATCGTCATTGGGATGAATAAAGGTATTCCCTTCTCCTAAAACATTTCCCTTTAAAACATGGGCTCTGTTCGCAATTACTTCGTTCAGGTTCATATTCGACTGGGTTCCTGAACCAGTCTGCCAGATAACTAGAGGAAATTCTGTATCGAGTTTACTGGCAAGTATTTCATCACAAACAGCAGATATAAGCTCAGCTTTCTCAGGTGCAAGAACACCCAAATCAAGATTTGCCAAAGCAGCTGCTTTTTTCAAGTAAGCAAAAGCGTAAATAATTTCAATTGGCATTAGCTGACCGCCGATCTTAAAATTCTCTCTTGAGCGCTGTGTCTGAGCTCCCCAATATTTATCCCCCGGAACCTCAATAGGTCCCATGGTATCTTTTTCTATTCTGCTTTTCATTACATTTAATATTTTATACCAGAATACTCACAAAAAATATACTAGCGCTTACGAAGTAAAAGATTTGTGATGTAAAAATTCCCGTTTACATCTTTTGCTGTACCTATAGCCGAAAGATTAAATTCTCCCATTACAAGAGAAACAATTTTCGGATTGCTTTTGATAATATTCATTACTGAATCCGGATTCTCATATTCGCAATATGCAACCCAAACACCCGATGAATCGGCTCCAACATTAACTCTTAATAATTCCAGATCTGCTAATACGCCATCAGTATTAAAACCCACACTTTCTTTTGCCATTTTTGCGCTATACGACTGAGCATCATCGATCATAAGGAAAGTTTGTGTTAGTGCAGGTTTTCCGCGTGTTGCACGATAATCATTCATCGCATTCTGAATGTTTCGTTCAAACTCAGTAACCTGAGTGAAACCTTCGTCTTTTTTACAAGAATTTACGCTTATCATCATTATTGTAAGGGTAACTAATGATATTAAATAAGTCCTGTTCCTCATAGTGTTTATTATTAGCGTTTGACACAATACCAACTGGCCGGAAATTTATTTCCCTACCTGATTCTTTTAAAAACAATTTTAAGCAAAATATAACATTTTGGATTAATGTTGTAACAAATAACTTTAATAATTAAAGAAAACTTCTTAACCTTTTAGATGAAATTAAGTGACAAGGGTAATAATAAGTATATCACTTTTTTTGCTTCCAAATCAATAAAATTTCAAATGAAGCCTTTTATTCACCTCATTCAGAGACTATTATCACTTCTTTCCCCATATTTTTCAATGAAGAAATTACACTAATTTCAATATATTTTCCGGGGGATTTGCAATCACACCTTTATGTTTGGCAAGAACGATTGGCCTAATGAGAAGTTGAGGGTTTTCTGTAATAATGGTGATCCATTCCTCATCTTTTAAATTCAGGTTTTTTAATTCATTTTTATACAATGCTTCATTTGTGCGAATAAGATTTTTCGGACTGACATGTAATTTAAGGATTATCTCATTGATTTCCAGAATAGAAATTCCATTTTTAATATAATCAATTACCTGAAATTCATGTCCCTGCTCTTGAAGAAACTTCAGTCCTTCTCGGCTCTTCCTGCATCTTGGGTTATGGTAGATTTTAATGACCATGAGATTGAAAAATAAAAAATAAAAATACAACAAAATTGCCTACATCAAATGCGAGAATCTGAAATATGGATAGAATTCATTTCGAAGAGTTTGGGTTAAGACTTATGGATATAAATGGATCAATCTTGATCACTCTGATACACATGTATTTAGTGTAAAAAAAAATATGTTAAAATTCAACAGGATTATTGAACAATATTTAGGTTAGATTTGTTATTTTATTTGCGATTTTAAGATATTAAGATATTTTTTTATTTTTATTGTATATTTCAAGAATTACTAAACCTAACTGCTAGTGCATATGAAACTTCAAATTAACTTCAGTACAAAGATTTTAAGGATGGTTTTAACCATTCTTTTTTCAGGCATTTTTGTCGGCAATATGTTTGCCCAGTTGTCAGGAACCAAGACCATCAATGCCTCTGGTGGGGATTATTCCAGCTTCAATGCTGCAATCAGCGCGCTTACTTCACAGGGCGTAAACGGTCCTGTGGTGTTTAATGTGGCAAATGGCACATATAACGAGCAAGTAATTGTACCTGAGATTACAGGGGCTAGTGCTGTTAATACTATTACATTTCAATCGGCTTCAGGGGATTCTGCTTCTGTGATACTGACCTACAATTCGACTGTTACATCCTCCAATTTCACCCTGAAATTAAATAATAGCGATTATATTAAACTGAGGAGAATGACTCTTCAGGCGTCCGGAACCTCATTAGGCCGAGTTATTGAATTAGAAGGTACTTCCACAAATATCCTTATTGAGAATTGCCGATTTTTTGGGAATAAGACTTATACGAATTATAACGACAATGCAATTATATTTTCATACCAGGATCCTACTGACCAAATAACGCTCCAAAAGAATTATTTTTTTAAAGGTAGTTACGGTGTCTTTTTTCAGGGAGTTAGCAGTACCGTTTATTCCACCGGAACTAAAATACTCAGCAATGTTTTCTCAGACCAATACCAATTCGGCGTCTATCTTTATTACCAGAACGCCCCAGTGATAAATTCAAATTCGATTCAATTAAGTAACACTACTGCCACCGGAATTGCCCTAAATTCCTGTTCAAATATTCTTGAAGTGCAAAAGAACAAAATTAATCTTTCCGGAGGTGATTTCGGAGTTTATTTGAGTTCCTGCATCGGGAGTACGCTTGCCCGTGGACTTATTGTCAATAATTTTGTATCCATAACCGGAGGCGGAACTGCTTCCGGAATATATCTTAGCAATTCGACTTACCAGAACGTTTATCATAATTCTGTAAATATTTCAGCAATTACAAGTAATGATTATGGTGCATTCTTCCTCACAGGAGGTTCAAACATAGATGTCAGGAACAATATCTTCGCTAATTCCGGTAAGAACTATGCCTATAACATTAAAACACCGTCTGCATTGGAGTTTTCAGACAACAATAATTATTACTCAAACGCGAATTACCTGACCTTCTGGGGAAGCCCACTTGAGGATTTAACTGCGCTTAAAGCGGCCCAAGCGCCTCTAAAGGATGCAAATTCCATTTCATTTAACCCTGTATTTACTTCAGCATCTGATCTGCATGGTGGATCATTCCGCATTGACAACAAGGGCGTAAATCTTGGAATTACCACTGATATCGACGGACAAACCCGGACTACTTATGATGTTGGTGCTGATGAATTTACGGGTACTGGTGCAGCGCTTGTAGCAGGAACTTATACGATTGGAGGAACGTCGCCTAATTACGCCAGTTTTTCGCTTGCGGCAACAGTATTAAATACTTATGGAATTAATGGAAATGTAACATTCAATGTGCGTAACGGATCATATACTGAACAGTTTACCCTTGGACCCATTGCAGGTACAAGTGCTTCAAATAAGATCCTTTTTCAGCCAGAAAGCGGAGATTCGACCAAGGTTGAGATTTCCATGAATTCCGGAATAAATAATAACTTTCTGGTTCGTTTTACCGGGGCCGATTATGTGACTTTCAGGAAATTGAGCTTCACCCCCCTTAACTCGACCAATTCTAGGATTTTTGTATTTGAAGGTAGTTCCGGAAATAATAATATCAACTCATGTATTCTGAACGGAAACAATGATGGTTCAACTTATGATGCGTTAATTTACTCCTATGAAAATGTAGTAAATAACCTGACTATCTATGCAAATCTATTCTCCGGCGGACGATATGGAGTTTATCTGAATTCAAACTCCGCAAATATAAAATTAGTTGGGACAAAGATCCAGTCCAATATATTTTCATCTCAGAAAGGATATTCCCCTTATAGTATTTACCTCCGTTTTAATGATGCCCCGGAAGTTCTCGCAAATATCTTTACCAATTCTACAATCGCCAATTATTATGGGATTTATCTTCAGGACTGTAGTAATGATTTAAAAGTGCTTGGAAATAAAATAAACTCAAATAATTCCGATGGAGGAATTATATTGTATAACTGTAAATCTATCAATACTAAAAGAGGTCTTGTTGCTAATAATTTTATTGAAATAGGAGGAGCCTCAAATGCATATGGCATATATCTCTATGGGGGCGAATATCAGAATATTTATCAAAATTCGGTTAAAATAAGCACATCAAATATAAGCACCGGACGAGCTTTTTATAATGCCGGCAACTCAAATAATATAAATATTAAAAATAACCTGTTCACCAATTTCGGTGATGGCTATGCATTTTATAGTGAAACAGCTACAACCAATTTCGTATCGGATTACAATGATTTCTTTTCAACAGGAAACTATCCAGTCTTCTGGAACGGTGTTAATTACAACTCCCTTTCGGCATATAAAGTGGCTGCCAGTCCGCTTGATGTCAATTCAATATGGGCTAACCCGGTATTTCTTTCTCCAATCGATCTGCATGCTCAAAGTTCATTTATTAATAACAAGGGAGTTGCATTAACAGAGGTTACAGCTGATTTTGACGGTCAGGTCAGAAGTCTTTCAACTCCCGATATTGGTGCTGATGAGTTTAGCTCTCCTTTACTGCCTCTTGCAGGAGGAACCTATACAATTGGAGGTGTCTCGCCCAGTTACAATACTTTTTCACTTGCAGTTAATGACCTGAATACAAGAGGAATTTCGGGTCCGGTAGTTTTTAACATCAGGGACGGGAGTTATAATGAACAAATGACATTGCTTGATATTAATGGTTCATCTCCTACAAATACAATTCTTTTTCAGCCGGAATCAGGGGATTCAAGTAAAGTAGAAATGGTTTTTTCAGCCAATATCAATAACACTTTCATTATCCAGCTGACAGGAACTGATTATATCACTTTCAGAAAGTTAACTTTTTCTGCACTTAACCCGTCCTATTCACTAGTTTTCAATTTAAGAGGAGGAATACAAAAACTGAACATTCAGAATTGTATAATAAACGGAAATGGTGAAACAGGAAATGTTTACAATACTGCAGCTATATATTCCAAAAGTGGAACTTTTACAGATCTTTTAATTGAAAACTGTAATATAAATAGTGGAAGCTCAGGAATATGGTTTGAAAGCCCTCAAAACAGCCAGAGTACAGGTACAAAAATCCTGAATTCTTCATTCATTGGTCAAAATTACAATTCTATTTACCTTAAATACCATGATGCCCCAATCCTTGAGAAAAATCTTATAAATAATACAACTGCATATACCCAATTTGTAGGCCTTCAGCTTTCTTATTGCAACAATGATCTTTCAGTTCAGGGAAATTCATTAATACTTCCCAATGGGGCAAATGGCATTTTTCTAGAAAATTGTACCGGAAACACCTCGAAAAAAGGTCTTGTTTCCAATAATCAGGTTGATGTAGGAGGAACCTACGTTGGTTCTGGTATTTATACAAACTCTAGTGATTACCAAAGAATTTACTTCAACTCTGTAAGGATTACCAGCTCTGATATTGGAAATGGCAGAGCCTATTATAATTACCAGGGTTCTAACATAGATGTACGGAATAATATTTTCACTAACGTGGGTGGAGGTTATGCTTATTATACCAATTTAACAACTTCAGTAGTCACTTCTGATTACAACGATTTGTTCACAACCGGGAATTACCTGGCATATTGGGGAGCGAGTACTTCAAATTTGAACAGTTTCAGAACTCTCAGCGGAAAGGAAACTAATTCAATATCAGTGAACCCGGCTTTTAACTCTTCACTCCGAACTTCAAGTTCATTTATTAATAATAAAGGAACAAATATCGCTGCTGTGACAAAAGATGTTGATGGAGAAATCCGAAGTGCTAGTACTCCCGATTTGGGGGCAGATGAGTATGTTCCCTCCGAATCACCTCTTACCGGAATTTATACGATTGGAGGGGCATCTCCCTCTTACACAACATTTAACCAAGCTGCCACAGCCTTGAACGAGCGTGGCGTTTCTGGTCCGGTAACTTTTAATATTCGTAACGGTACTTATGATGAACAGTTTGTACTAAATGAAGTACCCGGCAGCAGTGCTGTGAATAACATCGTTTTTCAATCCGAGACAGGTGATTCTTCAAAGGTAATCCTAGCTTACAATTCGACCTCAGCGGGTTTAGACTACCTGATTAAACTGATTGGTACAGATTATTTAACCATAAGAAAGCTTACTCTTGCAGGGACGAATACTACTTACAGCGGTCTTTTTATATTGCAAGGGAATGTAAGTCAGCTTACAATTCAAAATAATTTACTTAGCGTAAACGACAACTCTACCAGTTATTCAATATTCTCGGCTGATGGAAATTATCTTAAGGATATTTCAATTTCTCACAATACATTTCTACGGGGCAATGGTATAAATTTAAATGGATTCAATTCACAACTTTCAACCGGAATAAAAATTGAAAATAATCTTTTCGCTAATCAGCGAAGCTATGCTATTTATCTTTATGACGCAGATAGTCCTGTTATAAGGTATAATGATATCTCTGCCAGTACATACATCTTTAATGCCATATACCTTTACAATTGCGATGGCAAAATGAATATCTCTGAAAACAGAATTTTCAGCGACAATTATGCAACTGGCATATATCTTAATTACTGTGACGGGACTTTAATAAGTCAGGGAGTGATTTCTAACAACTTTGTAACCATAGCAGGTAATTCTTATGCAATTGGAATTTCAATAAATAATTCAGTATATCAGAACGTCCTTTATAATACAGTAAACATTGCAACAAGCTATTCATCCACCAATAGTAAATATGCATTTTATCTGACCGGAGGAGATAATGTTTTTGTGAAAAACAACATATTTGCCAATACTACCGGAGGATACGCCTACTATGTTGCTACCACTAATGCAGTTGATGCTTCTGATTTCAACGATTATTTTTCAACGACCGATATCGCCTACTGGGATGGAACTAAGGCTACCCTTGCAGCTCTGCGAACTGCAAATAGTGCCGATGCCGGTTCTATTTCAGCAAACCCCCAGTTTGTATCTCTTACCGACCTTCGTGTTAAACAGTCCTTACTATACAGGGCAGCCACACCTTCAGCTTTAGTAACCCAGGATATTTTCGGTCTCACTCGTGATGCTGTTAAACCAGATATTGGAGCTACTGCATTCTATTGTACTACCCCGGTAATTGATATTACCACATCAACATCATGTTTTGGGGATAGTACTGCCTTTATTTATGATGTAACCCAGGTTTCCGTTGGTTCCAATTACAGTTTTGATTTCGATAACGACTTCAATCCTGATACAACTTTCTTTACAGAAAGCGGAACCATACGTCATCTTTTCCCGGCATCCGGAAGTAAAACGGTAAATCTAATAGTTTCCCAAATTGCAGGATGTAATGATTATGCAGCTGAGAATATAATAATTGAACCATCAGCTGTTCTGGAAGTTATTGCAACCGGTGCTTATTGTGCCCAGGATAATGGGTCAGCTACAGTAGATATCAACGGGGCCGGTCCATTCATCTATCATTGGTCCACCGGTGAAAAAACTTCCTCCATAAGTAATCTTGCAAAAGGAAGCTATTCAGTAAGTGTAAAGAATCAGAATAACTGTGTCAGCACGGCAAGTTTCAGAATTGATGACCGGATTGTTGTTACAGTTAACGAATTGAGCCCTTCAACCTGCGGCCAGTCTGATGGAAAGGCAATTGTAAGTGTTTCCGGTGGAACAGAACCATATAGTTATGCTTGGACCAATGGTGAAACAGTAACAACTGCAAACAAACTGCCTTCAGGTACAAATTATGTTAATGTTTCTGATGCTACCGGTTGCTCATCTGTTGGTTCTATCAGCATTAGTACTGATGCTTCTGGTCCGAAGATCTCTCTTAAATCGGTAATTCCTAACAATTGCTATGGTGATAAGGCAGGATCTCTTGACGTGAACCTGACCGGAGGTACCAAACCTTATAATATTCTTTGGTCCAATGGAGCAACAACCGAAGATCTTACTGGTCTGGCTTCCGGAATTTATGATCTTTTAGTAACCGACAATACAGGATGTGTAGCTTCTGCCTCTTACGGTGTTGACCAGCCTGTATTCCTCAATGTTTCGGCAGTTGTTGAAGATGCAAGTTGCAGTGGTTCGGATGGAAGGGCTGTGGCACTTGCAGGCGGAGGGATCAAACCATACAGGTATTTATGGTCCAATGGAACTGAAAGTTCTGTTGCAAATAATCTTGCGGCAGGAATTTACACACTAACACTTACCGACAATAAGAATTGTTCAATAGTTGCCCCAGTCATTATTAACAATACCGGAGGGCCGAAAGTTAGCCTCAATAAACTTACGGGAGCAAGTTGTACCAATGCAGCTTCCGGTTCAATAGACATAAGTGTTAGTGGCGGAACTCCCCTGTATTCCTATTCATGGATGCCTGGCGGACAAACAACTCAAGACGTAAATAGTCTTTCGGAAGGTATTAACCAGATAACTGTAACCGATAAATCCGGATGTATTGGTTTCAGCAGTTTTATAATTGAAAAGGATGGTCCGATGACTAATCCAATCTGCCTTGTAACGGTTGACAGTACCACGGGTAAGTGTGTGGTTGTGTGGGAGAAGTTGTCACAGCCCGATGTTGCTTTCTATAACATATATAGGGAAAGTTCCTCCTTAGGTCTATTCCAGCTTATATCAACCAGGCCTGCAAATGAGCCCGGAGAATATCTTGATGAGGTAGCCGATCCCTCTTTGCGCTCCTGGAGATATAAAATTTCAACAGTTGATGACTGCGGAAATGAATCAGAGCTTAGTGAGTCGCATAAAACCATTCATCTTACTCAAAATGTCAGTTCAGACAGAAAGGTTAACCTGATATGGGACAATTATGAAGGTTTTAACGTGGCTACCTATAAGATATCCCGTTTTACTGCAAAACAAGGTTGGATTCAACTGGCCAGCCTGCCAGGTGACCTGACTTCTTTTAAGGATGACAAAGCATTAATTGAAGAGGAATTGCTATATGAAATTGAAGTGGAGAACCCCAATGGACCTTGTTCTACTTTAAAAGCCAGCACTTACAATACCACCAGATCTAACAGGCAAAGTACTGTTGTTAAGAGTACAACTGGTGTTAAAGATTTAGGAAACCTAAACTCAATTAGAATATTCCCGAATCCTGCAAGCTCAAAATTCACTCTTGAATTTAACCAGGTCGACCTTCATAAGGTTGCTGTTGAGATTCTCGATTCAAAAGGGCAGGTAATGCGGAATTACCTTCATATGGCCGAATCTGATAATTTCAGGACAGACTTTGATATAAATGGTATTTCACCGGGAATATATATGCTGAAAATAAGCAGTGACAACAATGTAAACTACAGAAAACTTATAATACAGCCGTAAGATTAACAGAGGCTCGAAGTTCAGGAGATAGTTCTCAGATTTTGATACCCATTAGAAGGATGTCATCAATCTGGGAACTATCTTTCATCCATTCGTTAATTGTTGAGACTAATTTTTCTTTTTGTTTCTTCATGTCTTCCTTGTGAATGGAGAGAAGCATTTCTTTAAGGCGTTTCATCATGAATTTTTTTCCATTGGGGCCGCCAAACTGGTCGACAAAACCATCTGATAAGGTGTAAAAAATATCTCCTTTTCTGAGGTCAATCTCATGAAGTGTAAAAGGTGTATCACTTCTTCTGTGTATTCCGACAGGCATATTATCTGCAGGAAAAATGATAATTTCACCATTTCTCACAAGCAAAAGAGGGTTATTGGCACCTGCAAACTGAGCTTTCATTTTGTTCATATCGAAGATGCAAAGGGAAAGATCCATACCATCTTGGTTTTCCCCTTCTTTTCCCGTCTGTCGTAATGATTTGATAACATAAGCTCTGAGGTCATTCAGGATATTGTCTGCACTCTTTCCTTCGTGCCTTATGACAATTTCATTTAAAAATGCCACTCCCAGCATGCTCATAAATGCGCCTGGGACGCCATGACCTGTGCAATCGGCCGTTACGGTTATCAGCCTTCCATTCTCGCTGTGCATCCAATAAAAATCGCCGCTGACAATATCCCTTGGCATGTAAAGGATAAAAAAATCGCTGATAATAGTTGAAAGGTAATCCTCCGGAGGTAGTATGGCTGACTGAATCCGGCTTGCATAATGGATGCTATCGGTAATTTCTTTACTTTTAACTTCAATTTCAGTTTTTTGCCGCACCACTTCAGCAGTCCTATCTTGAATTATTTTCCGTAAACTCTTTGTATAAACCTTTACAATACCAAAAATCACGACAGCGAGAAGTATGACATAAAACAAGTATGCCAGGATTGTCCGGTACCATGGAGAAAGAATTGTAAAAGCAAAAGTAGCTTCAGTACCTTCGTTACCATAAATATTTCTCGATTTTACTTTGAAAATATAGCCGCCTTCATTGAGGTTGGTATATTCCTTTTTACTTTGAGAAGACCAGTCGCTCCATTTCTTATCATATCCTTCCAACCAATATGAAAAGGTAAGAAACGATTCATTTTCACCTGACTGTGCTGCAAAATCAAAACTCAGGGAGTTAAGAGCATAGGGAAGTATAGGTCTTATTTGAGTAGGTTGTGAAAGGGTTGCAAAACCATTGCTGTCATATCCATTTCCTCCAAATAATGTTGCACCATTACCCTGAGTGACAGATCTGATAAGAGTATGGTAAATAGAATTGTAATTTTTCTTCATGCTGGGGTCAAACCGATAAATTCCGTCAGGACCACCAAGCCAGACCATCCCGTCATCTGCCTGAAAAATTGAATGCTGTATGTTTTCCGAAATTCGCGCAAAGGGCTGAGTGATCCATGAGAATCCATTTCCGGCTATATATTCCATGTAACCTACATGATATTTCTTTTTTAAACTTTGATCATTCACAGTAACCATCCAAACCTTATTATTTTTCTGATCGCTAATCCTGTGAATGTAATGAGAGCCATCGGCAAAATCGGAACCGAAAGAGGAGTCGGGTTCAAAACCGCCCTTGCGGATACTAAATTTAAAAAGTCCTTTACTTGTACCTAAGACAATCCTTCCTGAAATATTTGAAACAAGTATAGGACCTGTTGGAACGCCCCTTAAGGTATCGAATTTTAAAATTTCAATGTCCTTGATCCTATTATTATCAAATGATTTAATATTCATTTTTACCAGGCCCTGTTCAAGTGTACCCATCCACAGATTCCCTAACTGGTCCTCAGAAATATTTGAAATGGTCGCATCTATTCCTTGAATCTTATCTTCAATATTCCATTTACCCTTTTCATATTTAATTGGACTCAGTCCATCTTCAAGGCCAATGTAAACGCGAGCCGGATCAAGTTTCGACTGGTAAATGTCATAGGCAACTGCACCCTGAATTTTACTGATTTGTTGACTCTTATCTATTTTCCTGATGTCATTATTTGTTAATACTAGCAATTCTTCATTCCCATTATAAGTGAAATCAAGCAAGTCCCAGCATTCTAATGAAAGTTTATCAATAGCTTTAAAAACGGGTTGGTTGAATTTATCGCCATTTAACTCTTTGGTTTGGTGGGTCAAATAGAAAACTCCAACTGTTGATGCTGCATAAATTTCACCACGGAAACTTGTGATGGATTGCACAGTGCCCTGAAGGCCATTCTGTGAATTAAAAAGACTTACAGGTGAAAGAATCTCAACTCTCGAAATCCCTTTACTAAGAGCAAGCCAGATATTTCCTGAACCATCAGTTTTCTGGTCAAATATAATCTGGTCCTGCAAACCATATTCCTTGTCTATAATATTTTGAATTTCACCTTTATCATCAATAATCACCAGACCTCCGCCCCAGGTTCCTATTGAAATATAGTCATCTCCTAACTTTGCCAGATTAAAGATCCCATGACTTTCAAGGTATTTGTCTGCCTGGGTTGTAAATCGCTTTATCTTAGGCTGAGAGGTTTTATCTTTTCCCCTCTCAAGTGAAAAAAGCCCTTCTTTTTCTGTTGCGACCAGTATTGTAAGTGAATCAAGGCCGATTACACCATACACTTGTTTATTTGCAAAAAAGTTGCCGCCTGAAACAAGGTTGAATAATATACCGTCAAAACTACAAAGACCGGTTCCCTCAATATATGCGAAAAAATCATCTCCTTCCCTGAAAAATTCAATAATTCTTGATGAGGATCTGACTACCCTCATTTCTTCCCCATTCCATATAAAAAGAAAATTATAGGCTTGAAAAATAACTTCATTATCTTTGATAAATACATTCCATACCTTCTGGAAATCTCCGATATCAGAAGGCAAATTTTTCCTTATTGAAACATAACCCATAATCCCGATTGAATCGGGGGCCAGATACCCAATCTCATTATCAGATCCCACGTAAACCCTTCCTTGTTTATCGGTAGCAAGGGATAGTGGAACTTTCTCATTCACCAGTGGAATTAATCTCCAGCTAATCCCATCATATTCAAGAACTCCGGAATTATTTGCGAAATAAACTAGCCCCCTGTTATCAATCGCTATGGCAAAGTTTTGCTCCTGGGCATTGTAAGTTTTTGATGAGAAATTATAAACCGGGTAGCGTCCATACTCTTGGTTTTTTTGCGCCAAGAGAAGCACCTGAACAAGAAAGAGTCCAAGAAAAGTCAAAATAAAATTATATATTCTCTTATTCCGCAACATAATATAATCTTACAAAGATTTTGGGAACATTAAAAATAGAACATTTACTGAATTAATATTGAAAAACCGAAAAAAAAGAAATGTAAATCTTTTTTTTAGTTTTAAATATCATCTCCATATTCCATCAGGAACGCTTTGATAAATGGATTTATATTACCGTCAAGAACATCCTGAACATTTCCAGTTTCAAGTCCTGATCGAAGATCTTTGACAAGTTTATAAGGCTGCATAACATAATTACGTATCTGCGATCCCCACTCTATTTTCTTCTTTTTACTTTCAATCTCCGCCTGAATTTCCATTTTCTTTCTCAGTTCAAGTTCGTACAGATGGGATCTTAGTATTCGAAGAGCATTTTCGCGATTCTGAAGTTGCGAGCGGGTTTCGGTATTTTCAACAGTTATTCCGGTTGGTAAATGTCGCACTCTTACTCCTGTTTCCACTTTGTTCACATTCTGTCCACCAGCACCGCCAGACCTGAAGGTATCCCATTCAATTTCCCCGGGATTAATAACAATTTCAATTTCGTCATCGATTACGGGGGAGACAAAAACAGAAGCGAATGAAGTATGTCGTCTTTTCTGTGAATCAAATGGAGAAATTCTCACAAGTCTGTGAACTCCCGATTCAGCCTTGAGATAGCCATAAGCAAAATCTCCCTCGAATTCAAGAGTAACCGATTTTATTCCGGCCTCTTCACCTTCAAGAATGCTTATTTCCTTAACTTTATAATTATTTCTTTCGCCCCAGCGCAGGTACATCCGATAGAGCATCTGCACCCAGTCCTGACTTTCCGTTCCACCCGCGCCGGAATTTATCTTCAAAATGGCTCCAAAAACATCTTCCTCCTTTCTGAGCATATTTCGGGATTCCAGACTTTCGATATCTTCGAGCACCTTTTGATACAATGCATCAACTTCTTCCTGACTTGCTTCACCTTCCCTGAGAAAATCGACCATGATCTGGATATCTTCCAACTGGGCTGAGAGATGGGCGTAATCGATGGTCCAGCCCTTTAGCTTGGCTAGCTCTTTAAGATGCTTTTCTGCAGCTTTTGGATCTTTCCAGAAATCCGGTGCCTGAGTTTTACGTTCTTCTTCTTCAACAAGTATTAGTTTTTTTTCGATGTCAAAGATGCCTCCTTAACGCATCCTGGCGTTCAAAAAGTTCCTTTACCAATTCCGGTGTTGTCATAATAATTGTTTTAGAATGACTGCAAAAATAGGAAAAAGGACTTGTAAAACCTGTTTCTTGAAGGCATTTCTTACTATTTTAAAGTTTTTATCTAAATAATATTATTATTGTCTGGTAAAATAATATCTCGTCCTTGACTTCGACAAATGCTCAGTCCAACGCCGGGACTATGAATCTTTTCTAACTGTTTATCTACCAATATTTTGTTCCTACGGAACGATCCAGTAAGGGATCAAATATCGGTAGAAAAATGTAAGTTACGGTTAATCATTTGGCTTTTTAACAAAGTCATCCACAATTCTGAAAATCAAATCAAAGTCAAAACCTCTTTGAATGGCAAAACGAATCAACCTATTCTTTTTTTCATAGGATTCATATTTCGCAAGTTCCCGAGATTTTTTGGATAATAAATCACGAAGTGCAGCTTCAAAGTTCTCTTTTGGAAGACTTGCCAGGGCTTCTTCTATGATTTCTTTCGCCAATCCTTTTTTTATCAGAGCATAGCGAATTTTTTCCCTTCCCCATTTATAAATCCTTTGCTTATCTCTGACAAAGTATCCAGCAAAACGCTGATCGTCAATGAATTTGTCTTTTTCAAGTTTTGCAATAATATTTTCCCAAAGGGCTTCCTCAATATTCCATTTTCTTAATTTTTCCTTTGCTTCGCTAGAACATTTTTCCTGCGCAGAGCATAAATTTTGAAGGCGACTAAGGGCTTCGTCAGGGGAAATATTGCGAATAGGTTTCAATGTTTTACGGCTTTTACAAAACGATTTTTATCATGAATATCTCTTATAATTTCGATATCACAGAGTCCAACAGAGGTAAAAAGTTCAACTACTTCATGAGCAAAGTTTTCATTGATTTCGACATAAAGTACGCCATTTACTGAAAGCTTATGGGTTGCAATGTCGGCTATTGCCTTGTAGAATATCAGTGGATCTTCATCCTTTACAAATAATGCAAGTTGCGGTTCAAAATTAAGAACATTGCTGTGCATATGTATTTTTTCACTCTCTAGAACATAAGGTGGGTTACTTACAATGATATCACAATACCCCACTTTTTCAAACTTGCCTTGAAGCATATCTTGTTCAAAAGAATTTATTTCCACATTATTAAGTTCAGCGTTATGTTTTGCAATTAGCAAGGCAGGCACGGAAACATCACAGGCATAAACTATGGAATCCGGAATTTTTTTTGCCAGAGTGATTGCAATACATCCACTTCCGGTTCCCAAATCAAGAAGTACCGGCTTGAGTTTCTTATTTTCTGCAATTATTCTCAAAACAAGTTCTTCCGTTTCCTGTCTTGGTACAAGAACATCATTATTCACAATGAATTTAAGTCCTAAAAACTCCGTTTCTCCTAGAATGTATTGAATCGGTCGGGAGGTTTTAATTTCCTTTGCGATTTTTTTAATGAATTCTTCGTCAGAGCTTTTTATTTCCTCATCAGCATTTTGGAAGATTTTTTTTCGGGGGAAACCAATAAAATCAAGAGCTATAAATGCTATGCTTTCAATTTCTCCTGGTGAATAAATATCCCCTGAAGAATCTATTATGAACCTTAATGCGTCTTTTACTTTCAAAAGAATTATTTTTGATCAAATTTACAAAATCAAATGACTCCTTCAGCACGGGATGAATTTTATATGCGGCGTTGCCTTGAGTTGGCCAGAAAAGGACTTGGACTCACTAGGCAAAATCCTTTGGTGGGTTCTGTTGTAGTTTATAATGACCGGATCATCGGCGAAGGGTATCATCATGAATATGGTGGAGAGCATGCGGAGGTTATTGCTATCAGTAGTGTTTCTGAAATTGATTTATTGAAAAAATCAACTCTTTATGTAAACCTGGAACCCTGCGCACATTACGGAAAAACTCCACCATGTTCTCTAATGATAAAAGACATTGGTATTCCCCGGATTGTTATCGGTTGTAAAGATTCAAACCCAAAAGTTACCGGCAAGGGGATTTCAATTCTTTCTTCAAGCGGGGCAGAAGTAGTTACAGGTGTTCTTGAGAAAGAATGCAGATGCCTGAACCGAAGGTTTTTCACTTTTCATGAAAAAAGACGCCCCTATGTTATTTTAAAATGGGCTGAGTCGGCCGACGGATATATTGATATGGATAGGCAAAAAACAGGAAATAATCATCCGATTTGGATCACGAACCATACAGCAAAAATGCTTGTCCACAAATGGCGTTCCGAGGAACTTTCCATCATGACAGGAACAAATACACTTATCCTTGATAATCCGGAATTAACTGTAAGAGAATGGCCTGGAATTAATCCAATTAGAATTGGAATGGATAAAAATGGCAGGCTTTTTGAGGGAATCCATATTAAAGACGGACAAGTTCCTTCAATTATTTTTTCAGAGACTGCTGAAAATGATTCTGAAAACCTATCTTATATTTCCTTGCCTGCTGAAGGCTTTGAAATTGAAAGGTTTTTGGAGGAAATGTATGAACGGCAGGTATTAAGTACTTTTGTTGAAGGAGGAGCTAAACTTATTCAGGGTTTTATAAATTCTGGCCTTTGGGATGAATCATTTGTGTTTTATGGAAACAAAATGTTTCATTCTGGCGTAAAAGCGCCTGTTTTGGATAGCGCACCTTATGAAAAAAAACTATTCAGGGGAACTAAACTGTTCATTTATAGAAATAAACCATAGAAAAACCGATTGTTTTGTTTTGGAATGTAGCCGGAAACTATATAATTTCACTCTATTATTAATTATCTTTGCTGTCTTGCGAACCTAATATTGAAGAAAAAACACTCTAAATAAAAAAAGAGTGGAAAAATAAACTATCAACCAATGAAAAAATATCCGATTTTACTAGCTATTGCACTTTCCGTAATTGCCTTCAATTTATTTGGACAAAGTGCAAAACAATACCTGAAAGCCGGGGATGAGTTTATCAAGAATAATAAATTCACTGATGCTATTGACCAATACTCAAAAGGTCTTCAAATTGCACCAGACAATGATAAGGCTTATACACAGAGAGCTTATGCTTACTCCCAGATTTCAAAATTCAAAGAAGCTGCAGAAGATTACGACCGCGCATCTGTGTTTATCCCGAAAGATGAAGTGAATTTTTTCAATGCAGCAGGCATGTATTATAAATTGGGAGAAAATATTACATCCCTCGACAGGTTAAAAAAGTCTTTGGCTATTAAAAACTCCTATATTGAAGCAATACAGCTGAAAGTTCTGGTTCTTATTAACCTGAAAAAGTATGATGAGGCACTTGCCGACTCAAAGACCGCTCTGAGGTATAAAGAAACTGCAGAAAACTATTTCGTTTTTGCAAGGGTAAATGAGAACCTTGGAAAACTTGATGAGGCTGCTGAATCTTACCTGAAAGCTATTGAGAAAAATGATAAGTATAATGATGCAGCTATTCGCCTTGCTGATTTATACAGAAATCAGAAAAAGTATAATCTTGCTACTTCTTATATAAATAGGGCTATTCGTCAGGATGCAAATTCTATTGATGCGTATTTTGTGAGGGCAGCAATTTATTTTGATCAATTACAGTATCAGTCTGCAATAAATGATGTATCTACCATTCTTGGCCTTAAACCTAATGATGCTGCCATTTATTTCCAGCGCGGTAAATATTATCAGGCTTTTACGCAATATACCATTGCTATACTCGATTTCAACAAAGTTATTTCTATGCAACCTGAGAATGCCAGGGCATATTATGAACGTGCATATTCCTATGAACAAATCATGCAGTATAAGGAGGCAATCAAGGATTATGAAATGCTTGCTAAAATGTCAAAATACGACGTCGCTGCTCAGGAATTACTTGCAAATGCAAAAGCCCGCTTATTTGAATTAAACAGGGAGGCTAATAAACCTGTTATTTCTATTGCTGACCCAGTGGAAAGTGCAAGCAAACAACTTGATGTGCCTCGAGGAATCAGCGTTTTACCGTTAACCGGAAAAGTAAAAGATGAAAGTAACCTTAAGTCGGTTATAGTAAATAATTATACCATTCCATTTGCTTTAAAGGATGGAAGTTATGAGTTTCTTACCAGCGTTAATCTGAATAGTTCAGATCAATTGATCGTTGAAGTAACCGATATTTATGATAATGTTGAAACATCTGTATACACAATCAGAAGAACTGAAGTCACACCACCTAAAATAAATATAATTGCTCCTTATGCTTCCGATAATAATTTGATTTACCTGGATAATAACGATCCTTCTCTTTATATCGAGGGAGCTGTTCTGGATGAGAGCAAAATTATTAGCATAAGCATTAACGGAGTGCAGGCAAGCTATATCCCGGATGATCTGAATCCTACATTTCAGGCTACTGTTAACATTACTAATAAGGATAACTTTGTTGTAAAAACAAAGGATGAGTTCGGGAATATCACTGAAGAAACTTATATCCTTAACCGTGAAGCCGCTGATATTTCGGCAAATAATCCCATGGGAAAAACCTGGGTTGTATTTATTGAAAACTCAAATTATGAGAATTTCGCATCCCTCGAAGGACCGGTAAAAGATATTACTCTAATGAAAATGGCATTATCCAAATACAGCATTCATAATTTTATCCAGAAAAAAAATATGACCAAACAGGACATGGAGAAATTCTTTGCAATTGAACTCCGTGATTTACTCAGGAGCAACAGAGTAAATTCAATCCTTGTATGGTATGCTGGTCACGGGAAATACATTAATGAAACCGGATACTGGATTCCTGTTGATGCAAAGAGGGATGATGAATTCACATACTTTAACATCAATGCATTAAAAGCCTCAATGCAATCCTACCCGAAAGAAGTTACACATACACTTGTAATCAGTGATGCCTGCGAATCCGGACCAAGTTTTTACCAGGCTATGAGAGGAGCATCCGAAGTAAAATCATGCGATGACTGGTCGGCAACACGCCTTAAATCGTCACAGGTTTTCTCTTCTGCCGGTTATGAACTTGCAGTAGATAATAGCCAGTTTACCAAGACCTTTGTGAATGTCTTAACAAATAACCCAAATGCCTGCATTCCGATTGAAAGCATTGTTCAGAAAGTTACCACTGCGGTTACTAAAGAAAATCAGCAAAAACCTCAATTCGGAAAAATTGCCGGCTTACAAGATGAAGACGGAACTTTCTTCTTTATGACAAAATAAATAAGAAGATCATGGATCTAACACATATTCAATTCATTATGAAAATTATTCGCCCCACTAGGCGGATAATTTTTTTATGTACCCTGAGCATATCCTTAAATCCTCTTTTTTCACAGAATTATTACTTTGATTCTTACGGAGTTGCAGATGGTCTTTCCCAATCAACAGTTTATGACATTGTTCAGGACCAGAACGACTATTTATGGCTTGGAACAAGGGCCGGTGTAAGTCGGTTTAATGGTAAGGAATTTGTGAATTACTCCCTCGAAAATGGGATGGCAGAAAATGGTGTCAGAACAATTTTTAAGGACTCGAACAATATAACATGGTTTGGCCATAGTGGCGGCGGTGTGAGTATTTATGACGGTCGTGAATTTCATGTATTTACCATTCCACAAGAGTTTTTTTCAAGCGATATTACCAGTATACTTCGTGATCAGGAAGGAAACATCTGGATTTCCTCTGAGTTATCAGGTGTTGTTAAAATTACCAAACTAGGTAAAACTCTGAAAGAATCTGTTTATGAAAAATATATCGGCGACAAGCTGAGTGACAGGGTATTTGGTGCATACCTCTCCCACAAAGGAACAGTATACTTTATTACCGATGCGTTTATTAAATATTATAAACCTGCCGAGAATAGCTTTGTGAATCTTAACATGGATGGGATGCCAACCTTTTTCCTCATTACATGCATGTTTGAAGACTCGAAGAATAATCTCTGGTTTGGAACGTATCACGGAGGTCTGTATAAATATGAGACATTAAAGGACAGCTTTAAAATATATGACATTCGTGATGGACTCGCTTCAAACTGGATATCCTCAATCTCAGAAGACCACAATGGCAATTGCTGGGTGGGAACCTGGGGTAGCGGAATAACGGTTATTTCTGAAAAGGGAATGAAAACCTTTAACAGTGAAAATGGGCTTAATGATTTAAAAATCAGAAAAATTATCGAAGATAAGGAAGGCAATATGCTAATTGGAACTCATGAGCATGGTCTTTCTATTTTCAAGGGAGAACAATTCGTTTCCTTCTCACCGGATGATGGATTGCTGAATCCTCAGGTTTGGTCAGTAATCCAGGATCATACTGGGAAATACTGGTTTGGAACCAATGAAGGTATTTCAATTTATGATGAAACAATGCCAGAGGGAAAGCAATTCCGCGATTTCTATAAGTTGAAAGGAAACCGGATTAGAATGATCAAGGAAGATATCCATCAACGGGTTTGGATCAGTACCGATGCAGAGGGGATATTTACTTTCAACAGCATTACAGGCGCTTTCACGTACGAGCAGAAATTAAATTCCTATTTGCCAAAATTGGTTGTAACTGCTCTGGAAACTGATAAGAATGGGAAAGTGTGGGCCGGCACTTTGGATGGACTTGTATCTTACGATTACGATAATCAATCTATTAATTACTATACACAATCTTCAGGACTTGCAGGGAATGATATTACGGCATTATTCTCCGACAGTAAAAACAGGTTATGGATTGGATCTCGCGGAGCCGGGCTGACTTTGTTGACTGATACAGCCTTTTCGATTCCTTCTTTGGGCGAAACCTTTACAGTCACCTGTATGCTGGAAGATCAGAAAGGGCAATTATGGGTTGGTACTGAGGCTCAGGGAATTCTGGTAATTGATCCACAGACAAATACAATAGTTAAAACTTATAAGGAAAGTGATGGTTTACTTGCTAATCTGATTAATCTGCTGAGTTCAGACAAACAGAACAACATTTACATTGGAACAAATAAAGGTTTGAATGTTTATAAAGTTGAGAAAGACAAGCTATTATCCTACACTGAAAAAAATGGTTTCATGGGAATTGAAACCAAGGCAAATTCCAGCTTCATGGATTCTAAAGGCAGGATGTGGTTTGGAACTGTTGCAGGTGTTAATCGGTTTGATCCAAATATCCCTAGAAAAATAAATGAATCTCCTCTTACGCATATTATCGGTCTGAAGGTAAACCTGAATTCGAGAGACCTTAAATCGGGATTAAAACTAAATCACACTGAAAATGATGTCGTTATTGATTACATAAGTATCTGCCTAACCAATCCCGATGCAGTAAAATACAAGATTAAGCTTGAGGGAGCTGATAATGACTGGCGTGTTACTACCCAGACTTCTGTAACGTATCCAGCTTTGAGTCCTAAAAAATATGCTTTTTATCTGATGGCGCAGAATAGTGAAGGAATCTGGAACACAGAGCCAATTGTTTTTAACTTTCAGATTAATCCACCTTTTTACAAAACCTGGTGGTTTATTTTATTGTGCGTGTTTGCAGGGGCCACCGTGATTGTTGCTTATATTAAAGTGCGGGAATCAAATTTGGTGCGTGAGAAGCAGATTTTGGAGGAAAAGGTAATTGAAAGAACCGCTGAAGTGGTTGCCCAGAAAGAAGAGTTGGCGCAGAAAAACAAGGATATCACAGACAGTATCCGGTATGCAAAAAGAATTCAGTTTGCTATTCTTCCGCCGGTTCTTCCGTTTGCTGATACCTTTATTTTGTTTAAACCAAAGGATATCGTCAGCGGAGATTTCTACTGGCTTGATGTAATCGGCGATCTGGAGTTTCTGGCCGCTGTAGATTGCACAGGGCACGGAGTTCCGGGAGCTTTTATGTCAATTATCGGTTATAATTCCCTGAACAAGATTGTAAAGGAACAACAGATTTATAAGCCATCGGATATCCTTGACCGTCTTAACTATGAGGTAACCACTAGTTTACAGAAGCAGGATGCACATGGAGGAGCTATTCAGGATGGGATGGATTTATCGCTTACCTGTTACAACAAGAAGACTGGAATTCTTCAATTTGCCGGCGCTTATAATCCATTATGGCTCGTTAGAAATGGCGACTTGCAGGAAATTAAAGCAGACCGTTTTCCAATAGGAAGATCAAAAGATGTCGATAAAAAGTTTACTACGGTAGACATTCAAGTTCAAAAAGGCGATGTTTTCTATTTCTTTTCAGATGGATATGCTGATCAGTTTGGAGGAGACAGTGGCAAGAAATTTAAATCAAAACCCATGAAAGAGTTGGTTCTTGCTCTTCAGGATCTCCCAATGGAAAGACAAAAAGAAGTGCTTGAAGGGACGCTTGACGCATGGAGAGGTGATATAGAGCAGGTAGATGACATTCTTGTAATCGGCCGGAAATTTTAATCCTCAACTGCTGCATACTTAATTGCGCTGCCATCCCATGGTGGAGCGTTTATTATAGCTGGAATTACCTGTTCGGGAGAATCAACCATCTGCCAGATTTCTTTATGCAGATCCCTCATAAACCGCTCTTCCATCATTTTCTGGAAAAAGGCATTCAGATGAGTGTAATACCCAGCAGTATTGAGAATAACGATTGGCGCTAAAAACTGACCAAGTTGTTTGAGAGTAATAACTTCTGTTAATTCTTCCAGAGTACCCACGCCACCCGGTAATGCAATGATTGCGTCAACACTTCGGATCATCTGTTCCTTACGTTCGTGCATGGTTTTTACTTCTACCATTTCCTTAACACCCAGATGAGCCCAATTCATTTCCTTCATGAAACCGGGGATAATTCCAGTGATTTTCCCTCCCCCGGAAAGAAAGGTGTCAGCAATCCTTCCCATTAAACCAACTGCACCTCCCCCGTAAACCACATGAATGTTATTTTCAAGAAGAATTTTGCCGAGAATTTCTGCGTCTTTAAAGTAAACTTCGTCTATCTGAGGACTTGAGGCACAAAAGACACAGACTTTTTTAATTTGAAGCATAACAGGATTTGTTTGAAGATCATAAAGTCTGCAAGCCTAAAGTTAAAATAACCTCAGACGCTCCAGACTTCATGAACTCCAACCTAATTACTATTAAAGTAAGGCTTCGAGTTTGCTGACAAGTGTGCTTTTAGCAACAGCACCAACCTGTTTATCGGCAACTGTACCGTTTTTAAAATACAAAATGGTAGGTATATTCCGGATGCCAAATTTTTGTGTAACTCCTGGATTACTATCTACGTCAAGCTTTCCAACAACTGCCCTACCTGCAAAATCTTCACCAATTTCAGAAACGATTGGGCCAACCATTCTGCAAGGTCCACACCATTCCGCCCAAAAATCTACAATAACCGGTTTATCTGACTTAATAACCAGTTCTTCGAAGTTGCTGTCTGTCAATTCAATTGCCATAACCTAAGTTTTTAAATTTACAATGTTAAAAATATGAAAAGCATTGATTAAATGCTCATAATTATTTTAATAAATATTCAATTTCTGAATTCTCTTTCACATAATCAAAAAATGCATCGCTAAGACTCAGATACTGAGATCTTGAGAAAAGATCCGACTTGATGTTGCTTTCTGTATCAACAATATGTATGCACAAATGTTTCACATCCTCGCCTTTCTCAGCCCTAGCGACGAAGCTTTGCAAATCGTTGATCATTTCATCGGTAAGGGAATTAAGAGGAATGGTAAGTGTTACACTCTTTACCATTTCTTTCCTTGCTTCGGAAAGCAGGTGAATACTTTTAATCCGGGTTGCAATTCCCGAACTGCCGTCTTTCTTGGAAGTCCATTCTTCGACTCCCGCCTTCACCATAATCGATACTCCGGTACTGAAAAACTTTTTGTGGTTTACAAAATCATTTCCCCATAAACGCAACTGATAGGTATCAGTAAAATCTTCAAGTTCGGCAATGCCGTAAGGCTTATTATTTTTTTGGGAGATGCCTTCACGGAATGATTTGATAATACCGGCAAAAGCAATATGCTTATTTTTAAACTCCGATAAACGATTATTCAGGTCGTAAAGACTTACATTACAGAAACTGTCGATCTCAGGGCGGAAACGGTCAAGGGGATGAGCGGTAAGATACATTCCAATGAGTTCTTTTTCACGATTGATCCTTTCCAGCAATGGCCAGTCTTCAATTTTAGCTGCAATTGGCCTCATGATCACTTCATCATTTACTCCCCCGAAAAGACTTTGCTGAGTACTAACCTTTTCACTTTGCAGTCGGCTTGCGTATTTCACAAGTGCATCAAAAAAACTTGATTCATTTCCAACAGGGAAAAAATACTGAGCGCGGTTAAAATCAGTAAAACAGTCGAAGGCACCTGTGTATGCAAGTCCTTCAAGGTTTTTGCGGGTCATCACCCGAAGATCCATTCTCTCAATAAAATCAAAAATATCTTTATACAATCCGTTCTTCTTACGTTCTTCAATAATGGTTGTAACAGCCGATTCTCCGACACCTTTTATTGCTCCTAAACCAAAGCGGATATTACCCTTTTTGTTAACCGTAAATTTTACGTTACTTTCATTCACATCCGGTCCCATTACGGCAATACCCATTCTCCGGCACTCATCCATAAACAGGCTTATTTTCTTGATATCTGTGATGTTTCTACTCAGCACAGCAGCCATAAACTCAGCCGGATGATGGGCTTTCAGATAGGCTGTCTGATAGGAAACATAGGCGTAGCAAGTAGAGTGCGACTTATTAAATGCGTATTCTGCAAATGCTTCCCAGTCGACCCAGATTTTATTGATAACCTCCTCATTGTACCCTTTATTCAGGCAACCCTCAACGAACTTGCCCTTAAGCTCGTCCATCATTTTCCGGATCTTTTTACCCATGGCTTTTCGAAGCGAATCGGCCTGACCTCTTGTAAAGCCAGCAAGACGCTGGGAAAGTCTCATTACCTGTTCCTGATACACAGTAATTCCGTAGGTTTCCTTAAGTTCTTCCTCCATTTCAGGAACAGGGTAGGAAATTGCTTCCTTTCCATGCTTTCTTTTAATAAAAGAAGGGATATATTCCATTGGACCCGGTCTGTAGAGAGCGTTCATGGCAATAAGATCCTCAAAACGGTTAGGTTTCAGGTCACGGAGGTGTTTTCGCATACTGGCCGATTCAAACTGGAAAAGTCCAGTAGTATCACCCCTGGCATAAAGCTCGTAGGTTTCAGCATCTTCAATGGGAATGCTATTTATGTCGATTTGTATTCCTGTTGACTCAAAAACATTCGAAACGGCATCTTTAATAATGGATAGAGTTTTTAAGCCCAGAAAGTCCATTTTTAACATCCCCACATCCTCAACGTTTTTACCGTCGTATTGAGTTACTAATAAATCAGAGTCTTTTGAAGTGCAGACCGGAATATGGTTTATAAGATCATCGCGGCCAATGATAATACCGCAGGCATGAAGGCCGGTATGTCTGACTGAACCTTCGAGGGTTCCTGCATATTTCAGCACACTAGTTACTTCGGGAGTACCGTAATCCCTGAAGTTACGGAGTTCAGGAACTTCTTCGTAGGCCTTTTTAAGAGTGGTGCCAGGGCGTTCAGGGATTAATTTCGCGATTCGGTCGGCCTCAGAGAGTGGCAGTTTCTGAATTCTTGCTACATCCCTGATTGCCATTTTTGCCGCCATGGTTCCAAATGTGATAATTTGGGCAACCTTACTTTGTCCGTATTTATTGACAACCCAACGCAGCACTTCCTCTCGGCCATCTTCGTCAAAGTCGATGTCTATATCGGGCATTGATACCCTGTCAGGGTTCAGAAATCTCTCAAACAGCAAATTATATTTTAATGGATCAATACCTGTAATTCCAGTGCAATAGGCAACCACTGAGCCCGCGGCAGAACCACGGCCGGGACCTACAGCTACTCCCATTTTTCTTGCTTCATTAATAAAATCCTGAACTATGAGAAAATATCCTGGAAATCCCATATTCTTAACAACCTCAAGTTCGAAATCTATCCTTTCTTTAATCTCAGGAGTAATTTCAGAATATCTTCTGGCAGCTCCCACGTAACTAAGATGATTGAGGTAATCATCTTCGTTCGTAAATCCATCAGGAAGCGGGAAATCAGGCATGATAGGATCACGGTTCAATGCATAGAGCTCAACTTTATCAACGATTTCCTGAGTGTTCCTAATGACATCCGGGATATCCCTGAATATTTCCTGCATCTCCTCGCGGGTCTTTAGCCATTCCTGTTGAGTGTACTTCATGCGGGAAGGGTCGTCAAGGTCCTTTCCGGTACTCAGGCAAATTAGACGGTCGTGCGCACCGGCATCTTCAGGGTTTACAAAATGGACATCATTAGTGGCGATACATTTCACGCCCAGCTTTTTGCCCAGTTCCAGAAGAGAGTTATTTACAAAAATCTGATCTTTATAAACTTTATGGTTCATTTCAGGATCATTGCTTTTATGACGCATCAGTTCAAGATACAGATCGTCAGCAAAAATCTCCTGATAAGTTTTAATAAGCGTTTCTGCCGATTCAGTTCCATGATTCATGATTTCCTGAGGAATTTCTCCTCCCAGGCATGCGGTAGTGGCTATTAAACCTTCAGAGTATTGCTTTAAAAGTTCTTTATCAATCCTTGGTTTATAATACATTCCCTCTGTCCAACCGAGGGAAACCAGTTTAACCAGATTATAATATCCCACCTTGTTCTTTGCAAGCAGGATAAGGTGGTCGCCACTTGCATCAATTTTCTCATCTTTCAGGAGGCGTGATCTCTTGGCAATATAAACTTCACATCCGATAATTGGAGTAATACCCTGCTTTTTTGCCTCGTTATGAAAAATTTTCGCACCAAAAAGATTCCCATGATCCGTAATTGCCATGGCTGTCATTCCATTCTCTTTGGCTTTTTGCAACAAACCCGGTATGGATGCGGCTCCATCGAGAATAGAATACTGGGTGTGCACATGCAAATGAGTGAATTGCAGAGTTTCTGTAACGGAGGATTCCGGGAATTGGGAAGAGTTTTGTTCAACAGATTTTTGTTTCTGAGATTTCTGAGAAACTACTTCTACCCCTGCCGGCTTAATGTGTTCAAAATCAACTTTGGAAAAAGCAATGAGTTCTTCAGCTGTAAGAGGCAGAGAAGAGGATTTTATAACTCCTAGTCTTACCAGTTCAAGAAAACATCTGGATGTTGCCTCAACATCACCGGCAGCGTTATGGGCGTCAGTAAATCCTTCCTGAAACAATTTGAAGTGCAGTTCAGCGAGATTAGGCCACTTGAATTTGCCACCTCTCCCACCCGGTATTGCGCAATAATCGGTACTTTCAAGCTTGGTACAAAGTTTCTTTTTATTAAGAAAATCACTTTCGATTCCGTTTCGCAAAAATTCAGAAGCAACAACATTTATATCAAACTCAATATTATGACCAACCAGCAGTGTGGTGGTTGCAATATCTGCGGCAAATTCGTTAAGTACTGTTTTCAGATCATGACCATCAGCCATTGCTTTTTCGGTAGAGATGCCATGTACTTTCTCTGCTGAGTAAGGAATGATGAAACCTTCTGGTTTAATAATATAATTTTTGGCCCCGATTAATTTTCCAGAATGTTCGTGCATCTGCCATGCAAGTTGCACCAATCTGGGCCAATTATCGAGATCTGTCAAAGGAGCATTATCCCTTAAAGGTAATCCGGTAGTTTCGGTGTCAAAAATCAGAAACATTCAATGGTTTTTCAGCAAATGAATAAGCAAGTCTTTATATTTCAAGGCAATAGCGATATAAGAATTCTATTTGACCTTTAGTGTAAAAATACCATAAATAGTCTCTGAAAAACAGGGGTGTTGATAAGTCGTGAAAGTTTTTATAGGTAAAGGTAGTAAGTAATGAATTTTCTCTGTGGTCCTCTGTGGCTGCTCTGTGGTCCTCTGTGTAAAAAAAGTTAATTTCACAGTCCCGATTGCTATCGGGATCACAGAGTAGCCTAGGAGATTGTAAATCAAAATGGGACAAAGATGATATTTCATAAAAAACACATAACAATATTGGAATTGAATTCCGAAATTGTTAGGTGTTTTTCTTAAGAATATTAAAAAATCTGCATTATGGCTCGAAATACCTGATCAAAATAATATCAACTAACACTTTGTTAGTTACATTTTGAAATACGAGCTTGTTCAAATCGAATACAACAACAAAGGTAAGAAATACTCTTGCGTATATGATGTCTGGCTTCAACGATGGTGTAAAGGCTAACAAGAATGAGTATTGTTCTGGGTGAGATTTTGGTGCAGTTTAAAAATACACAAAAATGGAGAACTGAAACTTTTAAGAAAAAGTGAAGATAAACATCCAAAATTTTGGGGTTTTATAAGATTGATATTTAGGATCTGCACCTGAATATGGTTTTTTCTTTTTGTTCATGATGCGAAAGTAAGAATTGATTAATTTCTTTTTATTGTTATCCCGTGCTTTAATATTTCATTTACGACAGGGTTAGATTTATTAAAGTCACTTATCGAAAAAGGATGTGGTTCAATTCTTAAATCAACTTTCCTGCGCAGCTTCATTAAATCTATCTGAGTGTCAATAATATCTGTTACATTATTAACTATTATAGCAATATCAATGTCACTATTATCATGGTTTGTTCCTTTTGCAAAAGAACCAAATAATATAGCTTGTTGGATACTATATTTATTGCTTATTGAGTCAATATAAACACTTGCTATCCTTAGAGCTTCTCTTTTTATCCATGCTTGCAATATTTTAATTTTATCAATCCATTCTGTTGTAAACCCGATAGTACATTTTTTGTAAAATGCATCTTTGTAACTATCGTATCTCGCAGTCATATTGAAAGTCGAAATAGTGTCCAACCAGTCTAAATGCTCTTCAGAAAATGATAATCCGGAAAGCATTGCTAATTTTGTTAAGTCGTGTGTATAAGAAGCATGGTCTGATATCTTTTTAACAACACAAGCTTTCAATAATCTTTCCACTACAATATGTCCAATAAATAAAGACCAATGATAATCCTTTGAATTATAAAGATGCATCATTGTAATAAAATCTTTATCAGACGTATTAATCCAATGATTTACTGTCTTCTATATCAACATTATCAATCATATTAAAATTTTGACTCAAAGTTCTTAATACCCAAAACACCATATTCTTTACCCAAAAAATTGAACTTTATTTCACTTTTTTGCAAAATAAATATTGATATTTTATTGGTTTTTAGATAATTATATTGTAAGGGTTTGGTTCATATATTTCTCAACCTGTCTCAAAAAATACTCGTTGATCATTTGTATTTCCTCAGATTCCACGGGTGCTGACAAAAATCATAATTACATTAACCCTAAAATCACTTACTTTGCATCTTTACTAAAAGAACGGTAATGAGTGATCAAATTAAAAACGAATCCTTGTTTGACGGGTTTCCAAATATAAAACCTGAGGAATGGAAAAATAAGATGGTACTGGATCTCAAAGGTCTGCCTTATGAAAAGTTAATTTGGAAAACCAATGAGGGAATTGAGGTAAAGCCTTTTTATACGCAGGAAGATCTTGAAAATCTGAAATATCTTGAATCACAACCGGGTGAATTTCCATATCTGAGAGGGAATGAGACCTCAACAAATAAATGGGAAATACGACAAGACATACTGGTTGATAACATTGAAAAGGCTAATGCTGCAGCACTGAATGCACTGAATAAAGGAGCTACTTCCATAGGTTTTATTCTACCGGAGGATAAGGTTTTCTCGCAGGATGAGTTCAAAAGTCTTCTGAAGGATATTTATATCGAATGCGTCCCGATAAACTTTATTACTCACTCTCAGGCAACAGGAATATTTCAATTTCTCAAAGATGAATGCGTATCAAGAAATATCGATCCAAACAGAATTGTAGGTTCAATTGATAATGATCCTCTGGGTTACCTTACCGGAAATGGAAATTTTATATATCCTGAAAGGGATGAATTTCGGCAAACTGCTGCATTACTGAGCAAAGCAGCGTCTGAGCTGCCCAATTTGAGAATGCTGGGAATAAACGGAACAAATTTTCACAATGCAGGTGGAACGATTATTCAGGAGTTGGGATTTAGTCTTGCCATTATTTCCGATTATCTGGATATCCTTTCGGGGGAAGGGTTAAAACCTGAAACCATTGCCGGAAGCATGCAATTGAACCTCTCAGTTGGGCCAGTCTATTTCATGGAAATTGCCAAAAACCGCGCAGCCAGATTTCTTTTCGCAAAGCTTGTGAAATCATGGGGTGTTGGGAGTGAAAAAGGACTTAAATCGTATATACATTGTGCTACTTCCGAATGGAATCAAACTATTTATGATCCTTATGTTAACATGCTCAGATCAACCACCGAAAGCATGTCGGCAGTTTTAGGGGGATGCGATTCGCTGACTGTTACCCCATTCGACAAAGCAATTCGTTCGGGTAATGATTTTTCAGAACGAATAGCAAGAAACACCCATATAATTCTCAAAGAGGAAGCCTGGCTGGATAAGGTTCAGGATCCGGCTGCCGGCTCATATTTTATTGAAAGTTTAACCGATTCTATCATTTCAGAATCGTGGAAACTTTTTCTGGAGATCGAGGAAATGGGCGGGTATCTCGTTGCTTTTAAAGCAGGTGGAATTCAGGAAAGAATAACTACCTCTGCTGCACTGCGCAATCAGAATATTGCAGGGCGAAAGGAGACTTTATTGGGAACAAATCAATATCCAAATCCCCTTGAGAATAAACCTGAAGATCTGAATCCTGCAATTGAATCCCCACACCAAAAAAATAACGCAAACCTTTTGGCCGAACCCTTAGAAATGTACAGAGGAGCTAATGAATTTGAGAAACTGAGGTTTAAATCAGAGGCTAAAAAGAAAAAGGTTTTCCTGCTTACAATCGGAAATCAATTATTTAGAAAAGCCAGAGCAGGCTTTTCAGCAGGTTTCTTCGCATGCGCAGGATTTGAAGTGATTGATAATCCCGGTTTTGACACGCCTTCAGAGGGAGTTAAAGCTGCCAGGAATGCCAATGCTTCGATAGTTGTACTTTGCAGCAGCGATGAAGAGTACGCCACACTTGCACCGGAAGTTACAGATCTTATTGGTAAGGATATGATATTGGTAATTGCAGGATATCCAAAGGATTGCATGGAGGTTCTAAAATCCAAAGGGATAACGAATTTTATACATTTGAAATCGAATGTTTTGGAAGAACTTCAGAAATATCAGAAAATGCTGGAACTATAAGAAGGATCATAATTGCAAAGCCAGAATTCAATTTATCTAATAAATAATGAAACCAGAATATAAAAATATTAATCTTCGCTCTGAAGACCACTCACCAAAAAAGAAAAGCGCTGAAATCCAAGAGACGATGCCTGCTTCATGGGAAAGTCCTGAGCATATCCCTGTAAAACCGGTGTATACCAAAGAGGATCTTCAGAAAATGGAGCATCTTCATTTTGCATCGGGATTTCCTCCTTTTCTGCGCGGACCGTATACCAGTATGTTTGTAACCAGACCTTGGACAATCAGGCAATATGCAGGGTTTTCCACAGCTGAAGAATCGAATGCGTTTTACCGCAGAAACCTGGCCGCAGGTCAAAAAGGATTATCGGTAGCGTTTGACCTCGCCACGCACCGGGGTTATGATTCCGACCATGAGCGTGTTGTTGGAGATGTTGGGAAAGCCGGAGTAGCTATTGACTCCATCCTTGATATGAAAGTACTCTTTGACCAGATCCCGCTTGATAAAATGTCGGTTTCCATGACCATGAACGGAGCAGTTCTTCCCATTATGGCATTTTATATTGTTGCCGGACTTGAGCAGGGAGCAAAACTTGAAGAATTAAGTGGGACGATTCAAAACGATATTCTTAAGGAATTCATGGTGAGGAATACATACATTTATCCACCCGAAACTTCCATGCGAATAATAGCTGATATTTTCGAATATACCTCTATTCGCATGCCTAAGTTCAACAGTATCAGCATATCAGGTTACCACATGCAGGAAGCGGGTGCAACAGCAGATATCGAGCTTGCTTATACCCTTGCAGATGGTCTGGAATACCTTAGAACGGGTATAAATGCAGGAATCGATATCGATGCATTTGCTCCGAGACTTTCATTTTTCTGGGCAGTTGGAATGAATCATTTTATGGAGATTGCTAAAATGAGAGCCGCCCGCATGCTCTGGGCTAAAATTGTGAAACAGTTTAATCCAAAGAATCCGAAATCCATGGCCCTTAGAACCCATTCTCAAACATCAGGATGGAGTCTTACAGAACAGGATCCGTTTAATAATGTTGCCCGCACCTGCATCGAAGCTATGGCTGCTGCGCTGGGACATACTCAGAGTCTGCATACTAACGCACTTGATGAAGCAATTGCACTGCCAACAGACTTTTCAGCCCGTATAGCCCGAAATACACAGATATTTATTCAGGAAGAAACCCAGATGCACAGATCTCTCGATCCATGGGCAGGTTCATATTATGTTGAGAGTCTCACTCATGAAATTGCCCACAAAGCATGGGCACTAATTGAGGAAGTGGAACATCTTGGTGGGATGGCAAAAGCAATCGAGACCGGAATTCCAAAAATGAGAATTGAAGAAGCCGCTGCCCGCAAGCAAGCACGCATTGATTCAAAGAAAGATACAATTGTAGGTATTAATAAGTACAGACTGGAAAAAGAAGACCCGATAGATATTTTAACCGTTGATAACACGGCTGTTCGTGACTCCCAGATAAAAAGGCTTCAGAAGTTAAAGGCTGAACGAAACAATGAAGAAGTTCAAAAAGCGCTTGAAGCGATCACTGAGTCGGTTAAAACAGGTAAAGGAAATTTACTTGAACTTTCGGTTGATGCGGCTATGAAAAGAGCAAGTCTGGGCGAGATTTCCACAGCCATTGAAAAGGTTTCAGGAAGATATAAGGCCGTAATAAGATCTATTTCAGGAGTTTATTCAGCAGAATCTATGGAAGATGTTAATTTTACTAAAGCCAGGGAGCTCGCGAGCGAATTCGCCAGGCTTGAAGGCCGCCAACCGAGAATTATGGTTGCAAAAATGGGGCAGGATGGCCATGACCGTGGTGCAAAAGTTGTTTCTACAGGTTATGCCGATATGGGTTTTGATGTAGATATTGGCCCATTGTTTCAGACTCCCGCTGAAGCAGCCAAACAAGCAGTTGAAAATGATGTCCATGTGCTTGGAGTATCAAGTCTGGCTGCAGGACACAAAACATTGATCCCTCAGGTAATTGAAGAACTTAAGAAACTTGGTCGTGAAGATATTATGGTAGTGGCAGGAGGAGTAATCCCTGCACAGGATTATGATTTTCTTTATAAAGCGGGAGTTGTTGCGATTTTCGGGCCAGGTACATCAGTATCGCTAGCGGCTAAAAAAATACTTGAAATACTTATCGACAGCGTTAAAGATTAATCAGAATTTCTGACAGAAAAATAGCGAACTCTATTAGCAAAATATCAGACCTGTGCTTATTCCGGGATGTTTATATTTGATTGTTCTCAATTCTTGGTTTTCGAATATTGGAATGAATCTCTTACTGAAGGAGCATCTATTGTATTCCAGGTGAACCACAAGGGATTAAACTCAAAACACTGGTTTATATTTTCTGACCCTGTAAACCTGACTGAAGGCGATACTTTAACTGCGATAGCACACAGGATTGGATTCAAGGAGAGCAAGCCTTCTGAAAGAATTAACAGATAAATTCATATATTTAGTGTCTGGTTTAAAGCATAAGCTCATGAAAAAAATCGCTGCCGGGATTATCGGTATTTTACTAATATGTTCCTGCGGACTTGCCCAAAAGGAAGTCAGACTCTTAGTAAGGGCTGATGATATTGGTTCGTCGCATAATGCCAATTTGGCCTGCATCGAATCTTATAAAAATGGAATTGTAAAATCGGTAGAGATTATGGTTCCCTGTTCATGGTTTGAAGAAGCGGTTGTATTACTGAATGAAAATCCGGGTCTTGATGTTGGAATTCATCTTGTTCTGACAAGTGAATGGAACAATTATAAATGGAGGCCATTAACTTGTGCTTCCTCCATAGTTGATCAGGATGGGTATTTTTTTCCCATGATATGGCCCAGTAAGAATTATCCCGATTGCCGCTGTCTGGCAAAAAATGCTATTGACATCAATGAAGTCGAAAAGGAATTGAGGGCACAGATTGAACTGGCTATCAGGAAAATTCCCCGGATTTCGCATCTTTCTGAGCACATGGGATGGTCGTCGGTTTCACCTGAAATGAAATCCCTCTTTGAAAAACTGGCTAAAGAATACCATCTGGAAACCGATTTAACCAACTTGCAATATGCAGGGAAATATGGCCAAAAAAATGCCTCAACTACTGCCCTTCAAAGTTTTCTCGACATGCTAAAAGAGCTGCCTTCAGGGACTTTCCTTTATGTTGAGCATCCAGGACTTGATACACCGGAAGCGCGGGCTATCTTTCACACAGGATATGAAAATGTTGCTGAGCAAAGACAAACTGTTACCGATATATTTACCAGCGAAGAGGTTAAAAAACTTATCGCAGAAAGGAAAATCCAATTGATCAGTTATAAGGAATTGAAAAAATAATACTTCAAAAAAAAGAAACTATCTAACAACTATATACTATGAAAACTTTAAAATTCTCAGTAATCTTAATCGCTTTATCTTTTATAAGTTTTACTATTTATTCTCAGGGGGATCCTAAACTTACTGAATTCTGGGAACCGGTACCTGCAACTGTTACTCCAGGAACGGGAACTTCCGCTCCTTCAGATGCAATAGTTTTATATGATGGTAGTAGTCTTGATCAATGGCAAAATAAAGATGGCGGCAAGGTAGAATGGGTGAATAAGGATGGCGTTTTGACAGTAAAACCCGGAACCGGCGCCATTAGTACAAAAACCTTGTTTGCTGATTGCCAGTTGCACATTGAGTGGCGCACACCTTCAACCGTTGTGGGTGAGAGTCAGGGTCGAGGCAATAGTGGTATATTTTTCCAGGAAAGGTATGAACTTCAGGTTTTGGATAATTACGAAAACCGCACCTACAGCAACGGGCAGGCAGGATCTATTTATAAACAAAACATGCCACTGGTAAATTGCTGCCGTAAACCCGGTGAATGGCAAACGTACGATGTAATTTTTACCGCACCAAGATTTAATGAAGATGGAAGTCTGAAATCTCCGGCTTATATCACCGTTTTACAAAACAACATTTTGGTTCAGAATAATTTCGAACTTAAAGGTTCTACAGCCTACATCGGCCTACCCTCCTATAAAAAGCATGATTTAAAAGGCGCTCTGGTGCTTCAGGAGCATGGGAATGATGTTTCGTATAGAAATATTTGGATCAGGGAGTTGTAGGTATTAATTCATTACTTTTATAATAATCCTTTCATTGTAAATATTCAGTTTTAAGAAATCAATACCGTATGATGGAATGTTAATATTTATCGGATTTTCTGATGATTCCTTTTTGAACGCTATCTATGTGCCTATCAATTAAATAAATATCAACAAATGCAAAAAGAATTCAAATAATGGATACTTTTGAGAAATAATTAAGGGATAGATGCAAGGAAAAAGGGTTATCTCAAAACGAGCTTGCCATAATGTTGGAAATGAGCCATCCCTAAATTGGTAAGTGTAAAAGAGATTAATAGTTTACGGTAGAAGGTAAACAAAGCCTGAACCAAAGGCGAAGTCCAAGTTTAAAAACTCCGAAAAGTTCTCAGGTGCAATATCTATTGAAACCGCTGAAAAACTTCATAAACATCTTAACGAAGTACGCAGCGAATGGGAAAGAGATAAATGTTAGACAGCAATACGGTAATTGATTACATTGGCTGTTTGCATCCCGAAAAAGCCAGGCAATGGCTCAATCATCTTATTGATGAAGAAATAAACGCATCTGTTATTACTAAAATTGAAGTTCTTCCTTTTAATCCAAACAAAGACGACAATTACCCTATACTAGTTGACTTTTTCGAAGCCGCCAATGTATATGAGTTGACCAGTGACATTGTAAGCAAAACCATACAGATAAGGCAAAAGCAAAAAATAAAGTTGCCTGATGTCGTAATTGCGGCTACAGCAGTGGTATTCAAGCTGGTTCTGGTATCTCGTAATGCCAAAGATTTTAAAAACATTCAAGATTTGGAAGTAATAGACCCATATGGGTTATAATGGTTTGCTACAGTATTTAATCAACTAACTACAGATCGAAGGTGGAAACAGGTTGATGGACAGGTTGATTCAAGCAAAAATTGCATTTCGCGGCAGCTTCTAGAAACAATATTCTTTCACTAATCCAGATTCAGATTAAAAGTGCACTTTATGTACTTTTTGAATGTATTTACTGATTTGGATTTTGGCTTAATTCTACCTAAAATACCACGTGAAAACACGTAAATCATGCAAGTAAATTCCTACTTATAAACAGGTGTATCTCTGTTTCATTTTATAATCATTGGCTCTATTTTTGTATATGTGAATAGCATAAAAAACACAAAATTTAGAGAGTTCCGACAATTAGTAGATTTCGGTGAATAAGTGGCCACTGATAGCAGCGGTCATAACCAAATGACAAATAATTATGGATAAGCTTAACATCTTGTGGACAACTGACAACAAGTATGAAGTATTCAGCATGCTGAATCTGTATGCCAGTAGATCGGAGAAAAATGATTGGTGGAATGATGTAAACTTAATTATCTGGGGAGCTTCCGCAAAACTGGTAGGCACTGATAAAAAGGTTCAATCAGAGATTGTTGAAATGATTAATCAGGGTGTCCACGTCGAAGCTTTTAAAGATAGCTGCGACAAATTTGGTGTATCTGAAAAGCTGATCGAACTTGGGATAAATGTTCGCTATATGGGCAGACCATTGACCGAGTATATTCAATCAGGCCAGAAAATTGTGACAATGTAAGTTCTTCAAAAAGAAGAGTTTCTGGTTTTTACTAGTTTAGGTTCTAATCACTCCTTACCTTTTGCATTGTATTTCATAAATTATATGTAATTTATGGTATTACGAGATTTGCAGCAACGTATTGAGTCCAATTTATTCAAACGAAAAGCAATTATTCTTTTGGGGGCTCGACAAGTGGGGAAAACCACTTTGATACATCAGATAGCAGGAAGTCAGCAGTTAGAAAGTCTATTTCTTAACTGTGATGAGCCTGAGCCTCGCCATCTCTTAAGTGATACCAATGTGTTGAAACTGAAACAACTTATTGGTACAGCCAAATTGGTATTGATTGATGAAGCGCAACGGGTAAAAAATATAGGTTTGACACTCAAATTAATTATTGACCACATTCCGGATGCGCAAGTTATTGCTACCAGTTCCTCTTCATTAGAAATTGCAAACGATATAAATGAGCCATTAACAGGTCGTAAATACGAGTATTGTATTTATGCGTTTTCCACAAATGAGTTAGTAGAGCATACTGATTTTTTGTTGAGGAAGTCTTAAAACATCATTTTGAAGCAGTGCCACTAGCACTTGATGGCATATTGATATTAAACAACCATTTTAAGGAAAAAACTGAATTTACTTTATCCTTAAATAAATAACTGTATTTTTATACTTCAATCAAATATAAGGCTCCGAAAAAATATTATTAAAAATCTTCCTGTAAGCATCATACATCTGATTCAATGCCAAAAAAGAAAGAAGCCCTTATACCTAAGCCTAATGCCTTTTTGTACTATACTGTTGGCTTTTTTGCAGGTTTATACTTCCGATGGATACTTGGGCTCAGGGTGGAACGATCTGATATAAAGGGTATTAAGCCCCCTTTTATTGTGCTTGCAGGGCACACCAGCTACCTCGATTTTTTTACTGTAACCATTGCACTTTATCCAAGAAGGATGAATTACCTTGCAGCCTACAATTTCTTTCGGGATCCTGTTCTAAAATTCCTGTTGGGATTAATGGGAGCAATTCCTAAGAATCAATTTACCAGAGATAATCAGGCCATACTCAAAACTAAGTATGTAATCAGCTGTGGCGGTATCATAGCTATTTTCCCTCATGGGTGCTTGTCCAATGAGGGTCGTCCAGGGGGATTTGCCTCTCCCAGCATAGCAAAACTTATAAAGAATTTAAAAATACCCGTAGTAGCTGTACATACCAATGGTGGTTATTTGACTCGCCCCCGATGGACAAAAAGAATTCGCAGAGGACGCATGGATACCACTGTTACCAGAGTATTTACCAGTGAGGAGCTAAGCACCCTTTCAGTAGATAATATTTACCGCAGACTGATTAGTGCCATCGACTTTGATGACTACCGATGGCAGAGAAAGCATAAAGTTACTTTCAAGGGAAGGCATCTGGCCGAAGGCGTCGAACTTGTATTATACAAATGCCCCAAATGCAATGCAGAATTCACCCTACACTCAAAGGGGAACAAACTTTTTTGTCTTTGCTGTGACAATGAAGCAATTGTGAACAGCAAACTGTTTTTTGAACCCGGTAATGAGGACAGCATCGTGTATGATGGTATTGATAATTGGTACGACTTCCAACGGGAGAACCTTTTGACTGAAATTCATGATCCGGACTTCAAAATAACCACTTCCACATCGCTCCTATGGAATGAGCCGGGAAAGTATGGATATCAGGATATGGGACACGGAAACCTGAGTTTAACACGGGAAGCTGTAATCTACGAAGAAAAAGTTTTTGAAAGAGCAGATTCCCTATACTTTGATATGAAAGATATCATTATGGTGCCCTTTGCAGCCGGTGAGTATTTTGAGATCGCCAACGGATCTGACATCCGTCGCTTTGTGCTCGATGATGTCCGAATGATGATGAAATGGGTGCTTGCCATCCGACTTATCCGGGATGAATATTATGAAAAAACCTGAATCATGAAAAACAGAAAAGAACTATTCAGCAAGATGGCCTATGCCAGCGGTGATATTTACGGTGGCGGTTCCTTTATAATTGTAGGTTTACTACTACTTGTGTACCTGACAAATGTGGAAGGTTTCTCTGGAACTCTCGCTGGCAGCATCCTTTTCATCGGGAAAGCCTGGGATGCCATTACCGACCCTTTTATGGGGCAACTATCAGACAGAACCCGATCGCGTTTTGGTCGTCGCCGTATTTTTTTCCTTCTGGGTAGTCTTCCTGTTTTCCTCTCTTGGGTAATGCTATGGTACAGTTTTGGCATCACAGATACTACTGTCAAATTCTTATACTACACACTAGCTTACATCTTCTTTTCCACGGCCTTCACCATAGTGATGGTTCCCTACAACGCCATTCTGTCAGACATGGTAAGGGACTATAACCGGCGCAGTGCATTTACTGGGATGCGCCTTGGTTTTTCTGCTGCTGCTGCCATTTTTTGCGCCACTGTTCCGGCGCTGATCACTGGAGCCTATGCCGACCCCAAGCAGGCTTACCTTGTGATGGGTCTCGCGTTTTTCACGAACGCCACACCAAGTTATATTGTAATCTCCACTTGCTCACTGATCGGCGTAGGAAGTGCAGGATGTAATCTTTTCTCATGGTCAGCACTACCCGACATAGCCGATGTGGATGAACTTATCACCGGACGTCGAAGGGAAGGTCTCTACTCAGGCGCATCGACTTTCTTGCGTAAACTCTCGGGAGGTTTGGTAGTGGGTGTCCTTGGTGTTGCTTTGGATGTGATCGGTTACAGCAAGGTGGCTGTCAGCGCAGGAAATATCTCTCCCACAACCGATTGGGGTATACGCATTCTTTTCTGTGCCATACCCTTCACCTTCCTGATTTTCGCACTGCTATTCCTCCGTAAGTATAAGTTGGGAAGACAAGAATTCATCATAATGAGTACTATTCTGAACCGTTATAGAGCGGGTGAGACGAATATATCCATTGAGGGTGAGGAACTCAGGGTTTGCCAGCAACTAACCGGCTTGAAGGATAGTCGGTTTTTTAGAATTGATCAAAAGTAAAAAATGTTAAAAAGACTCAATCCAAAATTAATAACGATAAGCGGTATAGTTCTTATTGGGATTTCAATTATTCTGTTTCTACTAATATTTGTAATTTCCTTTATCACACTTCCCCTCGCCAAAAAAGGAATGTGTATTTCAGTTTTGTTTATCAGTGGAGAAATTACTTGGTGGTTGGGAATTGTTCTGCTGGGAAAGCAAGTTTATGAAAAGTATAAAAAATATTTTAACCCCAAGACCTGGTTTGAATCGAAAAAGGGTGTGATAGAACCGGTTGAGAAAGAATCCATTAAGTCCGAAAAAGTCGAATAAAAACTCTATTTTTTTAATGCTCTGTTCATTATTGTTTGGCAAATAATATCTTCTGTTATGAAATAATTCCGAAAAAGTTCTTTTCAGTTGTGGAAAAATTAAACAATAAATGCTGTGAAGTGTTCTGCTTTCAAATCCCATTTTAAAAAATATGTGGAATCACAAAACATATGAAGGACTAACTTTTATAACCCATCTTTAACCTGATTGGGATAGAAAAGTAATTTCTCTCATGAAAATGAAGAAATTCAATATTCAGAAATTGATTCAAGCCTGACCGACTATCAGACCTTCCGGCCTCTAATCTATCACAGGGTTAAAATAACAAACACTTTGAGGAAAATGCTATAATCTTTTTGCATAAAAGAGTCGTTTCTTTGTTAACTACTCTAATCTGACCGTTATGCGAAAAATAATCATTTCCCTCCAGAGACATTACGAACTGCAGGTACTGGACAATTACAATAATATTACCTACAGCAATGGTCAGACCATATCCATCTATAAGCAGTCGATCCCGCTTGCAAACGCCTGTCTTAAACCCGGAGAATGGCAGACTTATGATGTAATTTACAACGCTCCCAAGTTAAAGGAGGATGGAGTACTGGAGACACCTGCATATATTACTGTT
>Ga0105048_10000521_pt1 | contig 59501 bp, 54 predicted proteins | sample MAT05_FD_78382 | JGI IMG/M metagenome (GOLD analysis project Ga0105048, IMG submission 78382) | Freshwater microbial communities from Lake Fryxell liftoff mats and glacier meltwater in Antarctica - MAT-05 | ecosystem: Environmental > Aquatic > Freshwater > Ice > Liftoff microbial mat | place... | reverse complement strand
GTTCGGGAACTGAGCCGGGAGCACGACCGGTTCGCGCTTGGTGCCCGAATAGTTGGATACGAAGTCGACCGTTTCCTGATCGAGTTCCGCGAGCAGGAATTCCGCGGCTTTGGTGAGCTTGGCTTCGGTGTAGCGGTAGGCGGCGGGCGGATCGCCGTCGACACTGCCGAAGTTCCCTTCACCATGGATCAGCGGCAGCCGCAGCACCCACTCCTGGGCCATGCGGACAAGGGCTTCGTACAAGGCACCATCGCCGTGGGGGTGATAGTTCCCCATCACATCGCCGACGATTTTGGCGCACTTCGCGGCCTTACGGTCGAAGGTCAGGTTGGAGTCGAAGTACATGCTGAAGAGGATGCGGCGATGGACCGGCTTGAGGCCATCACGCACGTCCGGCAGGGCGCGGCCCTTGACCACCGAAACCGCATATCGAAGGAACCGGGTTTTCGCTTCCTCCGCGATCGAAACGACTTCGATGATGCCCGCCATAAATCCTGCTTCCGCGTTCCCAAGGGTACAACTTGACACTCAACATAGCACCGAAGGCGAATCGGTGTAGGTCCGTTGATGTGGGATGGGAACGAGAAACCCCTGCCGAGGCAGGGGTGGACACGTTTCGCTCGACGCACGAGCGTCGGATTCACTTTGGCGGTCGATCCTGGCGCTGCCGCGTTCGGGCAACAGTCGGAACCTACTTATCGCCGGCGCGGCCGGCGGTGCGGATCGTGCCGGTGTCGGACTTCGGCGAAGGGTAGTTCTTCAGGCTGCGGGTGAGTTGTTCACCGTAATCGGCCGGGGCAAGCTCGAAGCCTTTCAGATTCCAAAGCATCAGGAGCGGTTTGCCGGCCGCAGTCTGGTGGCTCTCGGTCAGCAACTTGCGCAGGCTCGCCACCGTGCCTTCATTCAAGCCACCCTTGCGGTACGCCAGCACCGTCGGCGGGAAGACTTCCGATTCGCAGAGACATCGGAGTTGCTTGGCGGCGCCGGGCTGAAGCGTCTGGTAGCCCAGCAACGCGGAAGCATCGACGAGTGCGGCGGTCTGGTCACCGTTGACGATGGCATCGAGGGCTTCCTCGCTGGTCATCGCGGGCTTGGTCATCGGCTTGGCGGTCGTCGCGGGCAGGCGGGCACGAAGCGTATCAAAATAAAGCGTGCAATGCCCCTTGGTGGCCCGCGGGACGATGACGCCTTCGTCCTTCAGATCCTCGAGCTCCTTGTGCGGACTGTCGGAGCGGACCAAGACGCAGGCTTGGAACTTCCGGGCCGGCGGGACGCTGACCACCACCGGAACGATCTCGTCATCGGCCTGTTTCACCCAGGCGAATTCGTAGCCGTGGAAAACGCCGAGCTGCAGCTTGCCCGCCTTCATCTTCGCAGCGAGTTCCAACGGATCGGCGATGAGTTCCACATCGCCGGTCAGGCCGGTGCTGCGCTTCACCAAGTCGCGGAGCGGCTTGGCGAGCGCCTGGACAACGGCGGGTTGCGTGTCCTTGAACAGCCCTTGGGCTAAGCCGATTTGGATCGTTTGCGGATCATGGGCCTGCGCTTGGGTACAAACCAGCACTGGGGCCGCACCGATCGCTGCGAGGCGGAAGAAGGTTCGTCTCGTCACTCGGGCACCTCATGTCGTGAAAGTTTTCAGGCTTCCGTGCTTCGCCGCGTGCAGGAACTGGTTGCAAAGAAGCACGTAAACCTGAAAATCCGAAATCTTCCGTTCACCGCTCAGGAAATTGGGCCAAGATGCCGCCGCCGGTCACGCGTTCGAGTGCGGCGAGCGTTTTGATATGTTCGTACACCGCTTCGACGTATTCGGCTTGGGCCTTGCCGGCCAAGGCTTCGTTGGTCACCAGCAACTCGGCGTCCTGCTTGGCGACCGCGGCCGAGCGGGACTCCTCGACCATGCGGCGGCCGCGATCGAAGCGGATCTTCGCCTCCCGAACGCGGATCGAGGCCGCTTCCCATTTCAGGAAGGCATTAGCCGCCTCCAACCGTATCAGCGAGACGGCCCTTTCGTAGAGCGCATCCTGCCGCAGGCTCAACTCGGTCGCTTTGGCGACGCGGTCTGCTGTTTTGCCCACCAGCGTCGTCGGCATTTCGGGGACGATCGGGCCGGGGCGATAGTCGCCGTTGCGTACGGCGATGGGAAGTTGTTTGGAATGAAGGTCGCTGCCCGCGCCAAGCGTGGGGACGGTGAACTTATACTTGATCTTCGCTTGAGCGCAGACTTCGAGTCGGAAGGCATCGACTCCCGCCGCGGCCATCATCAACTCCGGCCGGCGGTTCAGGGACTCGGCCATAACCTGCTCCAGCGTCACCGTGCCGGTCAACATCTCCGGGAGTTGTTTTGCCGCCGGAAGGAAGACGAACGACGGGTCGACCCCCATCGTATCCTTGATCGCTTCGATCGCGAGTTTGCTGCCGGTGCCGGCTTTGAGCTTTTGGGCACGTACCTCGGCTATGACGTTCTGCAGGGCGTAGAGCGAGAACTGATTCAGCTTCATGCCCGGGACTCGGGCACCGGACTTCACCATGCCCTCGGCGACTTCGTAGTAGATTTCCATCTGCTCGAGCACGTCGCCGGCCGTTTGTTCCTGCTGCTTGGCGTAGACATAGGAGTAATAAAGGACGATGACATCCTGCGTCGTTTCCTGTCGGATCTTGGAGATTTCAGCCGTCGCCACCAAAAGACCCCGCTTGGATTGTTCCTTGCGGATCGGCAGGTCGGGCGCCACCCGCTCGGCGATGGACGGCAGGTTGTAGAGTGCGCGATCGCCCGACATAACCGCGTTGTAGCTGTGGAAGGCCGCACGAATGGCCGGTTGGCGGTCGTAGGCGATCGCCAGGCATTCGCCGAGCGTCAGACGCGGAAGATTTGCGGTCGGGTCGACTTGATCCTTAAGTACTTCCTTTGTCTCGTCTTTGACTTCTTCCTTTGGGGCAGCCGGCTTTTTCTCGTCCTGAGCTGGGCAGGAACCAGACGCGGCAAACCATGCGAACACAGCGATCGAGGGTGCAGCTTTAAGTAATTTTGCGATCGTCATGTTCGACCTCGTCGTCCGTCCATGGAAGCCACTACGCCGGTTGCATCCTGCCACCGCGATAGTCCCTTATTGTTTCGACCGATGCCTGGCTTTGCCGAAGCCGGAATCGATCGCCTTCGAATCCCGGGAAGCCGATCCGTACGGTCAGTTCGACTATAACGGTGTTAACCTTGAGGTCGCCGCATGCCCTATGAACTCAGCCCTGCCGCGGAACGAGTCAATGACTTGGTCCATGCCCGCCGAACGTCGGACGAACGGGACCATGCCGATCTCACCGATTGGCTGATTACCCTGCTCGCGGATGAGGACGGCAAGCCGTTTTCACTCATTCCCGATGCCGCGCAACTTCATCAGCAACTCTTGCAACTTCCGCGCCGTTCCTATCCGGCGCCGCCGAACGAGACGCTGTTCCGCCGCGCCGTCGAGCACGCACGCCGACTTCGGGGCGATGTCCAGATCACGACCGATCTGATGCTGATCGTCGTCCTTCAGACCTCGTTCACGTTCGCCGAAGAAGTGGAACAGTTGGGCGTCGATGTGAACGCGGTGGTGACTGCCGTGCTCGGCAGCACCACAACGGACGCCGAGCAGGAAGACCCCGGTCCGCCGTTGGTGTTGTCCGTAACGCCCGATCGCTTCCAAGTCGCCCGGATCGTCGATGCCAACCTGAATCGGTCGCGGGAAGCCCTGCGGGTTTTGGACGACTATGGCCGCTTCATCCGAAACGATCGGCTGCTGACCGAGACGGTGAAGCAACTCCGGCACGACCTCGTTGCCGCAGCGGAATTCTTGCCGGCGGATGAACTGCTTTCAGCCCGCGATACCCTCGGCGATGTCGGGACGATCATCGCCGTCGCCGGGGAGTACGAGCGTCGGTCATCACACGAGGTGGCGGTCGTCAACGTGAAGCGGTTGCAGGAAAGCCTACGCAGCCTCGAAGAGTTCGGGAAAACGATGAGTACGCAGTTCGCCGTATCTGTCGAAGCGATCCGCTATCGGGCCTACACCTTGGAGAAAATGCTTCACCTGAGTCTGCGGGCTGCGGACAAACTCCGGGACGCCAAGCTCTATCTGCTCGTCGGCTCCGGCGGCTGCCGGCATTCGATGGAACGGGTCATCCGCGAAGCGGCCGAGGGCGGTGTCGACATCGTGCAGCTCCGCGAGAAGAACCTGACGGATTCAGAACTACTGGCCAAGGCGAAGGACGTTCGCCGGTGGACGCGCGAAGCGGTCGTGCTGTTCATCGTGAACGATCGTCCCGATCTTGCCCTCGCCGTCGAAGCGGATGGGGTGCATCTCGGGCAGGACGATCTGCCCGTCGCGGTCGCCCGGCGGATGCTCGGCACCGATGCGATCATAGGCGTCAGCACACACGATTTGAGCCAAGTCCGGCGTGCCGTGGCGGAGGGGGCGGACTATCTCGGCGTCGGCCCGGCGTTCCCGTCCGCGACGAAATCCTTCGACGGTTTTCCCGGCTTGGCATTCCTGCAGGAGGCGGCCGCGGAGACGACTTTGCCGCTGTTTGCCCTCGGCGGCATCGATATCGGCAATCTGGACGATGTTTTGGCCTACGGCATTCGCCGAATCGCAGTCGCCGCCGCGATTGGAGGCTCGGATGAACCGAGGGCGACTTCACTGCAACTTCATCATCGCCTTCAGGACGCATGGAATCGCGGGAGCTGAGCAGTTTCGGTAGTGCCGGCGAATGAGAAGAAACAAGTGGGCTTGATAAATTGGGCAGTCCCGGCCGATACTGCACCATACGATAACGGCACATGTGTCGTCGGATCGCCGCACCGAGTAAGGATGATTCGGCATGGATTTACTGAGTGAATTTCTGGAACTGATGATCGAGCGCAACCTGGTTGCGGGGCGGTTGCGGGCACTGTTTCACGTCGTCATCGGCCGAACGATCCATGATTCCCAAGGTCGGCTCATCTGCGCGGGCACGACGTGGCGAACGCTGGCGGACATTCTGAAGGACCTTCGGTACGACGTCGAACTGGTCCGAGAACTCGGTTTGGACCCGGATACCTTGTCGCCGCGGGACCGCAAGCGCTTTTGGTATTCAGCCATTGCCGGCGCCAAGCCGGATTCCGCACAGGCCCGCCTGGAAGCCGCTCCCTACATCTTCGAGCTTCAAAAACTCGGCTTCAAGATCGGTGCAGCGACGACGGCCTCACCGCCGACGCTCAGCAGCCCGCCCGCTCCTGTGCAAAATGATGAAGACGACGACAAGCCGAAACCGAACAAGCGCAAATTCGGCGGCAAGCAGAAATAAGGCCGGCAGTTCTTCACGCCACATCGGATTTCGGCGCGAACAGCCGGTAAACCAGCAGCCCCACCAGCATGAAGCCAACGCCGACGAAGGCTTGGGAGCGTTGATCGGGCGTGGCGAACATGTTGACCAACACAGCCGCCATGATGAGCGCGTAAAGCGCCGGCACGATCGGGTAGCCTGGGCAGCGATACGACAGCTTGACTTCACTCACCGGATATCGGCGACGGAAGACAAACAGCGAGACGATCACAAGGGTCTCGAATGCCACGGCGCCGAACATGGCGAAATCGGTCAGGATGTCGAAGGTCGATTTATCCGCCGGCACGTTGATGTCGAGGGTCAGGCCCTCCAGTTCCAAGGTCGGCAACGTCACTTCCCGCATTGCGGCGGCCCCGGCGACCATGAGGGCGGACCAGCCGGCCAACACCACGCCGGCGGCCATGGGCGTCTGCGTGCTGGCATTCACACGGACCAAGGCTTCCGGAGCGAGGCGATCGCGGGCCATGGCAAAGAGCAGCCGAGGGCCGACGAGCAGGTTGCCGTTGAGCGAACCGAAAACGGACATCATAAGCACACCCGACCCGAGGATCGCGCCGACCGGACCGAGCAGACGCAGGGCGAACTCGGTGGACACGGCCGTGTTCTTGACGTCCTTCATTTCCGTCTGCGGGATGACGAGGTAGTAGCTGACGTTGGCGCCGAGATAGATGACGATGAGCAAAAGGACACCGCCGAGCAGCGCTCGGGGAATGTTCTTCTGCGGCTCGCGGACCTCCTCCGCCACCGGGCCGATGTTCATCCAGCCGTGGTAGGCCCACAGCACACCGACTAGCGCCGCACCGAAGCTTCCGAGGTAACTTGCCGAGATCGACTCGGGCCAGAAGCGGCCGAGGTTCTCCAACTTGGGTGGATTCTCAGGCGAAGCGACAAAGGCAAGGATCAGCCAAGGCAGCGCAATGATGCCGAGGATGGAGCCGATCTTGATCGTCGTCAGCACGACCTGCACCCGCCCGCCCAACACCGTACCGAGCATGTTGAGCGCCCCCAAGCCGAGGATGACGCCGACGGCGGTGAGTTGCTTACTCCAGAAACTCAGCACTTCGCTTTGCTGCAGCGATTGTCGCAGCACGTCGTTCAACCCTTCCACGAACATCACGGCCAGCGATGCGATGGAAGCCGAACGAATGATCCAGAACTCGACCCAACCCCATAGGAAGCCGAACAGCCGACCGTAGCCGGCCTTCAGGAAGGCGTAGTTGCCGCCGGCGCGGGGGATGAGCACCGCGATCTCCGCCAACGCCAGTGCCCCCAGTAACGCCAGCGTCCCGCCGAGGATCCAGACCAGCATGGCCGGGCCGAACTCGGGCACGCGCTCCGCCACCGTCTGCGGTTTCTTGAACACCCCCGAACCGATGACGGTGCCGACGACAAGTGCCGCCGCCATCCATGGGCCAAGCACCCGCGGCAGGGAATTCGTGGAGCCGCTCGCATCTGGTTTCATGGGCACTCAGCTTTTGGTTTCGAGATCAGAACAGTTTGCCGGCATGTCGAGGACGAAATCGGCGCTCGCCGCGGCGATCAGTCCCCCAGGATTCCCGCGCCGAATTCCTCCTCGACGACTTCCGTCGCGGTCACGACTTTCACTGCGGCTTCGCCTTTCGCCACGTCTGCGGCGGCGTGGGCCTGTTTGATGGTCATTTCGGTGCTGAGCGGATCGACGCTGCGGCAGGCTTTCGTCAGCACCTCGGTCACTTCCGCCAAGTCCTGTTGCCACGCGGCGGGGTCGCAGCCGGGCGGCGACAGCTGGGCGAACTCCTCCATGAGCAGGATCATGCGGAGCAGGTGCCGGAAAATCAGCCCTTCCTGTTTGGCGAGGTCCTTGGACGCGATGAAGTTGTTGAAGTGCCCGCCGAACTGGAACACCTCACCGGCCGCCCACACGGCGGTTGTATTCACGTCGGTCACTTCCGGGTGCAAGGCATCGAAGAGCAACCGAAGTTTCTCCGCGAACAGCGGCGGGCGGTCTTCCCAGTGAATGTACTCATCCTCCTCAGCGTCCTCACCCGGCACGGGTTCCGGCTTGGCGATCATGAGGCCGCGGGCGATCAGTTCGGGGTCGATCCGCTCGGTTTGCAGCTTACCTGCGGGCAGGTCGTAGGGAACGCGGACGAACTTCAGCAGCGGCCTCGGCAATTCGAGGACGGACTCGAAGAGTTGAATCCGTTCCTCCCGCGTCGCCTCGCCGAGGTAATCGACGAGGAAGGCGCCGTAGAGCGGATGGACCGCGCGGAAGACCAGCAGCTTCTTCATCGCCTCGGTGGGCACCGCCTTGACGGGGAAGTAAGCCGGCGGTGGTACGACCGTGCCGTCCGGCATCAGTATCGGCGGCGGAGGAATCTCGTCCGGCGGTGGGGGCAGCGGATCGAGGACGACGAAGCCGCGGTCGTGCAGAATGCGAAGCATGCGCGTCAGTTGCTTCATGCCCGCTTCGATGCGGGGCTGATCGAGCAGTCGCTTTTTGACGACCGTGCGGATCTTTTCGACATCCGGCGAAATTTCGAGCAGGTAAGCGAGCAAGCGCCACGGGAGTGGCCCCTTGCTGTAAAGACGGGCCGGTGCGGCGACCTTGAGTTTGTCGAAGTCGGTTTCGGTCCAGTATTTTTTCTGCGTGTTCCGCGTCGGCTTCTTTTTCTGCAGTTCCTTTTTCTTTTTGATCAGCACCGGATCCTTGGTCGTCTCGGGAATCTGGTCGAACTTCTCCTTCCACTTGGCGATGCGGATATCGTCTTCGTGCGGGATGGCGTAGACGTGCCCTTCCGTGTCGAACTGCGGCCGGCCGGCGCGGCCGAAGATCTGGTGCGCCGAACTGGGGTCGATCACCTTCTCCTTGCCGAACGGTCCCTTGACCAGCGACGTGAGCACTACCGACCGCGCCGGGAGGTTGATGCCGGCGGCGAGTGTCTCCGTGCAGAGGGCCACACTGAGGAGCTTCTTCTCGAAGAGTTCCTCGACCACGCGGCGATACTTCGGAAGCAAGCCGGCGTGGTGAACGCCGACGCCGCGCCGCAGCATCAGCTTCAGCTTCGGCCCGATCCCCGTACCCCAATCCAACGGATCGACGGCGGCGTTGAGTGCCGTGCGTTGCCCGGCATTGAGCAGTTCCAACCCTTTGAGTTGCTCGGCGATGTTCCAGCATTCATCGCGGTTGAATGCGAACACGAGTGCGGGTGTTTTCCGGGCTTCATCGCTGCCCTTGGCGAGGTCGACGAGCAGATCGTTGAGGAAATCATTCGGTGCCCAGTGGTACGTGAGCGGAATCTTGCGTTCCCGGCCTTCGACAAGTTCCACCGTGCGGTTGTGCATCTGCCGCAGCCAAGTCGTGAACTCCATGGCGTTGCCGACGGTCGCGGAGAGCAGCAACAACCGCACGTGGGCGGGAAGCAGGCTGAGCGAAAGTTCCCAGACGATGCCGCGCTCCGGATCGGCAAAGGAGTGGAATTCGTCCATCACCACGGCCGAGACGTTGTCGAAGCCGAAGCCTTCCGGATGCAGCAATCGGTTCAACAGAATCTCGGCAACCACCACGAGCACTTTCGCATTCGGGTTCACCTTGCGGTTGCCGGTGACCATGCCGACGTGGTCCGCCTGGAAGCCCCAACGCACGGCCGAGGCCTGCATTTCCGTGAATTTCTGCTCCGTCAGCGCGATCAGCGGGGTGGTGTAGTAACAGACGGTGCCGTTATGGAGTGCCTCGAAGAGTGCCGCTTGGGCAATCATCGTTTTGCCCGTACCGGTGGGCGCGCAGACGAGCACGCCCTGCTCCGCCGTGAACCACGCGAGCAGGGCTTCCTCCTGCACCGGGTAGGGCGGATAGGGCAGCTGTTCGAGATACTTCGTCCCGAGTTCATCGCGGCTGAATGCGGGCATGGCTGTTCCGACGGTTTCGGTCGCGGCTTGGAATGATAAGAAGCATGATAACCATAAATGCCGAACCGGTGCCGAACCGAGTTCGATCCCGGAGACCGAGCATGCTTGCACTGCTGATGACGCTGACGATGTTCGCCGCCGAACCGCCGGATGCCATCTTCCACAACGGCGTCATCGACACGGGTGACGCCGCCGTGCCTACGGTGCAGGCACTGGCCGTGAAGGCGGGAATCATCGTGCAGACCGGCACGAACGACGACGTGAAGAAAACCGCCGGGCCGACGACGAAACTCATCGACCTTCAGGGCCGGACGGTCGTGCCGGGCATCTACGACAGCCACGTCCACTGGCTCGGCGGCGGTTTGCAGCTTTCCCGAGTCGAACTGAAGGATGCCGCGAACGAAGCGGAGTTCGGCAAACGCCTGAAAGCCTTCGACGACGTGTTGCCGCGGGACCGCTGGATCCTCGGCGGCAACTGGGACCACGACCGCACCTTCGCGGGGAAACTTCCCACGGCCGCGCTGTTGGACCGCTACGTGCCGACGCGGCCCGCCTACATCGCCCGCTACGACGCTCACATGGCGCTCGCGAACACCTCAGCACTGAAACTCGCAGGCATCACGGCCGAGACCAAGGACCCACCCGGGGGAGTCATCGAAAGGGCCGCCGATGGGAAAACGCCGACCGGCGTTCTCAAGGATAACGCGATGGACCTGCTCGAAAAGCTGATCCCGGACCCCAGCGATGAGGAAATCGCCGAAGCCGTGCGGGCCGCAATGAAGGCCGCGGCGGCGGTCGGCGTAACCAGCGTGCAGGACATGGAAGGCAGCACGCCCAGGGTGCGGGCCAAACTTCTGCGCGTGCTCAAGGCCTTGGAAGCCCGCAACGAGTTGACCTGCCGAGTCTCGGTCCGCTTCCCGATTGCGGTCCAAGGCGACATCGCCGTTGCCGAGTTCACCCCCGGCGCGTTCGTCGAAATCGCCGGTGTGAAGGGCTACATGGACGGCTCGCTGGGAAGCAGCACCGCCCGCATGTTCGAACCGTACTTGTTGGACAAGACCACGCGGGGTGTGTTCGTCACGCAACCCGACGCGATGCAAACGCTGGTTCTCCGGGCGGACAAAGCCGGCCTGTCGTGCGCGATTCACGCAATCGGGGACGAGGCGAATGCTTCGCTGTTGGATGCCTTCGCCGAAGTCGCCAAGCTCAACGGCCCGCGCGACCGCCGGTTCCGCATCGAGCACGCCCAACATCTGCGGGCACAGGATTATCCTCGGTTCAGACTCAACGGGGTTGTGGCGTCGATGCAGCCGTTCCACGTCGTCGACGATGCCCGCTGGGCTGAAGGACGCATCGGCGGGAAACGCTGCGAGTCGTCCTATGCGTTCCGGTCGCTGACCGACGCCGGGGCGGTGCTCGCCTTCGGCTCGGATTGGCCGGTGGCTCCGTTGAACCCGTGGCTCGGTATCGATGCCGCCGTCAACCGCAGGCCGCTGGATTCCAAGGAAACCGCCGGCTGGTACCCGGAGCAATGCATCACTGTCCGCGAGGCCTTGAAGGCCTACAACGCCGGAAGCGCGTTTGCCGGCAGACACGATGCGACCCGCGGCACACTGACCGTCGGCCGGGTGGCGGACTTTGCGGTTTTGGACCGCGATCTGTTCGATGCGAAATTGAAGAATGAGTTGGGCAAAATCGAGGTGATGCTGACCGTGTCCGCCGGGCGGGTTGTCCATCGGCGCTAGCGCAGTTAAGTCAGAGCCTTGCGACTTTAATGAGCCGCGCACGAAGTAAGTGGTCAAAAACCAACCGCTTGGTTCGTGCGCGGCTCTTTTGGCGTCATACGAGTGAAAATGAAACTGCTCTAAAGTCGAAGGCGTAAGCGCTGACTTCAAGAACAATTATTTCTTGCCGGTCGGCGTCGCATCGCCCGGTTTACGGCCGAGGGCCCAGTCGATGCCGCCGAACAGGTGACTTTGGAACTTCGCATCCTTCCAGACTTTCGGCTGGTGCCCGAATGAGGTGTAGAAGACCTTGCCTTCGCCATAAACGCGGCACCACGACACGGCGTAGTCCTTGTCCTTACGGTTCAACTTGCCTGTCGGGTCGAAGGCGCCGGCGCTGAAGATGATGTGCAACTTGTCCCGGCTGTAGGGCTTATCCGACATGACGTAGATTTCGTCCTCGTACATCGAATCCGGCTCGAAACCGACGGCGGCGGGGTGCTTGGCGTCTTCGACCTGAACCTTGATCTTCTGCAGGCCCGGCGGGTGGCCCACGAAGTAACCGCCGATCATGTCGCCGTAGGTCGGCTGCGAGTACAGTGTGTCGGTGGCACAGTGGGTGCCGACGAAGGCACCGCCTGCCTTGATCCAGGCCAGCAGGTCCTTCAATTCTTCCGCGTTGACCGGGTCGCCGGTGGTGAAGAAAAAGACGCAGTCGAACTTCTTGAGCGTCTCCGCGTTGATTCGCCCGCAATGCTCCAACTCGACACCGCGGCCGGCCGGACCGCGGAACTTGGCGTTGTACGCTTCGAGCGCGGACTGCTCGATTTCCGGATCATCCTTCTTTTTCCCCTTCGCACGAACGCGGGCCGTCGGGTCGTTGGTGAAGCGCCAACAGGTCACTTCGTAACCCAGTTTCTCCGCCCGTTCCTTCAGAACGTCCTCGGCCGTGCCGACGGACCCGTGCACGAAACCACCGGAGTGGGTGACCAACAGGATTCGCTTCACGCCCATCGGCGCTTTAGCCGCGTCGTCCGCGGATGAAGGAAGCGTGGTGCCGAACGCAGTCGCAAGGAGAGCGACGACTGAGGCGAATGCAAGGCGCAAGCGAACCATGAGTGGAGACTCCGAAGGGAGAGTGGAGAGAGACAACACGCTTTCGGTGTAGCGAAAGCTCATCAGGAGACGATGGCTTGCGAACGCTCGGCTACTCCCCGGAGGACGACCATCGTGCAGTCGTCCTGAATCGGCAACTCGCCGATGAAGCCGTCCCAACCGGCCAGGATTGCGGTCATGATCCATTGAGCGGAATCGGTCGAATGCCGAGGCAGCCGCACGAGCCGATCAAAGCCGTAGCGGTCCTGATCCCGATTGCTGCTTTCGACAATGCCGTCGGTGAGCAACAGAAGTTTCGTCTGCGGTGTGAAGGGAATCGATTGGTCCAAGTAAGCAGGCTGCCTGCCGTTGATCCCCAGAGGCAGGCGTTCGAGATTCGGCAACGGCTGCCAAGCGGCATCGTCGCAGTCCGCGATGCGCGGGACGACGTGGCCGGCGTTGGCGTAGGTCAGAGTGCCGGCACGGGGATCGGCCACGGCATAGAACGCCGTGACGAAATGGCCCGTTGAGCTGGTGTAGCGCCGCGACAATTCGCCGTTGAGGTATGTGAGAAATTCGCCCGGGGCTTCGGGCGGCTTCGCATAGGAATGGGCCAGGCTTTGCGTGATCGCCATCAGCACGGCCGCCGGCGAGCCGTGACCCGATACGTCCGCCAAGAGCAAGCCGAGGCGACCGCCGGGCAATGGGAAGAAGTCGTAATAGTCCCCGCCGACGCGACCGGCCGTCTGATAGTACACCGCCACGTCCAAACCGGCGACCGTAGGCACCGTCGCGGGCAGGAGACTTCGCTGCAACTCGGCGATGACCTTCTGTTCATACAGCGCGGTTTGATTCGCTTCGGTCAGCTGCCGACTGAGGACCTGGGACTGCATCGCTCGGGCGAAGAGGTTGGACATCCAAACCAGTTCCGGAATCTGTTCGCGCGGAAAAGCCTTCTGCTCCTCGCGCGTCAGAATCAGCATGGTCATCGTGTCGCCTGCTTCGAAGAGCGGGATGGCCAAGAGCGAATGCTGACCGTCCAGAAAATCCGCACAGGGATCGTCGTCGCACACATCGAGATCGTCAATCACGGCCGGCTCGTCGGCATAGAGCAACTCGGCGAGGAGTCCCCCTTGCAGCAGCGGCAGACGATGCGGTTCGCGATAGGGGTCGATCGGGTCCTTCCAAAGGTTGTAGCGAAGAACGCGATATTCGGGGTCGTTCAGGCCGCGGCGGGTGACCGTGATTTGACGATTGGTTGGGTAAACCTGATTCATCCGATGCGCGAACACCTGAAACATCTCGTCCGGATCGGTGTAGCGACTCAACTCGCGCATCACATCAACGCTGATGGCCAGCTTCGCCCGCCAATTGCGGCTGGAAATCTCGAAGAAATCCGTTTCCACCGGCATCATGTCGCCACTCCCACGCCGGTGAGGACCCAAGGAACATTCGTCTCCGGATGCTCCGCCCACACCTGCGGTCTCAGTTGAACCAAACTTCCGAAATGAAGCAAGGAACAAACCCGGAAAAAACAGAGGAGAGGGCTTCCATCGATTCGGAGGCTCTCGATCGTACAAAAGTCGTAGCGGAGTCCTTTCCCAATTCCTACGATCATCGAAGTCGTTGTACTAAAACACTTTAGGTTCGGATTCATTGTTTCGAATTCAGCTTCGAGGCTTGAAATTTGGGCGATCTTCTCTATTTATTCAATGTAAACCGCTGCAATCAACAAAACCCGCGACGGCTTGCACCGCTCGCCGAGGCCACTCATGCCTGCGTTCAAGATTCGACGAATCGACCTCGCCTCCAATAACTCCGCGAACCAGATCATCAAACTGCGCGATCAGTTTCGCATCGACTCCGAAGTCGTCTCCGCAGCCACCAAAAAGCTGACGTTGTCGATCTTCGGGACGCCCATGACGCCTGCCCAAACCGTGGAACGCATCTGTATCGACGTCCGCGACAACGGCTTGGCTGCCGTGTTGAAGTACACGGAACTGTTCGACAAGGTGAAGCTCAAGCCGGAAATGATCCGCGTGCCGACCAGCGATCTCGCTGCGGCCCACGCCAAGGCCAGCCCCAACTTCCTGGAGACGATTCAACGCATCCGGTACAACATCGACTCGTTCCAATCCGGCCTGCTGCACCGCGATGCCGAGCTTCGCGTCGCCGGCGGTTACGATCTGCAACAGCGCTACCGCCCCTTGAACCGCGTCGGCGTCTACTGCCCGGGCGGTGCCGCGGCCTATCCGTCGACATTGCTCATGACCGTCGTCCCGGCTCAAGCGGCGGGCGTGAAGGACATCGTGGTCGTGATGCCGCCGAAGGACATGGGTGCCTCGAATCCGGACATGCTCGCCGTCTGCCACGAACTCGGCATTACCGAGGTCTACCGCCTTGGCGGCGCCCAGGCGATTGCCGCACTCGCTTACGGCGTCAACGGCATCCCGGCCGTGGACATGATCGTCGGTCCAGGCAATCAATATGTCGCGCTCGCCAAGAAGTTCGTCTACGGCACCTGCGCCATCGATTGCATCGCCGGACCGTCCGAACTCGTGGTGGTCGCGGACGACTCGGCCCACCCGCACTTCCTCGCGTTGGACCTGATTTCCCAAGCCGAGCACTCCCCGGGAACCTCCGTGTTGGTGACGTGGTACGAACCGCTGCTGGAGGAAGTCCGGGACGCCATCGAAAAGCGGCTCGCGAAACTCAGCCGCGGGGACCTGGCCCGCGACAGCCTCGAGCGATTCGGGGCGTTCGTGCTGGCGCCGGACAAGCACGCCGCGATCGACTGCGTGAATGAACTGGCCCCGGAACATCTGCACATCCAGACGCGGGACCCGGAAGCCTTCTCGGAAGAGATCGACAATGCCGGTGCCATCTTCTTGGGGCCGTTCACGCCGGTGGCACTGGGCGACTATGCCGCGGGGCCGAGCCACGTGCTGCCGACCAGCGGCACCGCCCGATTTGCCAGCGGTCTCAGTTCGAACGACTTCCGCCGTCGCACCAGCATCATCCGATTCACGCGGAACGGCATGAAGGACTTCGCCCCCGACGTGGCCTTCATGGCCAATAAAGAAGGACTGACGGCCCACGCCCAGGGCATCGAAGCCCGCGCCGCCGACAACGGCCCGGCCGCGCGGCCCAAGCCCAAGCCCGAAAAGGCCGTCAAGAAGTAGAATGCCTGTTCCGACCGGTGGGCATCAGCCCACCGAGAGTCTGTTGACGTCCAAACCGAACCACCCAAATCCTCTACCCGGAAGGCTGACCCCTTCCGCTCGGAAACCATCTCGATGTCCCGGATTCGACCAAACATCGAGGCGATGGCGGGATATGTTCCCGGCGAACAGATCAACGACCCGTCCGTCGTCAAATTGAACACCAACGAAAATCCTTACCCGCCGTCACCTCGGGTCTTCGAGGCCATCCGCGCGGCCCTGACCGGCGACCGCCTCCGCAAGTATCCCGAGCCGCTCGGCGACACATTCCGCAAAGCCGCGGGCGAAGTCCTCGGCATCGATCCCGACGGCATCCTGATCGGCAACGGCTCGGACGACGTGCTGACGATCCTGACCCGCACCTTCGTGCCCGAAGCCGGCACCATCGCAGCCCTGACGCCGAGTTACCTGCTCTACCGATCGTTGGCACAGATCCAGGGGGCGAAGTTCGCGGAAATCCCGTGGGGCGAAGATTGGCAACTACCGGAAGCGAAGGCGTTCGCCAAAGCCGACATCGTCTTTCTGCCGAACCCGAACTCGCCGTCCGGCACGAGTGTCCGCATCGAAAAGCTCTCGGCCTTTGCTGCAAAGTTGCCGGGGCTGTTCGTGCTCGACGAGGCCTATGCCGAGTTTGCCGAAGCCGACGGCGTACCCCTGCTGAAATCCGTTCCCAATCTCGTCATCACGCGGACGATGAGCAAGTATTACGCCCTAGCCGGGATCCGCTTCGGCTTCGCGATGACCACGCCCGAGCGCGCCCGCGATTTGAACAAGGTGAAGGATTCCTACAACTGCGATGCGCTCAGTCTGACTGCGGCGACAGCGGCGATCCGGGATCAGCCGTATTATGCCGAGTTGCGGTCGAAAATCGTCGCCTCGCGCGGCCGACTCAAGATCGGCCTCAGCGAACTCGGCTTCCGAGTCATTCCCAGCCAGGCGAACTTCGTCTGGTGCCGGCATGCCGAGAAGCCCTCGAAGCCGATCTACGACGCCTTGAAGGCAAGAAAAATTCTGATTCGATACATGAACTACCCAACCGACGAAGGTCTCCGAATCACAGTCGGCACGGGCGAGGAGATCGGGAAACTGCTGTCCGAGTTGCGCCGCATCGTGTAGCTTCAAGGATGCTCGATGTCATCGTTTGCGATCGGGAGATTCCACCATGCCGCGTACTGCACGACTCAGCCGGAAGACCAACGAAACGGCCATCGAAGTGACCGTCGACCTCGACGGCCGCGGCACGGCCGAGGTTGCGACCGGCGTCGGCTTTTTCGACCACATGCTGAATCACCTCGCCAAACACAGTCGTATCGACATCCGCATGGCGTGTACGGGCGATCTGCACATCGACGCCCACCACACCGTTGAAGACTGTGGACTGGCACTCGGGCAAGCGATCAGGCAGGCGCTGGACGACAAGGCCGGCATACGCCGCTACGGCGATGCCACGGTGCCGATGGATGAAACCTTGGTCACCGCGGCGATCGATCTCTCGGGCCGACCGGTGTTCGTCTGGAAGGCCGAGGTGCCGCTGGAGACGCTCGGAACGTTCTCCTCCCAACTCGGCGAAGAGTTCCTGCGGGCGTTTGCCGTGGCCGTGGGCATGAATCTGCACGTCGTACTCCATCACGGCCGAAACACGCATCACATCCTCGAAGGCATCTTCAAAGCCGTTGCTCGGGCTTTACGCGTAGCGGTGAGTCTCGACCCCGGCGGCGACGGCATCCCGTCCACCAAAGGCGTGCTGTGAACTACTTGGCTCATCTGCACTTGGCCGAGGTTGCGGGCGAAAACGACGAAGGCAGGCTCGGCAATCTGGTCGCGGACATGGTCAAGGGGCCGGAGGTCGAGTTGTTGCCGGCGGGCGTACAAGCCGGGATCCGGATGCACCGCGGCATCGACCGCTTCACGGATACACACCCGCTCGTCCAGCGCAGCATCGGCCGCATCAGTGCGGAGTGGGGCTGGTTTTCCGGGATCGTGATCGACGTCTTTTACGACCACATTCTGGCTGCGAATTGGCTCGAATGGAGCGACGAACCGCTCCCGGCATTTGTCGAACGAACCCATGCGATGCTCCTCCGCGGAACGCATCACCTGAATGCGGATGGCCAATTCCTCGTCTCGAAGCTCATCGAGACGAACCGATTGTTGATGTATGCGGCTCCGGACGGCATCGCCGATACCTTGGCGCGCCTCAGCGACCGCATCGCGATCCGGCTGCCGCAACGCGCGCGGCGACTGGAGGAGGCGATGCCGCTACTGGAGGCGTGTCGAAGCGGATTGGAAGCCGACTTCCGCGGGTTTTACCCAGCGGTCGTCGAGCATGCCGTCTCGTTTAGAGGATCCCGCCGTGAATCCGTTCCGGACTCATGTGCGAAGGCATGTCGTTGAACCAGAAGCGGCGCCAGGTCTGGCCGATCTGACGCAGGTCTTCGGACTGGTTGAGCATCTGATCCATCCGAGTATTCGGATCGGAAGCATACTGGTTGAAGACGCAGCCGGTGCCGGACAGGCCCAAGCCGAGTGCTGCGGTGACGCAAAGAATCAGGCGTCGGAAAGAAGTTCGCAACGTTCGCATAGTCGCCTCCGGGCAGGTTGGCCGTATCGTCACGGCGGTTCCCACGTGTGCCGTGATGATCCGCTTAATCGATGCTATCGGCCGCCGAAGGGATCCGGCTTGAATGTAATCCCCGAAGAATCGGTAAAGTGTGCGGAATCGTTGCAGTCGGGAAAGCCGATCACCTCGGCTTCATCGGAAGCTCGTCGGCCAAGTCGTGATCATCGAAGCTGTCGCCGTTGATGGACGCTCCGACACCCATAAGAACCTCAGCCTTGGCTCGATTCTTTTTTTTCAACGTGGACTTCACTGGGGTGTGGCGCACCTTTTCCTCCATGATCTTGCCGGGTTGAAACGTGACGACGTTCTTGGCTTCGACGACGACTTCCTCGTTGGTTCGCGGGTTGCGTGCGGTACGGGCCTTGCGGGTTTTGACTTCGAAGACGCCGAAGTTGCGAAGTTCGATCCGGCCTTCCTTGACCAGCGTTTCGATGATGGCATCGAAAGTCCACTGCACGATTTCCTTCGTGCGGAGTTGTGTGAGGTTGGAACGTTCCGAAATCAGACGAACGATTTCTTTCTTGGTCACGAGCGATCCCCTGAGGAGAGAGCGATTGCGGACTTCCGTCGCACCGTTTCGTTGGAAGTCTAAGTATCGCAAGGCTTAGTGTCAAGCACTCAGAACCGAACCCGGAAAACTTCGCAAGGAAGATGCTCCATAAACCGTTGCAGTCTGCGTCGAGCAAGTTCACCTTCATCGTCGCTGATTGGGGTGTAAGCGAGGAGGAAAATCGAAACTCCACCTAACTCCGGAGCCACGTCAACAACAGGATCGACAGCCCGGCAGCCAAGGCGATCCATTCAGGACCAATACTCACGAACTGCAGTACTCGCGTCGCCGGATGCGGCAGCATACCACGATGCCCTCGGCGTCCCAACGCAATTCGATACGCCGAACGCTCCGCGGCCAGTTCAGCTCGCCCTGCGGCCCAGTCCGTAGCCAAGTGGAATCGTTGGTCCGCAGTCAGTGTCCGTAGGATGGTCCCGGCGGTGGGCTGCTCGAACATCGCAATTGTAATTGCGGCAACGACACGCAGTTCCAGAGCATGCACATCCGAAGCCTTCCACGCGACCAGAAAGGCCTCGTGGGCCTCGCAGAGTGCAAAGATGCGTCCTGGGGTTGTCGTCGCTTCCTGCGGGGCACCGGCGAACGGGCCGAGTGCTTCCCAAGCCGCTTCAAGCCGGCAAAGAGTTCGCAGTGCTCGATAGGCGAGTCGACGATCTGAGGGCATCGGCCCGTAAGGTTCGTTCCGGGCTTCGAGTTTCGGAATCACGACGGTGGCCGACGGTGCGGCTTGCCGTTTGACATCCTGGTTCGCGTGCAGCAGAAAACGAGCCTGAATGTCCGGTGCCCGCTGCATCTCGACGATTTCCGCATCGAGAACCAGAGCCGGTTCGACTTCCGGAACCGGCACGACGCTATGCGAAGCCGGTAGGTCGAGGGACACGACTGGATCGAGCGGGAGCGTCATTGGCAGGATGTTCGCAACGACTACGGCCGTCGTGCGCGCATAACTCAGCATGGCCTGGGCCAGCCGGTTCATGCCTTCGGTGACGAGTTCGGGATGGATGAGTTGGTGCGGACGAAGGCGGCTCATGAGTTTGAGTGCCCGCCGTTCCGCCTCGGCCGCATCGGCGAGAATCGGCAGGCCCAGCAAATCACTCGGCGGCGGCGGCCACGGACCGGGAGGCAACTCGAGCCAGGATTGCAGAAGTCTCGTATCCATCGACATCGGCCCGGCCGCCCCTCGCCCTTGTGACCTTTCCCAAATTTTGCTAAGACTGCGCGGAACGAACAGGGTCGAACATCCGGGAGCCGAGCGGACATGCGGAATTTTCTGCGGGCAATGAAGTATTCCTGGCCGTTGCGGCATCGGCTGATTGCTTCGTTCCTTGCGGCGATCGCAGTAGCCGCGCTGTGGAGTCTGAATCTCTCCGCGATCTATCCCGTCCTGACTTTGATGTCCGAGAAGAAGAACGTTCACGAGTGGATCGAAGACCAGATCGACCAGTGCGAACGGGACGCGGGCGAACCGGAACGACTGCTGCACATCGCAAACCTGCGTCGGGACTCAGAGACGTTGCGGAACCTGCCGTCCACGCCGGAGATCGAGCGGAAACTGCGCGACCACACCCGCGATTTGGCGCAGCTCGAAGGGCAACTTCATAATGCCAACCGCAAACATTACTGGCGGCTGCAGCTCAAGGACCGCGTGATCAGCCGGCTGCCCCAGGACCGCTTCGAGACCTTCACCATCATCATCGCCGCCGTGATCCTCGGCATGGTCTTGAAGGGCTTCTTCGAGTTCTGGCAGGAGTCGCTGGTCGGCAGTGTGGTCAGCCGAACGCTGTTGGAACTCCGCAACCGCTTTTACCGCACCATCGTCCATCAGGATTCGCGAAGGCTTCAGCAGATCGGCACCGCCGAGTTGATGGCTCGGGTGACCAACGATGCCGAGCAGGTCGGCACCGGAATGAAGATTCTTTACGGGAAGATGGTCGTCGAGCCGCTCAAGATGATCGGCTGCCTGGTGGCGGCCTGCTTCATCAGTTGGCAACTCACGTTACTGTTTCTCGTCCTCGTCGCCCCGGCGGTCGTGTCCCTGTCGCGCGTCAGCCGGCTGATGAAGAAGGCATCGCGCAAGGTGCTCGAGCAGATGTCCGGCCTCTACAAAATCGTCCGCGAGACTTTCGACGGCATCAAGGTTGTGAAGGCGTTCACGTCCGAACCGGTCGAACGCCGACGCTTCCGCAAGGCGACCGAAGACTACTATCGCCGATCGATGCGCGTCATCAAACTCGATGCCCTCACCGGTCCGGTCACCGAGATCCTCGGCGTCGCCGCCGTCAGCCTCGCCCTGTTGGCCGGTGCTTATCTGGTACTCGCGCAGGAGACCAAAATCTTCGGGCTGAAGATGGCGGACGAGCCGATGTCGTTTCAAACGCTGCTGACGCTTTACATCTTCCTGGGGATGATTGCCGACCCCGTGCGACGGCTCTCCAGCGTCTACAACAAGATTCAGGCCGGGGCCGCCGCGGCGGACCGCATCTTCGCAATCCAAGACCTGGAGCCTGCCGTGGGTGCCAACCCACGTGGAGCGATTCTTGCCAAGCATGTCGAGTCGGTCGAGTTCCGCAACGTCTGCTTTTCCTACGTGCCCGGTCAGGACCCCGGCACGCTCAACGCCATCCATCTTAGAGTGAAGGCCGGGGAAACGATCGCGATCGTGGGAGTGAACGGCTGCGGCAAATCGACGCTGCTCGGACTGTTGCCGCGGTTCTACGATCCCGACCACGGCGCGGTGCTGATCGACGGCCACAACATCCGAGGCGTGAATCTCCGCAGCCTCCGAAAGCAACTCGGCATCGTCACACAGGACACGATTCTGTTCAACGACAGCATCGCCGCCAACATCGCCTACGGTAAGCCCGGCGCGACGCCGGAGATGATCGAAGCCGCGGCGACGAAGGCTTTCGCGCACGAGTTCATCGTGCAAAAGCCCCAGGGTTATCAGGAACTCGTCGGCGACTTCGGCGGTCAGCTTTCCGGCGGACAGAAGCAGCGGCTGGCCTTGGCCCGTGCCATCCTGCGCGATCCGCGAATTCTGATTCTCGACGAGTTCACAAGCCAGATCGATGCCGAGAGCGAAGCGAAGATCCAGTTGGTGCTGCGCGAGTTCGTGAAGGGACGCACCACTTTTCTGATCACCCACCGTGCGGCCACGCTGGAGCTGGCCGACCGTATCGTCGTCATGGATGCCGGGCAAATCGTCGCCGTCGGTACTCACATCGAACTGATTACATCCTCGCTCATGTATCGCCGGCTCTACGAAGCCCAGATGGGCAATGGGGACGGCTTGAAGATTGCTGCGGCATAGCGACTGGTGACACCCTTCGACTTCGTCTCAAGTCTCATGCAACCGGGACGGCCGCACCACAAAAGAAAACGGACCTGACTTTCGTCTGGTGGTGGTGCAGCCGTCCCGGCTGAATAACGAGTTCGACCTCTGCAGAAAGGTGACTCGCCGACCGAGCATGAAGGCATACATCATTCGGCATGAGCATCACGGCCAATGACGGCGTCAGCATCGTCCTTCCCGTTCACGATCTCGGCCCCAAATTGGGCGAGGTCGTGACCGCGTGGGCCGGGACATTGCGCAAGATGAAAACCGACTTCGAGATTCTGTGCGTGCTCGATGGTCCGACCGAAGCCGATATGGCGGCGGCGGACAAGGCGGCTGCAACCGAGCCGAACCTGAAATTGCTGAAGCACGAAAGCAAACGCGGTATCGGGGCCGTACTCCGGACGGCGCTGCCGGAATGCCGCTTCGATTTGGTCGCCCATGTCGTGCCTAACTACCCGTACACGGCCGGTGACTTGGCCGTGTTTTTGGACCGCATCCAGAACAAGGACGAACGCCTGGGCATGGCTCCGGCGCTGGTGGCGGGGTGTCGCACCGGCCGACCGGTGCCTGCGTTCTGGAAGGCTCTCGGGGTAGTGTATCGCGGCTTTCTTCGAGTCGCGCTCGGCATCCCGAGTGAACCGTTGCCGGGTTGGCTGGGCTTCGGCGAACACCTGCGGGCGTGGCGGGTTTGGTTCGTCTACGGTGTGCCGTTTCAGGATCCGAATTGTGGGATGCGACTCTATCGAAAGGACGCACTCACACGCTTCCCGATTCAGTCGGACGGCGATTTCGTTCACGTCGAACTGGCGGCGAAGTGCACCTTCGTCACATCGATTCTCGATGAGGTCTTGCTGACCGGCAAGCCCGACCCACTGCCGGCGTCGGACTGGTCGGATGCCGGTCAGGTCTTCCGCAACCCGCAGTTCTTCGACCCGACCCTCAAACCTGCAGCCGTTGCGGACGTTGAAGCGGCCGCGGTTTGATCACAACATGAATGCGCGCCCGCGATACCTGTTCGTCACCGGTCGCCTGGCCGAGTCGGCTCTGCGGCGACAACTCGATGCACTCGCAGCCAACGTCGGCTTCGACTACGAAGTCGCCGTGATGCCGATCACCGTGGCCGCCCTGTTGACCACCGACTGGATCGCACGCCGCTTCCGCGTGCCCGACGGCATCACCAAGGTCATCCTGCCGGGGCTGGTGCAGGGGGACCTGCAGGCCTTGTCGGCACTGACGGCCGTGCCGGTCGAGCATGGGCCGAACGACCTGCGCGAGCTTCCCGAGTTCTTCGGGAAGGCGTCCCAACTCGATGCCGACTATGGGAAGTACGACATCGAAATTCTCGCCGAGATCAACCACGCCCCGCGGCTCGGCCTCGACGGCATTCTGGAAATTGCCGAGCATTACCGCGCATCCGGTGCGGAGATCATCGACCTGGGCTGCGATCCGGGGCAAACCTGGGCCGAAGCCGGTGCGGCCGTGGCGATGCTGAAGCGGCACAACTTCCGGGTTTCCATCGACTCCTTCAATGCAGCCGAAGTCGCGGAGGCTTTGGAGCAGGGTGCGGAGTTGGTGCTCAGCGTCAACGGCACGAACGTGGCCGACGCGCTGAATTGGGCCAAGCCCTTCCCGGACGTCGAAGTCATCGTCATCCCGGATGACCCGCGCGACCTGAACACGTTGCGAACGACGCATGCCAAGCTCCGCGACGCCGGCATCCGCACGCGGCTCGATCCGATTCTGGAGCCGATCGGCTTCGGCTTCGCCGCATCGTTGGCCCGCTGCCGAACGATTCGCGAAGAGTATCCCGAAGCGCCGATGATGATGGGCGTCGGCAACCTCACGGAACTGACCGATGTCGATTCCGCCGGCATGAATGCGATGCTTGCAGCGATCTGCCAAGAATTGAGGATCCACAGCGTGCTGACGACGGAAGTCGCGAATGGTTCCCGCTCGTCGGTCCACGAGTTCGACATCGCCCGGCGACTGGTCCATCACAGCATCGCTTATGGCATCGTGCCCAAGAAGTTCGATCGCCGGCTGGTTATGCTGCGCGATGCGAAGCTGTATCCGCTGGGAGAAACCGACTTGGCGGAATTGGCTGCGGGCCTGAAGGACGACAACTACCGCATCGTCGCCGAACGCGGCGAAGTGCACCTTATGAATGGCCGGTTGCACCTCCGCGGCACGGATGCCTTCGTCATGATGGCGGAACTGCTGCGGCTCGACCCGACTCTGGAAGCGTCGCACGCCTACTACCTCGGCTACGAGATGGCCAAAGCCGTGACCGCGTTGACTCTGCACAAGCAGTACACCCAGGATCGGGCGCTCAATTGGGGCTTTCTCACGCGGCCGGAGCCGACTCGTGGACACGCGACCGGCTGAGTTTGCTAAAGTGAAGGCATGACATTGGCTCTCTCGAACGCGACCCGCACAACCCATTGGATTCGGGAGCTTGACCCCGGCCTCGAGCCGTTCGTTGCTGCCCGCAAGTTCTCCGCGCTGCAGGGCCTGCTCTTTCTCGATTCTTCCGAGTTTCATGCCGAGCGCGGCCGCTATTCCTACGTCATGGCCGAGCCTGCGGCGTGGTTCTGTGGACGAATCAGCGACCACGATTACGCCGACCCGTTCGCGATCGCCGCCGAGTTGATCGATAAACGAAAGCGCGATCGCCTCCGCGATCTGCCACCGTTTCAGGGAGGTGTTGCAGGCTTCTGGGGCTACGGCCTCAACCGCACGCTCGAATCGATTGCCGCAAACAAGCACGACGACCTGGCGACACCGGACTACGCGATCGGTCGCTACGATTGGGTCGTCGCCTTCGATCACTTGCTCGGGAAATCGTGGTTGATCGTACAGCCGTCGCGGTACGCCCACCGCACCGGCGAGCGGCTGCTGAAACTCCTGGACGCTGAGCCGACGCCGCGATCCGAGATGCCGCCGTCGGGTCGGAGGCCGATCGCGCCGCGCTTTGCACTTCCCGGTCATCCCGGTGTTTTCAGCAACTTCGACGCGGCGGGCTATCGGGCGGCGGTTGCCCGCGCGGTCGAGTACATCCATGCGGGTGACTGCTTTCAACTGAATCTGTCGCAACGCCTGCACGCCGAAGTTGCGGATCATCCGCTGACGATCTACGAACGCCTGCGAACCCGCAGCCCCGCCCCGTTTTCCGCCTACTTCGAGATCGGTTCACTGCGACTGTTGTCCTCATCGCCGGAACGGTTTCTGCAGGTCGATGCCGCCGGCGCGATGAGCACGCGACCCATCAAGGGAACCCGGCCGCGTGGAACGACACCGGCGGAGGATGCGGAGCAGGTCCGCGACTTGACGACCAACCCGAAGGACCGGGCCGAGAATGTGATGATCGTCGATCTGCTCCGCAACGACCTCGGCCGAAGTGCCGCCTTCGGCAGTATGTCGGTCCCCAAAATCTGCGAGTTGGAAACCTTCCCCTTCGTCCATCATCTCGTGTCGGAAGTCTGCGGGAAACTGCGGCCGGGGCTGACCGCGATCGACGCCCTGAAGGCTGCGTTCCCCGGCGGGTCGATTACGGGAGCCCCCAAAGTGCGTGCGATGGAGTTGATCTCGGAACTCGAACCGACAGCCCGCGGGCCCTACTGCGGCAGCCTCGGCTGGATCGGCTTCGACGGCGCGATGGATACGAATATCCTCATCCGCACGATGTCCATCCGCGACGGCATCGCGCAGTTCCCCGTCGGCGGCGGCATCGTCGCCGATTCGCACCCACAACGGGAATACGAAGAGACGCTGCACAAGGCAGTGGGCCTGCTGCGGGCACTGCAACCATGATCCTCGAAGGCCTGGTTACGACACTCAACGACGACGGCAGCCCGCATCTCGCACCGATGGGGCCGATCGTCGATGCAGCGTTTACGACGTTGACGTTGCGCCCGTTTTCAACATCGACCACGGGCCGGAATCTGTTGGAACGCCGCCAAGGCGTTTTCCATCTGACCGACGATGTCCTGCTGCTGACGCAAGCTGCCATCGGTGTTTTGCCGTCGTTCCCACTGCATCGCGATGCAGCGACCGTTACCGGCAAGATCCTGACCGGATGCTGCTCGGCTTACGAATTCACGATTCATCATGTCGATACTTCGACTGAACGCCACGTCCTCGGAGCAACGATCGTCGAGACTCATCGAATGCGGGACTTCGTCGGCTTCAACCGGGCGAAGCACGCCGTGCTCGAAGCGGCCATTCACGCCACTCGGTTCTTCCTGCTGGATCGAATGACGGTGGTAGCGGATTACTCGCGCTTCCAGGCGATCGTGGACAAAACGGGGGACGAGCCGGAACGCGAAGCAATGGCCCTGTTGTGGGAAAAGTTCCACTCGGCGTTTGGGAGCAACCCGACATGACCCAAGTTGATGCACCGACTCGGCTGCACTTCGGCCTGCTGCACGTTCCCGACGAAGGTACGAAACCCGATGAACGCATCCGCCGCTTCGGTGGCCTCGGCTTGATGCTGTCGCAGCCGCGCGTAACGGTCCAAGTCAAGAAGTCGCACATGTGGAGCAGCGAAGGACCGTCGGCCGAGCGGGCGCTTGCGTTCGCCCGACGTGCCGTCGGCACGAGCATCGAGAGGTTTCACGTCCGCATCGTGGCCTGCCCGCCGGAGCACGTGGGCCTTGGGGTCGGAACTCAACTCGGCCTGGCGACCACGACCGCGATTCGCGCCGCTCTCGGCGAACCGAAAGACGATGCGGTAGCCTTGGCGATCCGTGCCGGTCGAGGCGAACGCTCCGCAATCGGCATCCACGGGTTTCGTTCCGGCGGCCTGATCGTCGATGCGGGCAAGATGCTGGGGGCCAGGCTCGGCACGCTCGCAGGTCGCTGCGATTTTCCGCTCGAGTGGCCCGTCGTGCTGATGCGACCGCGCCTCGATGCGGCGTGGTTCGGGCAACGGGAAAAGCTCGCGTTCCAACGAACCCGCGTCGTCGAGTGGTCCAACATCGACCGCATGTGTCGGCTGATCTGGCTCGGCATCGTGCCTGCCGTCCTCGACCGCGATTATGCCTCGTTTTCCGAGCATCTGTTCGAGTATAACCGCGCCGCCGGGCTGCCCTTCCGCGAGGATCAACGCGGCGTCTACGCCGGGCCGGAGATGGAGCGAATCATCGAACTGGCACGCGCCGTCGGCGTGCAAGCCGTCGGTCAGTCGTCGTGGGGGCCGACGGCGTTTGCGATCTGCGAATCGGAAGAAGCCGCGTCGCGCCTCAGGGAACGGTTGCGGGTCGTTGAGCCGGAGTGCGAAACAACGTGCACGACCACCGACAATCGCGGGGCTGTTTTGCTACAGGATGCGGAACACCGCGACGGCGAACACATCCGCGGCGAGCACGAACAGCGAAGCGACCACAACGGCTGAGGTCGCCGCCCGGCCCACACCGGCCGAGCCGCCGGGTGCCGTCAGGCCGATGCGGCAGCCTGCGATACCAATCAAGCCGCCGAAGGCAAAGGTTTTCAAAAGTGCGGCAACCACATCCGCGAAGTGCAGCTCGGCAAAGATCAACTCCTGATAGCGAAGCCAATTTGTGCCGCCGACGATCGACTCGGCAGCAAAGCCGCTGAGCAACGCCGTGGTTGCGGTCAGGATGTGCAGGATCGGCACGGCGACGATGCAGGCGGCGATCCGCGGCGCGACAAGCTTGCGGATGGGCGAAAGCCCGAGCAGTTCCAACGCATCGGTCTGTTCCGTGACCCGCATCGACGCCACCTCGGCACCCAATCCGGCACCCGTGCGGGCCGCGACGATCAACCCGGCCCCGACGGGCGAGAGTTCCAGCACGACCGCCACCGCCAGAACCGTCGGCAACAATTCCGCCGCCCCAGCGGTGCGTTCCAACAAGCCCCGCGTCTGCATCCAGATGACGGCGCCGAGCGTCACGCCCAGCACCATGGCCAACGGCAAGGCCCCGAGCACGACGCCGTAGAGATAGCGGACGACATCGCGCGGATTCGCATAGGCTCGAATCGTCGGAAGCAGAACCGAAACGAAAAAGGTACACCACTCGCCGACCGCGATGAAGGGCTGCAGAAGTAAGTCGAAGGCTGTGCGAACCACCGGACCAGCCTTTGGCTAAATTCCGCGGGCGGCCCAAGTCCAGTGCCGGTCGGACGTCATCGTCACCGTCTCCGCGGCATAGCCGAGTTCCACTACCAGAGAGCGTATTTCCTCGAGCGTCAACGCGGCGTGCAGCGAGTCGCGGAACAATCGTCGAGCATGCTCCGCTTCCTCCTTCGCATACGTTGCCACGATCGCATCGACGGCTTCCGACGAATCCGGTCGAGCCAGATCGCGAACGAAGAGCCTACCGTTCGGTTGCAGCAGCCGGGTCATTTCCCGCAGAACATCGAGTGGCTCGGCGATGTGATGGATGAGACTGTTGGAGATCACGCACAGCCACTCGCCATGGGAATAAGGCAGCGTGCGGGCATCGCACCGATCCAGCGTAATCAATGCGCTGAATCCGGCCCGCTCGATGTTCCGCCGTCCCAATTCGATCATCGATGCGGCGGCGTCCACTCCGTGCACAACAGCACCGGCGGCACGACGCGCCAACTCGATCGGAATCTGAGCGGTGCCGGTGCCGACATCGAGAACGGGAGTCGGTAGCGGCGATGCGAACTCGAGCAGGTCATGAACGAAGAGTGCATTCACGGCCGCGTGATTCATGCCGTCGTAGTCGATCGCGTCGTCGACTTCATCCATGATTTCGGGTTCAAGCGTGCGCGGGAGGGGCATCAGAACGGGACCGTGCAAAAGGCTTCGCCGAGTTCGCACTCGGCCGGTTCCGCGCGGGTTGCCAATTCGGTGCGACAGGCCTGCAGCAAGGCCGTACGGTGGGCAAAGTCATTGAGGCCATCGCGGTCCCACAGGGTCACCACATGCGAGGTCGCCGGATTCAGCCCGGCAACGCGGCAAAGCCACATGACACCGGCTTCCTCGTTCCAGCGGCTCGTCTCCGGATGGTTCCAGGCAATGTGCGACGCCAGGCAACCCATCGGCATATTGCGGCTGAACGTGCCGTGAATCAGCAGTGGGCTGGCCTGCTCCAACAACGCAGCGATCCGCGTCAACCCAATGTCGCTGACGTTGGGCAGCCATACGGCACGAAACTCGAAGACCGATTCCCGCAAGCTCATGACGGAACTCCGAGGATGGACCAACCCGAATCGACACAATCAGCGCAAAACCAGGCCTTGTAAGCCGTTGCACCGAACCATCAGTAATAAACCGGGCAAATATAACGGGAAAATCAACAGAACGTTTGAGTCGTATGGGCTGGGGAAGGTGATCTCGGCGACAACGGTACCCCATCGACATCGGCATCATAGAGGGGTCGGTTTCGGGTCGTCAAGTGGCCCTTCGCTGCGACCGACGGCGCGACCCGAGCGAGGAGAAACCGCGCGAAGCGGAATCGTCTCGCGAATCCCGACTTACGACCGGGCGGCGTTGTCGAGACAATTTTGGCAAAAACCCGAAACATGCACGTTATGACAAAGTTTAACGATGGGGTTTCCGGGGTGTTTCACGATCTTCGGGCACGGTACAGGAAATGCTGCCGGCCGGTCGATTCCTCCCTTGCGGGAAGAACAGGCCGGCCGTGTTCTTCATAACAATCTCTTTAAAAAAAGAACTAATATTCGATTTGGTTTTATTCCGCGGTTCGTTCCGGGCGCAGGGAACGGACCCAGGCACCGGCTGTCCACATCTCGCTTTCGGAAATCGCCTTCAGCTCTTTTTCCAGTTGTTCGCGGTAGTCCTTGCGGCTGTTCGCCTCCAGGGTTCGCCGCGTTTCTTCGCCCGTGGCGACCGATTCGTAGAGTTGCTCGAACACGGGCTTGGAGGCCGCACGGAAGCGCTCGAACCAATCCAAGGCACCGCGTTGGGCGGTGGTCGAACAGTTGGCGTACATCCAGTCCATCCCCTTCTCCGCGATCAGCGGATAGAGGCTCTGCGTCGCTTCCTCGACCGTCTCGTTGAAGGCTTCCGAGGGACTATGGCCGTTGGCGCGGAGCACTTCGTACTGGGCCAACCACAAGCCGTAGATGGCACCCATGAGCACACCGCGCTCGCCGGTCAGGTCCGAGAAGACTTCCTTCCGGAAGGTCGTCTCGAACAGGTAGCCCGAGCCGATGGCGACGCCCAAGGCCAGCACGCGGTCGCGCGCCCGACCCGTCGCGTCCTGATGGATCGCGAAGCTGGAGTTGATGCCGCGACCTTCGAGGAACAGTCGGCGGACCGTGGTGCCGGAACCCTTCGGCGCGCAAAGAATCACGTCGATGTCCGCGGGCGGGATGACGCCGGTCTGGTCGTGATAGACGATCGAGAACCCATGGGAAAAGTAGAGCGCCTTGCCTGCGGTGAGATGCGGCTTCAACTTCGGCCACATCTCCTTTTGGCCCGCGTCCGAGAGCAGATACTGCACCACGGTCCCCTTGGCCGCGGCTTCTTCGGGATCGAACAGCGTCGTCCCCGGGACCCAGCCGTCTTCGAGACAGAGGTCGTAGGCTTTGCCGCCCTTGCGCTGGCCGACGATGACCTTTACGCCGTTGTCCCGCATGTTCTGCGATTGCCCGCGACCCTGCACGCCGTAGCCGACGACGGCAACCGTTTCGTCCTTCAGGATTTCCTTCACGCGTTCCGGCGGATAATCGCCGCGTTCGATGGCCGTTTCGTGGTCGGTTCCGATCGTGATCTCTTTCATCGCCGCTCCGAAGATTCGAGGAGAGTTGTTGCCGCACCCTGGGAAATCTACCCGGACGGATTCTCGGCGTCAAGAATCTTACCACCGAGATTCTTGCATCCGAGTTTCTTATCGGCTAGTCTTTCGGCATGAAGAAGCCCACCGCCGAAACGACCCGAGCGACGGATGCCGTCGATGAACTCATCGACGCCTGGAAGTCGGTCGATTCCGCCTTGCACGCCGAGTCGCTGCATCTCGTCGGCCGGGTAATCGTGCTGGCTCAGCATCTGCAGCGCAGCGTCGATGCCGCCTTGGCGAAGTACGATATGACGCTCGGGCAGTTCGACATCCTCGCCACGCTCCGACGCCGCGGCCAACTCACGCCGAAGCGACTTTTGGAAAGCGTCGTGCTTTCGTCCGGCGGGATGACCGGCCGGCTCGACGGCCTGGCCGAGGTCGGCTGGATCGTCCGGAAGGCGGATCCCAACGACCGCCGCGGCGTCTTGGTCGAACTGACCGCCAAAGGGAAAAAGCGGATCGATGCAGCCACCAAAGCCCGCTTCGCGGAAGCCGAGGCATCGTCGCCGAAACTGAACCGGAAGCAGGCGGACGAGTTGGCGGAGATGCTCCGCGCTTGGTTGCTGCAGTTGAATTCCCGCGGATCACCATAACGATCACTGTTCGACGACATCGTCGAGCAGCGACACGGCCACGATGTCCCTTCGGAACAGGACCACGCGCTTCCGATTGCGTTTGATGCCGGTGGAGACCGAGGCGATCACGTAGTTTTCCCGAGACGTTTCCGTGTCGCGCAAGTCGTGCAGGTCCGCGCTGCGGAGTTCGAGGTAATCCGGTTCGATACGCTTCAGGGTGCCCAGGCAGACGTAATGCGTGCCGAAGTCGACGACAACCTTCTTATCCAGAAACTCCTCGATCATCGCGCGTTCTCCGGTTCGGAATTCATCTCGGCCCAATCGCGTGGCTGCAGCCAATCGGCGGTCAACGCCGCTTCCGGCGAGTCGGGTTCAGGTTTGTAATCGTAGATGTATCGCACGGTCGGCGGCAGACTCATCAGGATGCTTTCAATCCGGCCGTCGGTCTTCAAGCCGAAAAGCGTGCCGCGATCGTAGATCAGATTGAACTCGACATAACGGCCGCGGCGATACTCCTGAAAGCGCTTCTCGGAATCGACGAAAACCGTGTCGTGCCGACGCTCGACGATCGGCAGGTAGCTCTGCGTGAAGGCGTCGCCGACGGCGCGGACGAAGTCAAACGCGCGTTCGAGATTTCCCGAATTGAAGTGGTCGAAGAAGATGCCGCCGACGCCGCGGGCTTCATTGCGGTGCTTGATGTGGAAGTAATCGTCGCAGGCCCGCTTCATCGCGCCGTGGTCAACCTCGGGCGCGAAGCGGTCGCAAACATCCTTCCAAGTTTTGTGGAAGTGAATGACATCGCTGCGGAATGGGTAATACGGCGTCAGGTCGGCTCCGCCGCCGAACCACGCTTTGGAGCCGTGCGTCAGCAGGCGGACATTCATGTGAACCGTCGGCACGTACGGGTTGTACGGGTGCAGCACCAAGCTCGTACCCGTGGCGGTGAAGCTCAGGCCTTCGCCCGGCATCTGCTCGGCCATCTCAGGTGAGAATTCGCCGTGGACTTCGGAGAAGTTCACGCCCGCCTTCTCGAAGACGCCGCCGCTTTCGAGCACGCGGCTGTAGCCGCCGCCGCCGCCGGGGCGTTGCCAATGATCCTCGCGAAACGAAGCCGAGCCGTCCGCTTCCTCGACGGCGTCCGCAATGCGGAGTTGCAGATCGCGGAAGTAGGCGACCGCCCGTTGGTGCATCTCGGCCGCCTGGGTGTCGTTGCCCATGAAAGTTACCTGCACACGCCGGCGTTCGCTGTTTGTTCAGCTTACTATAGCTTGACGGACGCGGATTCACACACTGACCCAACGAGGTAGCCATGCTCAGATTCCTCATCGTCGTCGGCCTGGTTTTTCATTCCGCTTCGGCACCACTGCTCGCGCAGGACGCCAAGCCTGTCGGGCCGTTGGTCACGCTGCAGACCCAGCAGCTCGGCCGCATCCTCGGCGATATCCGCACTGTGCTGGAAACGATCGGCGGCAAGAAGGCGCTTGCAACTTTCAACGAAGCCCTGACGGAGCGCCTCGGCGAGAAAGGTCTGCTCGGTCTCGATCTCACGCGGCCGATCCTCGGTACGCTCCCAAAGCTCGTCGATGCCGAAAACCTGTCGGTGCTGTTGCTCGTCCCCATCTCGAACGAGAAGGAGTTTCTCGATCTGCTCAAACGCGCCGAGTGCGATCTCGAACCGGTTGAGAAGAACAAGGGTCTGTACACGGTCGTGCTGCCGCCGCAGTTGAGCATGGTCGAAAAGACGGTGCTCCTTCGGGTCGTCGACAAGGTCGCCTACTTCGGGCTCGATGTGACCGCCGCGGAGATGGATGCCAAGAAACTCCCCAAAGCGGCGACGATCGAAGACCCCAAGGCGACCGACACATTGACGATCCGTTCCTTCATTCGGAATCAGCCGAAAGCTCTTGTCGAGCAACAGGAGGAACGACTGCAGCAGGCGGAAGGGATGCTCGACAACCTGCCCGTTCCCGAAAAGTTTAAGGCGCTCGTAACGGACCTTCTCGGCGGGGTGCTGCAATACACGAAGTTGCAGAATCGTGACGGAGACGTGCAGACGATGCGGCTGAATCTCGACGCCAAGACTTTGGAACTCACCTTCGCGGGCAGCCTGACCGCCAAGCCCGCCTCGGCGCTGCTGAAGTCGATGGAGGCCTACAAGCCAACCGTGAGCCGCTTCGCGGGGATGGCTTCCAAGGATGCTGCCGCATCGCTGCTCTTTCGGCTGCCGCTGTTCGATGAGACGATCCGCAAGGCGGCCGATATCGGCTTGGACGAAGGCTTGACGGCAGCCAAGGATCAGGCTCCGGAGGCGTTCCATCCGCTGCTCGAAGAATTCTTCCAAGGATTGAAGCGAACGGTGAAGACCGGCCGCGTCGAAGTCGGCACGGCGATCGTCCCCGCGAAATCGGGTGCCTACACCGTGGACTTCGGCCTGCGCTTCGCCGATCCGTCGAAGCTGGAAAAAGCTTTCCGCAAGGTCGCACCGGAGCTGCCCCTGCCGAAGGACGTGCTGGTGTGGGACGATTTCAGCGTCGGTGCGGTCAAGGTCCATCGCATCGATGCGTCGACACTGATCCCCAGCGATTTCCCGGCAATCTTCGGGAAAAAGCCGGTCGGCTACCTTGCCTTCGCGCCGGACGCGATCCTCATAAGCTTCGGTGAGGACGCCAAGGAACGAATCACCTCGAACATCAAGGCCAAGGATGCACCGGCGCCGATCGTGGAGGTTGCAGCCAACGGAGCCAAGCTGCGGAAGCTCCTCGAAGCCATCCCGAACTTCCCGGCGGCTTCACTCGAGAAGTTCGTGGAACTCGACGAGCGAATCGTGCTGCTGAACCTGAGCGTCGAAGGCGGCGCCGAATTCCGCGTCAGCCTGCGAACCAGTCTGCGATTCTTCCTGGGCCTCGCGAAGGACGCGAACGATTGAGGATTCGAGTGAATCCGAACGTTGTTGGGCCGAAATGCTTCACCGCTCCAGGGCGTTGAGTCTCAGCGGCGTCACCAATCGTCTTGGGTCAGCCGTGCCATTGCCGCCGACCGCACCGGCACGGTCGGAGCTTTGGTCGCGGATCAATCCCGTCTGGCCGGTGCGGATCAAATTCCGCCCGGCACGAAGCGACACCCCTTCGCCCTTCTCCAGCCCCGGCGGCGTGCGGCGGAAGGCGGTGCCCTTCTGCATTTGTCGAACGCCTTCGTTGTAAAGTTTCAACATCTCCTCCGGATTGAACTCGGTCGAGGAGTTTTCGACGGGCAGATCCTGGGGAATGGGTGCCACGTAGTAGTTCATGCCGGTGAGCACCGTCGCGGTGTAGAGCATCAGCAGGTCGCCGCGGGCGGCGGTGTAGAGCAGCGTGGAGACACCCGCGGCCACGATCCGGATCGACCGCAGTCGAACCGCTTCCGCATCCGGGTAGCTTTTCCCCGCCTGCAAGATGAACAGATCGGCATCGTAAAGCGAAAGGGCTTCCGGCTCGTTCCTAAGTTCAGGCGCGATGTACGGCGGCCGGAAGAAGACCGAGGCCGTCACGCCGCCGTCGACGTGACGCTCCTCGTAGATTTTACCGTCGATGTTGACGCGGATGCGGACCGGCGGGAAGAAGCCGGGGATCGAAGCTGAGGCTTGGAGAATCTGCCGGAACAACTGCAAGTCGTCCTCGGAGCCGCCGCAGGCGATGGCACCCAGGTCCCAAATGACCTGCTTGCGGCTGTCCAGTTCCGTCGTGCCGACGTAGAGCCTCCTGCCTTTGCTGTGTTCGACCGCGATAGCCCGCAGCAGTTCCGGCGTACAGATTTGTTCCAGCCGCTGCACCAGCGGCGTGTTGTCTGCGAGGGCTTCGCCGAAGATCGTCCGCAGGTTTTTCTTGATGCGGTACAAATCGGAGTTGGTGACGTTGGTGTAAAGTGCTTCGACCTGCGGGTCGTAACCCGGACCCAGAAAGGCCAGCGGTGCGATCAACGCTCCGGTGCTGATGCCGGTCACGACGTCGAACTGCGGTCGGGTCCCGGTCTGCGTCCAGCCGACGAGCAGACCGGCGGTATACGCTCCGTAGGAGCCGCCGCCCGAGAGCGCGAGGATGCTGCGCTTCGGCGGAAGATTCTTCGGTCGCTGTTCGCGGCGAATCCGCTCGGCGTAAGTGAACAGCGCTTGGGCGTCCAAGAGTTGTGCTGCTTCGGAGTCCGCGTGGATGTCGCTCACATCCGCCTGATTGATGCCCGCAACGGTCGGCGACGGAGGTGCCAGTAGGTGCTTGGCATGACCGAAGCAGCCGACGAGCATCGTGCACAAAGCCTGCAGCGACAGGATTGCCGCAAGCGAACAGATTTTTCGGCGACCCCGCATTCGCAGCCTCCCGGTGTTGCGTGCGGAATAGCCGGGAAGTTGACGACCGGCAAGCCGAAGGGTTCAGTCAACGGATGCCGAACGGGTATCTACGCAACGAGATTGGCGGACGAGGGCGCTTCGTAGAGCGACGGAAGTATCGTGAGGTGCATCTGCGGGCCGGAACGGGACAAGAAGATTCGCAAGGCCACGTCCAGAGTGCAGTGCGGCAACGGATAGTGGAAGATGCCGGATTGTTCGGCATTGGCGAAATCCGTCGGCAGGCCGGCCAATCGGCGGACGTACTCGACAAGCGGCAGGTGAACCTTCACTGGAAAGCCGCCCCAAAGCGGTTCGGCTTGGCCGCGGACGAAGCGCACATCGACCCTTGGACCGGCCCGCTGAATTCGAATGTCCCGTATCCGCTCCGCGGCGGCATCGTTGAGTATCATTTCGATGATGCGTGGAATCGGTCCCACCTCACCAAGAGGCGGCGGTGTGAAGGAGAAGGTGAGCGAATCGCAGTCGTTCTCCACCACTTCGGAATAGATGCGGTCGATCGCCGAGACGACCTGGTCCTCCAGGATCAGTACCGGCTCGATTTCGTAGTTCAGAATGAACCGAAGTGCTTGGCGGTCTTCTGCATCCAGGCTCACGCCCGACGCCGTCAGCAGCGTGCGATCCCGAAGGAGCAACGGCACGACGCGCATTTCGCGTGCCACGGCTTCCGGCAGGGCTTCCAGTGCATCTGCGGGCGGCGAGTAGCCGTCGAGATCCAAAAGCAGGCAGCGCGGCGGCAGCAGCAGTCGAAACGCTTCGGGGTCGGCCGTGTACACGTCCGCCTTAAGTCGCAGCTTGGCTTGAATCAGAGAGCCGAGGCGTTCACGAAGAATGATGCGCTTGGTGCGTTGCGGATCATCCAAAGGAAGTCGGTCCACTTCCTCGGCCAGGCGAAGGTATTTGGCCCAGGCGATGTTGGAGCGCGATCCCGTTTCTTCCAACCAGTCGGCGAAAACGAGTCGACGCAGCGGCTCAGCCGGATCGGCGAGGACGGATCTCAGGAAAATGTCAGCTTCGGTGGATGTCATAGGTGTGACCCTATCTTACCCAAGCTCCTTCGGCAGGCCAACCAGAAAACGAGCGCATCCGAAAATTCACGCGATTCAGGCCGCGTCTTCATGTCGGCCCAGCCGCGGCCGGTAAATGCCATCGCTCGGAAGATCGCCGCCACGGAGCAGGAAGCCGTCCGCGACGGTCGACATCACACCCGATCCCAAGTTCGGTTCCGAACTCGGTTCGACGTCCGCGTCGCGGCGGGGTACGCTCATCGGCTCGTCAAGCGGGATGGCCCACTGCACATCGAAACCGGAAGAGTCTTCGGATTGCGGTTCCACGATTCTGTACTCCGCTTCCTGACGGATGGAAAGTCGACGCGATTCAGACGCGCATGACCGATGTGCCCCACGCCAGACCGGCACCGAAGCCGCAGAGGACGACCGTCATCCCCGGCTTCAGTTTGCCCTCGGCGTACGCTTCGTCCAACGCGATCGGAATCGAGCCGCCGGACGTATTACCGTATTTCTCAAGATTGTTGAAGACCTTTCCGCGCGGAATGTGGAGCACATCCATCGCCGCGTTGATGATGCGGATGTTCGCCTGATGCAGGACGTAAAGATCCACATCGTCCGGCGTCATGTTCGCGTGGCTCAGCACGTCCTTGATCGTGTCGCAGACAATGTTGGTCGCCCAGCGGAACACCGCGCGGCCGTCCATCGTCATGAAATGCTTGCCCTCGGCAATGGCTTCCGCGGTCACCGCCATACGGCTGCCGCAGGCCTCGCGTTGCAGAAGCGGGCCGCCGGAGCCGTCCGAGCCCATACTGTAGGCGAGGATGCCGACATCGCTCGGCCCGCGCTCCAGGATCATGGCCCCAGCTCCGTCGCCGAAGAGGGGGAACGTCTTGATGTCGTCCGGATTCAGCACGCGGCTGTTCGTGTCTCCACCGATGACCAGCGCACGATCGCTGGCCCCGCTGACGATGTATGCGGCGGCAGTCGTCAACGCATACATGAAGCCGGCACAGGCCGCTTCGACTTCGATGGCCGGGCCGACGATGCCCAGGCGATCCTGAATCAGGCAAGCCGTCGACGGAAACGACATGTCCGGTGTAAACGTGCCGACTACCAGCAGATCGATGTCGGCCGCCGTTTTGCCGGATTTTCGGAAGCAGTCTTCGGCCGCTTCCACACATAAGTCGGAGGTCGCCTGATGCGGCCCCGCATGGCGCCGTTCAAGAATACCGGTGCGTTTGACGATCCAATCCGAGTCGAAGCCGAGTTTTGCGTGAAGGTGCTCGTTGGTGACCACGAAGTCCGGCAGATAACAGCCCGTACCGACGGGTCGAATGCCCATGAGGCTGCGGCAGGCCGGTCGCGCAAGTGGGGGACGGATTCCGCCGGGAGTACTCATGGATCCACGCACAAAACGACAACGATAGGCCGAGGGAGTTCGGGGGAACGACTTCGAAGCTGTTTTATGATTTCCGCGGAAAGAAGTCAGTCCCGTTCCGTTCCCTGTGTCAGATAGCCGACCCATGCCGTCAAGGCAACACCGCAGGCGTCGGCCCGCACGGACCCGTCGGCCGGAGCGGAGCGTACCCCGCCGTTGAGGAACTTGGTCCGGAATGCGGGCGTGAAGTGATCCGTCGCTTCGTCCGTCAGTTGCAGCGTCCGCAGGAAGCCGATGCCATCGACTGCGGAGCGACGATACTTCTGGAAGCGGGCCAAGTCCGGCACTTGACGCGTGAGATATGCGGATCGGCAAATGGCGGTCACGGCCAAGGCAGAGTCGATGTTCGGCTCCTCGCCCGGCTTGGCGAAGCCGCCGATCCATGTACCGCGACGGGATTCGGTCCGCGGCACCTGCACGGCAACGAGCATGTCCGTGAGTTCGAAGGCGAGCGCGCACAGTCCCGGTTCCTTGCCCGCAAGCAGAGCATACTCCACGACGCAGGGAATCGCAGTCGAAAGGCGGTTCACCGTCGGCTTGGCCTTGGCTTCCCGTGCCATGGCGGCCACGGCTTTGGGCAAAACATCGCGCAGCGTTGCGTCGGATTTGCGGCGATAGGTCTCGATGAGCGCTTGAAGAACCAGCCCTGCACCGGCATCGAGGCGATCCTGCGACGGGACGATGCCCGCTTCGACACCATCGGTGATTTCGATGACACCGCTCGGCTGGATAAGTGTCGCCAACCGGGCCGCCAAGGCATCGGCTTGGACAAGTTGATCCGGGCCGACCGATGGAAGTTCGTGAATGGAGAGGATCGTCAACGCCGCGAAAATCGCTTTGTTACCGCGATCGGCCGTGAAGTTGGCAGACCGCGAGCCGTCCGCTTCCGCTTTGGTCAACGTCAACAAAGTCAACACGCCACCCGCGGCACGGGCAAGGTGGCGCTCATCGCCGGTGAACCTGGCGGCAGCCACGTAGCCCCGGACCGCCAAGCCTTGCCGTAAGGCATCGTGGCTGTCTTCCACCCATTGCCGCAGTGTCGGGTTCAATCCTTGCGCAAACCGCCCACCGGGCTGGTTCATACGGAACAGCCAATCGGCCCCGAGTTTCACGCTCTCCACCGCGGCCATCGTCTCGACGGGGAACTCATGCGGCTTGCCGGTAAAGCGGGTCATCGGTACGGAGGCCGCCTGTTGATCGCCGCGAACCGGCGTCAGCGCACCCGCAGTTGCCGTGCCGGTGATCCCTGGGGGCAGCGCCCGAGGCGGTTCGGGGTTTTGGGCGAATGCACTCAAACACAACAGGGCCGCTCCGGCCCCCAACGGGATTCGCTTCGACATCCTCGGCCTCCCTGCCGTGCGCGGTGGACACTGGAAGCGGGATGCTAAACGCAAACCGCCCGGCTCCGCAAGCGGAACCTCGCGGCGAAACGTCGATCCTTTGCCCGTCCTACGCCTTCTTACCGCGGGCTTTCTTCTCGCCGCGGCAGATGTCGATGATCTTGCCGCCTTCTTCGATGGCCATGTGGAAGCGCTGTTCGGCTTCCAGACGATGCACGCTGAAGTGGTACGACCCGCCGACGGTGGCCAAGTACGGTCGCTTTTCCGGCGTCTTCGGCACGCGGAGTTGGCCCCACGAGCCGTCGCCGAGGTACAGCACGCCGGCTTGGTTGACGCGGCCGTCCATGAGCGGATGGGTCCGCTTGAAGGTGTGGTCGTGGTGTTCCAACACGGCGTCGATGTTGTACTTCTCGAAGATCGGGCACCAGTGCTTACGCTGCTCTTCGCCGGTGCCGAACTTGCCGCCCTTGCCGTCCGGTTCGCGATACGACGGATAGCAGGGGACGTGGTTGACGCCGATGACGTGCGGCCGATCGAGGCGGGCCTTCAGGGACTTTTCCAGCCAGTCCGTCTGGTCGCCGGCGATCTTGGCGACGTGCCCCGTGTCGAGCAGAATCAGGCTCAGGTAGTCGCCGAAGTCCAACGTGGCGTAGCTGGTGTCCTTGTAGAGGCCGTCGAAGAGCGGGAAGTAGAAGGTGCCGTCGGCCCGGGTCTTGTCGTAGCCGCCGTTGACTTCGTGATTGCCGATGCACGTGATCAGCGGAATCAGCCTGCCTTGGGTGTCGATGCAGTTCTTGGCGTAGTTGCGGATGAAGCCGAGGGCCGTGCGTGCCGAGCGGCCGTTGTCGTAGCCCAGGTCCCCGCCGATGATGATGAAGTAGGGATCCTGCTTCGCAGCCAGGATGTTGTTGGCCACGGCATGAGCATTCACGCCCGCATCGCCGCCGGAGACGAAGTGGAAGGCATCGGTCGCCTTGGCGGGCATCGTACGGAAGCGGTATTCCTGCGAGACCTTGTGAATCCGGAAGGTGTATTCGGTTCCCGGCTTCAGGCCGGTCAGGATGCAACGGAAGACTTTCAGGTCGGTCATCGGGAACGGCTTGGAGGTCGTGATCGCCTTGGTCCACTCGTTGCCGTCGATCGTATCGAACCAGATATCCTTGATCGGCGTGTCCCATTCGGAACCGATCCACTGAATGCAGATGCTGGTGGTGGGGTCGCCGGAGTAAGTCAGAAACAGAGTATCCGGATTGAACGGCTCGGTAAACGCGCGCGGCTTCTCGGCATCGATCGGCGGCTTTGCGGGGTCCTGACCGAGCAGGTGCGGCCCGGCAACGAATGAGGCCGCAAACATCCCGGCGGACGACTGAAGCAACCGACGGCGAGTCAATTCGGACATGAAACAAACTCCGTGCTTAGAAGATGGCGATTTGCTCATGTTCACAAAATCGGTTCCATGCTCCATACGGTTCCCAGCGGATTCTGCGGACTTTGCGGAAGCTTCATCGATTCCACCGGTCGTCCACATCACCGCTGCGTTTGCCCTACCTGATCTGAACTTCCAACTTCGCCAACCAAACCCGACGCAATGCGGCTTCGAGGTTGCGGACGTAGCGTTGGGCATCGCCCAGCGGGGAGGCGAGCAGCCGTTGCCGCAACGTGCCGCGCAGCTCGGCCAACTCGGGCAGGCGATTCTTCCATTGCTTCGCCAGACCGGGCAGTTCATCCGCCGAAGCGGCGGTGAATTCGTTCAGACCCAGCACGTGGTTCACCATCAGCCCTTGCCGGGCGACATAGGTGCCGCCCACAACCGTCAGAACGGGGACGCCCATCCACAAGGCATCGCCCGTCGTAACACCGCCGTTGTAGGGGAACGGATCGAGCGCGAGGTCGAATGACTGATAAGTCTCGAAGTACTTTTCGCGCGGCAGTCGCGGCAGGACTTCGACGCGATCGCGCAGCACGCCGGCCTTGGTGATGCGGTCCAACAAACGCTTGGCCCCGGCTTGGGACTGGCCGCCCAAGAGCAGAAGCCGGGTGCCGGGGATGGTCTGCAGGATCTTGACCCAAGTCGCAAGGCAGGCTTCCGAGATTTTGGCGGGGTTGTTCAGGCAGCCGAAGGTGAACTGCTTGCGGGCGAAAGTCGGCAACGGGCCGGGTTCCAAGTCGAGATCCGTCGGCGCTGCGTAACACCAAGGCACCTCCGGCAGGCGCAGCAACTGTTCGGTGGAATACTCTTCGGTCAGGCCTTCCGGGTCCGAGAGTTCGTCGGTGATGCGATAGTCGACGGTTCCCAATCCGGTGGTGTTGGGGTAACCGAACAGCGTCAGCTGAATCGGAGCAGGCCGCATCGCCAGGAGCGGCAGACGATTTCCCGCGGTGTGGCCGTTGAGGTCGATGAGCACATCGAGTTGGTCGCGCGAGATCGTGTCGAAGACCTGTTCATCCGGCAGTCCGCCGATGGGTCGCCAGTGGTCGGTTTTCTTCTTCAACTGCTCGGTCACTTCGTCCGGCCGCAGCACATTGGCGTAGCCGAAGACTTCGACCTCCGCGCGGTCGCGGTGCGTCAACACCGAGTCGATGAAGCCGCTGACGGTATGCTTCCGGAAATCGGAGGACAGATAGCCGACTTTGAGCCGGCGCTTCGGATCGTGCGGCAACGGTAGCGGCAGCGGGTTCGGCGGCGGGCCGAAATGCTCGGCCCAAGCCTTGTGCTCCGCGGCGACGTCCCTCGGCTTGATTTCGGACGAGTAATTCAACAACAGCAGCAGATTACTGTGAATCTGCGGGGCATTGGGTCGATGGTCGAGCGATTCGCGCAGGCACTTGATGGCGTCATCGCAGCGGCCCTGTTCGGCGAGGTTGGTACCGAGGTTGCTCCAGGCATCGGAGAGTTCGGGCTTGAGTTCGATCGCCTTCTGATAGTGGAACATGGCGTCGTCCTTCCGCCCTTGGCTCTCCAGATTCAGACCGAGTGCATTCTGGGCTTCCGCATAGTTCGGGTTGAGTTTCAACGCCAGTTGGATGCACGCGGCCGCCTCGGCGGCACGGTCGGCATTGGCGAGCGCCAGGCCGAGGTTGTACTGGTTGCGGGCTTCGTTGGGTTTCAGTTCGACCGCCCTGCGGAAGGCCTCAATGCCTTCGGCTAGTCGGCCGGAGCGTACGAGCGCATCGCCGAAGTGAGAGTGGGCATCGGCGTTCTGCGGCTCGCGCTTCGCAACGAAGCGGAAGCATTCCACCGCCGTGGGCATGTCGCCGACGGCGGAGCAGACCAGTCCCATGTTGTACGCGGCCGAGGCGTTCGTCGGTGCCGCCTTCAGGCATTCGCGATAGTGTTCGAGGGCGGGGCCGAACTGACTTGCTCGGCGATGGATATTGCCGAGATTGAAGTGGGCGTCGGCATAGTTCGGCACCGCGGCGAGTGCCAAGTGATACTGTTTGACCGCCTCATCGACCTTGCCGGCTTTGGCGAGCAGCACACCGAGGTTGCACAACGTCGGGGCATGCAGGCCGAAGTCCGTCAGCACCTTGCGATAGGCGGCTTCGGCCGCTGCATCCTGCCCGGCTTGGTGGAGGCGAACGGCTTCGGAGAAGGCATCATTGACGTCCGGCATGCGTCCGCCTCAGTGGGTTCGGATTCAACGAAAAAACCCGACTCCGATAGGCTCGGGCCGGGTCATTGTAGCCGTGCGGTTCGGTCGGACTCAGTTGACTTCGACGTAGGGCAACAGACCCATGAAGCGGGCACGCTTCACGGCCGATGCGGCTTCACGTTGGAAGGTGGCGCACAAGCCGCTGCGTTTGCGGCTGAACAGCTTGCCTTGGGCGCTCATCAGCTTCTTGAGCGACGGCACGTCCTTGAAGTCGACGAAGGCCGGTCGCGGGCAACCTTCCTTGGTGCAGAAGCGACATCGGTTTTTACGCGTGCGGAGAACCTTCTTGCCAATCATGAGCCTGTCACCCGGCAGTGAGCCTGTCGAAAGGGAATGTGTCGTTGATTTCGCGTCGAAACGCAAACCCTTAAGTTAACCCCCTTGTCCCGCCTGTCAACCCAAGCCTGCAGTCGCCGTTGACGCTTTTGCTCAAGTCGTCTGTGGGCCTCGCCCACGGTCGTGCTGCGTCCCAAACTGATCCCCGTCGCGGTCCTTGCGATCCTCTGTGCGACCGTGCCGGCAGCGTGTCGCTCGCCACAGAAGCGAATGCCGGCCCAGGTTCAGCAGAAACTCACCGACCGCAACGTCCGCTATGGGTTCCCCGCCCCGGCAACGGCCGACCCCAGCGACCGTGAAGCCTTCCTGACCGAACGGCTCGAATACAGCCGACGATCTTTTGCATTCGAACTTCTTTCCGCTGATTCGCGGTTCTCCGGCGGACTCGTTGAAGCGCGAGCGAACGACCGACTTGAGTGCATCGCATCAAACTCGATTGGCACTCGAACGATGTGTGCTAGTTTAACGAATGGAACTCATTCATTCATTCGTTCTGCTCAGGTTCCGATTATGTCAGAACTTTGTCTGGTCACCGGCGGCGCCGGTTTCATCGGTTCGCACCTCGTGGAAGCTTTGCTCGCGCAGGGGAAGCAAGTCCGGGTGCTCGATGACCTCAGCACGGGGACGACCGGGAATTTCATCGGCTTTGCGAATCCGCCCGAGTTCATCCACGGCACGGTCACCAATCTCGAAACCCTGATGAACGCGGCGACTGGGGCGAGTGTCGTCTATCACTTGGCCGCGATGGCCTCGGTCGCCAAGAGCCTGGAAGATCCGCTTGCCTGCCATGCCGTCTGTGCGTCCGGCACCTTGAACCTGTTGGAAGCGGCGCGACGGCTCGGGGTGCATCGCATTGTTTACGCCGGGAGTTCCAGTGCCTACGGCAAGGCGTCGGACCCTGCGGGCCAATCGGAGACCACGCCGCTGAATCCGCTCAGCCCGTATGCCGCCGCCAAACTGGCCGGCGAACACTATCTCGAAGCGTTTGCCGAAAGCTTCGGCATCGAGACGGTGCGGCTGCGGTTTTTCAACATCTTCGGCCCACGCCAACGGGCGGACAGCCCCTATTCCGGCGTCATCGCCATCTTCATCGGGATGCTGATGCAGGGGAAGGTTCCCGTGGTCCACGGTGATGGCCTCCAGGCCCGGGACTTCGTCTACGTCGAGAATTGCGTGCAGGCGATCCTGAAAGCCGGCAGCGTACCGGGCATCTCCGGCCGGGTTTACAACGTCGGCACCGGGACAAGCGTAACTCTGCTGCAACTTATCGAGACCTTAAACAAAGTCCTCGGGACTTCGGTCGTTCCTCAACACGGCGCCGCCCGCACCGGCGACGTGCGATTCTCCTCCGCTAAGATCGACCGCATCCGTGCGGAGTTGAGCTACGAGCCGACCATCGATTTCGAGGAAGGCCTGCGCCGTACCGTGGCGTGGTATCGCACGCTGTAGGTTCCTCCGTAGAACAGCGGCATGAATCGACTTGTTGGATTCGGTCTGCTGATCTTCCTGATGGCGGCGGTTGCTTGGCTGCTGCTGCGGACTTCGACCCGGCCGGCAACGGTAAATGCGGCAGCGGCGGCCAGTCTACGCCCGTCCATGGAGGAGATCGTTGCCGCCTACCGGCGGGATACCGGTCGGACCGTAACCGTGCAATATGGCGGTTCGGAAGAATTGCTCGCACAGGTCCGCCTGCCGGCCGGGGAACGGAACTTCGATCTCTACATCCCGGCCGATGAGAGCTACCTCACGGACCTGGCACCGCAGGCCATCCAAGCCCTCGGGACCATGAAGGCCGTCGTGCTGTTTCGACCGTCGAAGCCGATCGAGTCTTGGACGGACCTGACCGCGACTGGTCGTCGATTGGCCCTTGCGGAACCGACCAGTGCCGCCATCGGCAAGTTGACCAAAGCGAAGCTGGAATCGAGCGGCCGTTGGCTCGAGTTGGCCGTGCGGGTCGTCGTACACACGGATACGGTGACGCATTCCGGCAATGCCGTCAAACTGGGCACGGTCGATGCCGCCATCGTGTGGGATGCGGTCGCCGTCGGTCAGTTCCCGGATTTACCGCGGGTCAGCCTGCCGGAACTCGACGGCATCACGGCCAACGTGGTTGCCGCCCGATTGACGATCGGCATCGAATCCGAAGCGTTTTGGAACTTCCTGACGACGGACGAACGCTGTCGCGAAGTCTTAAAACGCCAAGGCTTCGCGGAGCCGAGCCGATGACGGATCGAATCTTCCTCATCGTGCTGACCATTCTGGGAAGCGCTTACGCAGCCTTGGTCGCAGCCCTGCTCTATGCCGATGTTGCCGCCATGGACACGTCGCGTTTGCCGTCCTTGTTCCGGGACGACGACCTGCGGTCCGCATTGATTCTGAGCCTGACGACGGCCGTGGTCTCGACCACGCTGGCGATGCTGCTCGCCGTGCCCGCGGCGTACCTGTTGGCCCGCTCGCGATTTGCCGGCCGCGGGGTCATCGAGTTTCTCGTCGATGTGCCGCCCACGCTGCCGCCGACGGTGATCGGCCTGAGTCTGCTGCTCCTGCTTCGCACCGGAGTCGGTCGGGAAGTGTCGCAAATCATCCCGATCGCGTACGAAGTGCCCGGCATCATCCTTGCCCAAGCGACGGTTGGTACAGCCGTAGCCATTCGATTGTTGCGTTCCACCTTCGAGCAACTCTCGCCTCGTACGGAGTTGCTGGCCCGCTCGCTCGGGGCTTCGCGCTGGTTCGCGTTCCGCAAGGTCGTGTTGCCGGAAGCATCCCGAGGCATCGTCGCAGCGGCCACGCTGACGTGGGCCAAGGCCTTGGGCGAGTTCGGCCCGGTCCTCATCGTGGCCGGAATCACTCGCGGGAAGACCGAAGTGCTTTCGACCGCGATTTATCTCGAACTCAGCGTCGGGCGGTTGGAGTCGGCCTTGGCCATCGCACTCGTGCTGGTGCTGATCGCGGCGACGGTCACGGCCGGCGTGCGTCGCCTCGCACCCGCGGCGGCCGGCTCATGATCGAGTTGAAGAACGTGCAGGCCCGTATGGGCCGCTTCGAGTTGTCGCCGACGACGTTGACCGTCAAACGAGGCGAGCAGGTCATCCTCACCGGCCCGACGGGTTGCGGGAAATCGACGCTCCTGGAACTGATTGCAGGATTCGCGAAGCCGACCGCCGGCCGCATCCTGCTCGCCGGTCGCGAAGTTGCCGGGCTGAATCCGAGCGAGCGCGGCCTGGGTTACGTGCCGCAGGAGCCGACGCTGTTCCGCACCATGACCGTCGCGGAGAATCTCGGCTTCGCACTTGCCGCCCGCGGACGATCCAAGGCGGACATCGCCCGGCGCGTCGGCGAAATCGCTGAGCAACTCGGCCTGGCCGAGTTGCTCAGCCGCTCGGCGGCACACCTCAGCGGCGGCGAAGCTCAACGGACGGCGTTGGGTCGTGCCCTTGCCTTCGAGCCGACAATCCTGTTGCTCGATGAACCGTTCCACGCCCAGGACGACGATCGCCGGCAGCAACTTCGTGAACTCGTGCAGAGCGACCGCGTAGCCAGAGGCACGACGATTCTGCACGTTTCGCATTCGCTGGGCGACCAGACAGCCGAAGGCGTCCGCAAGGTTCGACTCCGCGATTGTTGGAAAGAAACATCATGATCACCGACGACCCCCGATCCGTCCTCCGCGCCGCCATCCTGAACGACGGATTGATGAAGGCCGTCTTCGCGGGTGCCTGCCGCGGAGCGAGGCTGCCGTGGGTCCGCATCACCATCCGTCCGGTTGAGATACGCGGCGAACGCACACTGCAGTTCGTGTACTTCGACGGCACGAAGACGGAAACACAGAACCCTTCCGATGTCGCTGCGACGCTGCGGCCGATCTTCGATGCCGTCTATTCCGGCGTCCACATCGACATGGCGACCGAAACCATCGACGTGCGGACGACGAAGAAGGGCCAGACTTCGCTGAGCCGCAAGCCAACGACTCGAACGCCGACGGCACCGGCGCCGCACAACCGCATCAAGGATCAACCGCTGCCCGAGGGACGGGCGGACTCCCTGCTCGCGATCATGGGCATCGCCTCGGCGGACGGCGTCGTGAAGCCGACGATGCGGGGCAAATTCACGCAGATCAACGAGTTTTTGAGGCAGCTCAAGTCGTGCCTCGAACCAGCGGGGCTGCTCGATCTCGGCCGACCGATGCGGGTGCTCGATTGCGGGTGCGGCTCCAGTTATCTCACCATTGCCGCCCACCACTACTTGAACGACGTGTTGAAATTGCCGGCCGAGCTGATCGGCGTCGATCTCAATCAGGACGTGATCCGCAAAAGCCTGGATCGCAAGTCGAAGCTCGGCGCTGCGGAGCTGAACTTCGCCTGCGAACGCATCGGGGCCGCAGACATTCCCGCGGATGTCGTCTTCGCGCTGCACGCCTGCAACACCGCCACCGACGACGCTCTGGCCCAAGGTGTGCGGAGCCAAGCGAGGCTGATCCTGAGTGTGCCCTGCTGCCATCACGATCTGAACGCGAAGTTCAAGGAAGCACAACCACCCCCGGCCTGGATGGCGGCCTTCCGTCACGGCATCCTGCGCGAACGCACGGCCGACCTCGTCACCGATGCTTTTCGCGTTGCCGCGCTTCGCATTGCCGGTTACCGCACCGAGGCAATCGAGTTCATCAGCCCGGAGCATACCGCCCGCAACCTGATGATCCGCGCCGTCCACACCGGGCAGGTCGACCCGGCGGCGATCGCGGAATTCGCCGCGATGAAAGAGTACTGGAACGTTGAGCCTGCCATCGGACAACGCTTGGCCGTGGTGCTCGGTCAGAGTTGGCCGTCCAGCCCGAGCTGATGGAAGTAGTGCGTGACGCTTTCCTGATTCTCGAGCAGCCAGTCGATGCTCGGCTCGTGCCGCATCGCCTTGCGGATCGCCTTGGCGGTCGCTTCCCGATGGATGGAGAACAGCGTCTTGTGGTCGACCTGCCCAACCGGCACTTCCAGGATGCTCGGGTCCAACCAGACCGAACAGATGATCCCAAGGTTGTTGGCCTTGTCCTTCGGAATGTCCCCGGCCCGGACCGCATCGAGCACGCCGTTGGCGATGCCCGCCTGCACCGTGCCCATCAGGATGCCGGTGTACCGCGAGTCGTTCACGGTCACTTTGCTCACGCACACCGTGGCCGGGCGGATCTGCACGTCCGAATTCAGGATGGCGAAGACGCGCGTATGCCCCTTTACCTGATCTCCGATGAGGTTGGCCAAGGCATGGCCGACCGGGCCGTCCAACTCGCCGATGACCACCTCCGGCTCGGCACAAAGATACGGCAGGTCGCCCTCGACCAGCGCTTCGCCCGTCCGCAACACGATCCGCTCAGCCATGTCCGTCTCCTCGACTGTTTCCGTTTCGCGTAGAATACCGAAATCGAATCGCAGTTCACGTACCGCACGGCAGGCCATGGCGAAAGACCTCTACGAAACCTTGGGTGTGTCCCGCTCCGCCTCGGCAGACGAGATCAAAAAAGCGTATCGCAAGCAAGCGGCGAAGCATCACCCCGACCGCAACCCCGGCGACAAGGAAGCCGAGGGCAAATTCAAGGAAGTTTCCACGGCCTATGAAGTCCTGTCCGATGCGGAGAAGAAGGAACGGTACGACCGCACTGGTCAAGTCGGCCCGCCCGGGGGCATGGGGGGCGGTCCCGGCGGCGGCTACCCCGGCGGTTTCGGCCAGAACATGGACCCGCAGGCGGCCGAGGAAATGTTCCGCAGCGTCTTCGGCGGAGACCTCGGCGACATGTTCGGCGGTCGCCCCAAACAGCGCGGCCGACGGCACGCCCCCACGGCCGACATCGAAAGCGAAGTCACCATCCCTTTTCACGTCGCCAGTCAGGGCGGCAGCATCACCATCAACGTCGGCGGGCGCTCCATCGACGTCCGCGTACCTGCGGGCATCGAGGAGGGGAAGAAACTCCGCGTACCCTCCAGTGCGACCGGCACCAGCGACGTGATTCTGAAGGTGAAAATCGCCCCGCACCCCTACTTCACACGGGACGGGCAGGACATTTCCGTCGAGATTCCCATCGGCATCGCCGAAGCGGCACTCGGTGCCAAAGTCGACGTGCCGACACTCGGCGGGGACAAACTCACGGTGACGCTGCCGCCGGGCAAGAGCAGCGGAGCGCGGATCCGCCTGCGCGGCAAGGGCATCAACGGCGGCGACCAGTATCTGATCCTGAAGATCGTGGCACCGGTCAACCTCAGCGATGAAGCGAAGGCGACTCTCGAAACGCTGGCCGCGCAGTTGAACCAGGATGTACGGGCAGGCGTCCCTTGGGCATGACGCCGCAATCCTTCCCGCAGTCGCATCGCCTGAAAAAACCCGCGGAGTTCGAGCGCGTCTTTCAGCGCAAGGCCTCCGCCGCCGACGGCGTTCTGATCGTGTATCTCGCGGAGAGCGACTTGCCGCATCCGCGGCTCGGTGTCTCGGTGTCGAAGAAGGTCGGCAACGCCGTGCGCCGCAACCGCTTCAAGCGACTGTTCCGCGAAGCGTATCGGCTCAGCCGGATCGACTTCCCGAATGTGGACCTGATCGTCATCCCCAAGCCCTGCCCCAAGGACGTTTGGCCAACCTTGGAGCAGGTCAAGGCATCCTTGGTGAAGCTCGTCCGTCAGGCGGCCTCGAAGATGAAACCGAAACCCAAGCCGGAGGCGACGCCGTGCGTAAATTCGTCGCCGTGATCGCGTGGCCCCTAGCCGCAGGCATGATCCTTCTGGTTCGCGGATATCAGTGGATCCTCCGGCCTTGGCTGCCGCCGACGTGCCGCTTCACGCCGGGTTGCTCGGAATACTTCATCGGCGCGGTGCGGAAGTATGGGCCGATCCGCGGCGGTGTGAAGGGCGTCTACCGCATCTGTCGTTGCAATCCGCTGTGCGAAGGAGGCTACGACCCGCCGTGACCACCCCGCGCATTCACTCCACGCCGCCGGAAGCCGTTAAGGAACGCATCCGCGAAACCGTAATCCTCGGTGACGAGTCGTTCCTCATCGAACGCCCGTGGGGCAGCGATCAACTCTTCGATCACCCGGCCGTCTGCTCGGCCTACGCCTCGGATGAATACATTCCGTATTGGACGGAACTCTGGCCTGCCTCGCGGATGTTGGCCAAGACGATCCTCAACGCGCCCCCTGCTCCGAAGCCTAAGCGAGCCTTGGAAGTCGCCTGCGGTTTGGGGCTGGCCGGCATTGCCGCGCTTCGCCGCGGCTGGTTCGTCACCCTATCGGACATCGACGAGTTGGCCGTCCGGTATGCCGCGGATAATGCCCGCAAAAACGGCTACCGCGAAGGGGTGCATTTCGCCACGGCCGCGATCGACCTGCGTTCGCCGCCGGGCGACTTGGCGTTCGATGTGCTGCTCGGGGCCGATCTGCTTTACGAGGAGCGGATGGTCGACACGGTCGTCGAATTCCTTGGCCGACACGCCATGGATTTCGCACTCATCGCGGACCCCAACCGTATCGCCGCCAAGTCGTTCGCCCACCGCTGTCGCGAGGCGGGGCTGGAGTTGACGACGACCTTTGCCCGCGCCGGCGAACCGGGCGGGGAGCGGACCAAGGGGACGATTTACCGCGTGACGAAACCCGCATGACCGCGCTGAGCTTCGTTCGCCGATCACCCGAGCTGCGTCTCGGCGACTTCGACGGCCCGCATCAGGCTCATCGCCTTGTTCACCGTTTCGCAATACTCCGAATCCGGGTCGCTGTCGGCCACCACGCCCGCGCCGGCTTGGATGTCCGCGGTCGTACCGCGCAAAACCATCGTCCGCAGTGCAATACAGGTGTCCGTGTTGCCGGCGTAATCGACGTAGCCGACGGCTCCGCCGTAGGGTCCGCGGCGGTGCGGTTCCAACTCGTCGATGATCTCCATGGCCCGCACTTTCGGCGCACCGGACAAAGTGCCGGCGGGAAGTGCGGACCGCATCGCGTCGAACGGCGTCTTGCCGGCGGCCAACGTTCCCGTGACGGTGCTGGAAATGTGCATGACGTGGGAATAGCGTTCGACCGTCATGAGGTCGCGGATGCGAACGCTTCCCGGCGCGGCCGTGCGGCCGACGTCGTTGCGGGCCAAGTCCACGAGCATGATGTGCTCGGCACGTTCCTTCGGGTCGGCCAGCAGTTCGGCGGCGAGGGCGGCATCCTCCTCGTCGTTCTTGCCGCGCGGTCGGGTACCGGCGAGGGGACGCACCGTCATCTCGTTGTTCTCGACCCGGCACATGATCTCCGGCGAGGCGCCGATCAGCGTTGCCGGTCCGCCTTCGACGAAAAACATGAAGGGGCTGGGGTTCACGATCCGCAGCGCACGATAAATGTCGAACGGCTTCGCCGAGGTTTCCTTCCGGAAGCGTTGGCTGAGCACGACCTGAAAGGCGTCGCCGGCGAGGATGTACTCTTTCGCCGTCCGCACGGCATCCTGATAGGCACCCGGCGCGAAGTTCGATTCCCAGCGGGCAAGCGGCGAGGCGGCGGACTCGGGCGCAATGTCCGTCGGCGGCAGGTTGACGCCGACGACGGTGAGGCGGTTCACCAGTTCGTCGCAGGCATCGCACGCGGTCTGGTAGGCTTGCTTCACGTCGCCGTCGGGGGACAATCGGGCGTGGACGACGACCAGAATCGTCTTGGTGATATGGTCGAAGATGACCATGCGGTCGTAGAAGGCGAAGGCCAAATCGGGCAGTCCGCGATCGTCGGCCGGCGAATTCGGCAGATGCTCCATGTAGCGGGCCGTGTCGTAACCGGCATAGCCGACGGCACCACCCGCAAACCGCGGCAGGCCGGGTATGGATGGTGCCCGATAGTCCAAGATGAGTCGCTCGAAGTCCCGCAATGGATCGCTCGACTGAGTCTCTCGCCAGGGTTGGTCGACGGCGCGGATGCGGACCGTGTGACCGATAGTCGTTTGCCGGGCTTCGATCCAAAGAAAGGGTGACGCGCCGAGAAAGCTGTACCGACCGACGCGCTCGGTGCCGACGACGCTTTCAAACAGAAACGCGCCGGAGGCTTCGCGGATTTTGCAATAGGCGGAGACCGGCGTCAGGTCGTCGGCCGTGAGCCGACGATAGACGGGCACGAGCGTGTGCCCGACGGCAAGCGTTCGGAATTGGTCGAGATCGGGTCGATGGCGCACGGCGTCAGGTTTCCGCTTACAAATGCCCGTTGTGGCCCAACCATCGCTCGGCATCGAGCGCGGCCATGCATCCGGTACCCGCCGCGCTCACGGCTTGGCGGTAATAGTCATCGGCCACATCCCCGGCAGCGAAGATGCCGTCGACACTGGTGTAGGTCCGGCCCACGGTCGTCCAGGTGATGTAGTTGGCTTCGTTGGTTTTGACCTGATTTTCGAGGAAGGTCACGTTCGGCGTGTGCCCGATCGCACAGAACATCCCGGAAACGTCGATCTGTTCCAGCTTGCCGTCGACCGTCGACTTCAGCTTCAGACCCGTCACCTGCTTGTCGTTGCCGAGGACTTCGTCGACGACAGTGTTCCACTTCATCTCGATCTTGGGATGGTTCAACGCCCGCGCGGCCATGATCTTGCTGGCCCGCATCTTGTCGCGCCGGACGATCATGTAAACCTTCGACGCGAACTTGGTCAGGTATGTCGCCTCTTCCGCCGCGCTGTCCCCGGCACCGACCACTGCCAAGGGCTTGTTGCGGAATATCGGCAGGAAGCCGTCGCACACCGCACAGGCGGAAACTCCTTTGTTCTTGTACTTTTCCTCGCTCTCCAAGCCGAGGTAGTTGGCCCGCGCTCCGGTGGCAAGGATGAGTGTAAGCGTCTCGACCGTGCTGCCGTCGTGCATGTGCAGCGTAAACGGGGACTTCTTCAAATCGACCTTCACCACGTCCTTGGATTCCACGCGGGTACCGAAATTCTTGGCCTGCTGACGCATCAGAGCCATGAGTTCGGGGCCATTGATGCCGTGGGTCGGGTTCGGTTTGTTGTCGGCCACCCAATACGGAAAGTCGGGATCGTCCGGCTTCAGGGAGGTCTTCAGGTATTCGCGCGTGTCGCCTGCGGGCCAGCTCGGGAAGTTTTCGACTTCGGTCGTCAACGCCAGCTGACCGAGCGGCATCATTCCGTTCTGACGATTGCGGTCGTCGAAGGGGTTGCCCTGAAAGACGAGCGGATCGAGCTGGGCCCGCGACGCGTAGATGGCCGCCGTCCACGCGGCCGGTCCCGATCCGATGATGACAACCTTTTCCGGCATGACGCAGAACTCCGACGAATGAACACGAACAGTTCAATTGTAGTTGAGCATGCCGATCTCGCGTTCGAAAATCGCTCGCCCGACGAAGACAATGCCAAACAGTGCGGAATCTGCCGCGACACCAACGAGGCAAGCAGATTCGTACTCTTGTGGGGAACTGCTGCGGATTTACTCTCCGTGCCCGTATCGTGCGATTCCTACGAAGTCCCGCGAAGGGCTACAATGACGGCAATTCCGCTCTCCCGATTGGATGCCGCACGATGACGCCCGAAGCCGATTGCCCCGAGGTATTGACCGGCCTCACCGTGACGCCTGCGAAGACGACCGCTGCGGGCCTGACCGCGGTGATCAAGTCCATGGCCCATACCTTGGGTGTCTCCGGGGTCGCGGGGACCAAGGCGCTGACGGCTCTGAATCAATATGGCGGCATCGACTGCCCGTCGTGTGCGTGGCCGGAACCCGATGACCACCGCACGGTCGCCGAGTTTTGCGAAAGCGGCGCCAAGGCCGTCGCCTGGGAAGCGGATACGCGGCGGCTCACACCCGAAGTGTTCGCGAAGAAAAGCATCGACGATCTCGGGAAACTTTCCGATTACGAGCACGGACAACTCGGCCGGCTGACCGAGCCGATGATCCTGCGGCCCGGCAAACGACATTACGAACCGATCGCTTGGGACGAGGCATACCGAGTGATTGCGGGAGAATTGAATGCACTCGCCTCGCCGGATGAAGCGATCTTCTACACGTCCGGCCGCACCTCGAACGAGGCGGCCTTTCTGTATCAGCTGTTCGTTCGGCAGTTCGGCACCAACAACCTGCCGGACTGCTCCAACATGTGCCACGAGTCGACGAGCGTGGCCCTGCCCAACGTCATCGGCATCGGCAAAGGGACCGTGACCATTGCGGACTTCGAGAAGGCTGAAGTCCTCGTGCTGATGGGCCAAAACCCCGGCACCAACCATCCGCGGATGTTGACGACGCTGCAGAAAGCCAAGCGGGCGGGGGCAAAGATCGTCGCCGTGAATCCACTCCGGGAAGCCGGTCTGCTCGGCTTCCGCAATCCGCAGGAACTCCGTGGCATGCTGGGTTTCTCGACGCCACTCGCGGACTCGTTTCTCCAAGTGAAGATCGGCGGCGATCAGGCACTGCTGAAGGCGGTGAACAAATACCTGACGGCGAGCAATGGGGTGAACCGCGCCTTCATCGAATCGAACACCGTCGGCTACGAAGCGATGAAAGTCAAGCTCGAAACCGAGTCTTGGGATGTGCTCACCGAACAATCGGGCCTCAGTCGCAGTGAGATCGAAACCTTCGCCGCGTTGTTGGCAAAGTCGGACCGCATCATTTTCTGCTGGGCCATGGGGCTGACACAGCATCCGCACGCCGTGGCCACGATCCGGGAATTGGCGAACACCTGTCTGCTGCGCGGCAGCATCGGCAAGACCGGGGCGGGCCTCTGCCCCATCCGCGGTCACTCGAATGTGCAAGGGGACCGAACCGTCGGCATCACCGAGAAACCCAAGCCGAAATTCCTCGAAGCCCTCGGTCGCGAGTTCGGGTTTGTCCCACCAAGCAACCACGGCTACGATGTCGTCGAAGCCATCCGAGCCATGCGCGACGGTCGCGGCAAGGTCTTCTTTGCCATGGGCGGCAACTTCCTCTCGGCGGTGTCCGATACCCGAGTCGCGGCGGCAGCACTTAAAAACACGAGGCTGACGGTTCACGTTTCGATCAAGCTGAACCGCTCGCATTTGGTGACCGGTAAAACCGCCATCATCTTGCCCTGCCTCGGTCGTACCGAGATCGATGGACAGTTGTGCGGCGACCAGTTCGTCAGCACCGAGAACTCGATGGGCGTCGTGGAGCAAAGCCGCGGCCGACTGACGCCCGCCTCACCGAAGCTGCTCAGCGAACCCGCCATCGTCGCCGGGTTGGCAACGGCCGTTTTAGGCAATAAGTCCAACGTGCCGTGGGCCGAGTTGATTGCGGATTACGACCGCATCCGCGAGCGGATCGAGAAAGTGATCCCCGGTTTCGAGCACTACAACGAACGGATCCGCAAACCCGGCGGCTTCTACTTGCCCAACCCACCGCGGGACGGCACCTTCTCCACGCCCATCGGCAAGGCACAATTCAGTTCCGATGAATTGCGAACGCTTTACGTCGCACCGGCACACCTGGTCATGATGACGATCCGCACCCACGACCAGTTCAACACCACCGTCTATGGGCTGGACGACCGCTATCGCGGCATTCACGGCGAACGCCGGGTGATCCTGATGCATGCTGCTGACCTCGCAGCCGCTGGGCTGAAACCGGGTCAGGCTGCGGACATCACCAGTCACTTCCAAGGGGAAACCCGCACGGTAAGGCGATTTCTGACGGTCGAGTACGACATCCCGCGCGGCTGCTGTGCGACCTACTTCCCCGAAGCGAATCCGCTGATTCCCTTAGACAGCATCGCCGCCGAAAGCGGTACGCCGACATCGAAGTGGGTCGAAGTCTCAGTCGTGCCGCATTCCGAGGCAGCTTAGCGCGAATTGTGAGCAGCGAGTGCCGGATTCTCCATCACAGCGGGGCGAATCCACTTCGCTCCCGTGTAAGCAACGTTGCCGTAACCCCTTTGCTGCAAAGAACTTAAAGTAATCCTGATACCAGCCAGCGGACTTTGGCACACGCGCTGCATTCATGAGTTTAGGCGTAAGCCAAACCGATGTCGTGGGGGAGGGAGAGGCCACCACGATGTCGGTTTTTTTACATACCGACAGCCGGGCCGTCAGAATTAGGCTGGTTGCCAATTGCTGCGGAACGAAGTGGACTTAAATTGTCGATGCTCAGACCCGTTCACATCGCCGAGTAGTTTGCGCGATGGATCGGCTTGCCGAGCTTGCGGAAGCGGCGCTCGAAATTGGTGAGGTAGTCCATGTCGTGCGTCGGTTCGGGTTCCGCATCGACGGGAGCACCGACAAAGGCAAGCGACGGAATTGCGGCGAGGGTTTCCTGAACCCAGGCGAAGTAGTCCGGCACGTCGGTCGCAAAGTGCAGCAGGCCGCCGGGCTTCAGAACGGTCCGCACGAGGCTGCAGAACGCGCTCGTCATCAGCAGCCGCTTCTTGTGCTTCTCCTTCCACCACGGATCGGGGAAGTAGATGTGCACCGCCGCGACACTTCCCGGGGCGACGTGGCGCTCAAGCACCGCCTTGGCATCCGCACAGCTCGTGCGGACGTTGGCGAGCTTACGCTTGGCGATGCGGGTGGTTGCCATCAGTTCGTACTTGCGGATGATCTCGATGCCGAAGAAATTCGTCTCAGGTCGTTTTTCACCCGACGTCACAAGAAACATGCCCTTGCCGAAACCGACTTCGATCTCGACGGGGTTCGCGTTACCGAACATCGCGGCCCAGTCGATCGGCTCGGGCGTTGCCGGCTCGGTGCCCGTGCCCCACAGGCGGAAGCCGGCATCGCCGGGCGGGGTCCATTGATGGGGCAACAATTCTTCCGGCGTCAGTCGCTTCGGCTTGCGCACGATCGTCAATCCCCGCTGCCGGTCCTGGCGAGGACCACGCCCATGATGTCCGTTTCGAAGGCCATGTCCCCGTCCACAAAGCCCTGCACATTGAAGAGCGTCACCCGCGGCTTGACGCGGAGTCCTTTGGCAATCAACAGCAGCCGTTCACCAGGGAGCACCGGACGGCGGAAGCGGGAGTTGTCGATGCCGCCGAGACCGATGAGGACCCCTCTGCTGATCTTGTGGCGATGGGTGTAGAAGCCGGTCAGCTGCGCGGCCGCTTCGCACATCAGCACCCCCGGCATCACCGATTTTTCCGGGAAGTGGCCTCGGACCCAGAATTCGTCGTCCCGCACATCCTTATAACCGACGATGATTTTCTGGTCCGGCCATTCGCAGACGATGGCGGTGAGCATCTGCATTTCGTGCCGATGCGGAATCAGAGCATAAATCCCGGCATGGTCGACCAGAGTTTTCGTGGTGTCGATGGTTGCAGGATCGACGTGCGGCGGGGTTACCGGCATGGGACTGGTCCTAGCATCAGGCAAGCAGTTCGGTGATTTGCGTCAGTTCCGTCAACAGCAGATCCGGTCGCGCGGCAGGGTCCTTCAATTGCTCCCCGGTCGCGGCCAACGACACTTTGTCCCCCGCGAACAGTGCGGTGCGGAAACCGGCCTTCTTGGCGGGAACGATGTCCCGGCTGATGCTCGAACCCACGTGCAGAACCTCGGACGGTGCGATGCCGCGGGACGCCATCACCGCGACGGCCGCCTTAAAGATCGTTTCGGACGGCTTCTTCGCCTTCAGATCGGACGAAATCAGCCGCAACTTGGCAGGTAAATAGTTTTCCATCGGAAAGTTCGATTCCTGGGCGCACAGGCATTTGTTCAGTTGTGCCGCGGTGAAGCACTGCCCATCCGCCAGCAACCCCTGCACTTTGCCCGCGTCTCCCAGGCAGCGAATCGCCGCTGTTGCTCCGGCGTAGGCACCGCAGCCTTGGATGCTGGCGTGGTAAAAATAGGCGATCTTCCGGCAGAACTCCTCGTGCGTCCCATAGGTAGCCGCATCGACCACGTAATCCTTGAGCATGAGTTTCTTGACGATGTCGTCCCAAATCCGTTCGCAAAGCACTTCCGGGTGACGTTCGCTGCCGCTGCCCATGAGTTTCAGATTCGTGAGTGCTTTCTTGAACAGTTCTTTCATGTAGGCTGCGGGTGCGCCCGGCTTGCGGCTCATTGAGTTCCACATTTTGAACTCCTGGATCGTCTTGTCCAGTGCCGCATCGGTCACGAAGTCGATGGCCGCCTCAAACTGCAATTCGCCGGTGGGAATCGCAAGCAGTGTTCCGTAGACGTTCCACAGCACGGCCTTGACCGGCAAACGCCCAACGTGCGGCTTCGCCTTGACGGCTTCGACCTTCGGCATCGCAGGCCACGGGAGGCCGCGCTTCGGAAGATGTTCGAGAATGTACTGATCCAACGAAAGCGCCATGGCCGACACCTGATTGCGTTATCTGCGTAGATTAGCGGAAACATCGTTCGCCGGCGAGAAGCAGCATGACGATCCCGACCGATGAGGACTTCGCGGAACAAGCCTACGCGGCCGGCCGGGCCGACTTGGCAGCCGAACTGTATCGCCGCGCCGCAATCGCCAAGCCGAGCGAGCATGGCGACGCGCTCCATGCCGCCGCACTGAGCCTGATGCAGCAAGGCCGTTGGGCCGAGGCCGAACCGAAACTGCTTGCAGCACTTCGAGCGGAGCCGAGTCGAGCCGACCGGCACGACCACCTCGGCGTGATCCATGCGAACCTCGGCCGCGTGCCGGAAGCCGAAGTCGGCTTCCGAATGGCGGTGCGTTTGGACCCACAGCACCGCCCGGCCTTGCGGAATCTCATTCAAGCCTGCTTCGACTTGAAGAAATTCGACAAAGCCGTTGCAATCATCGTTGCAGGCCGCGAACGTTTTCCGCTCGATTCGGAACTCGGCCTGCAACTGGCGGTCGCCCATTCCGAAGCGAAGCGTTACGCCGAAGCCGAGGCTGTGCTCTTGGCCCTGCCGGCCGACGTGAAGCAGACCGCGCATTATTGGAACCGCCTCGGGGTCGTCCGCGGCATGGCGGGCCGGGCCGAGGATGCGGTCGCATGCTTTCTCAAACAAATCGAGTCGGAACCGGACGCGGCCGCGGGCTGGGCCAACATCGCCGCGGCCTACGGCAAAGCGAACCGCTGGGAAGAAGCCGTAGCCGCGGGCCGGGAAGCGACGCGACTTGACCCAAAGGCGGCAGGCGGCTGGGCCAACCTCGGCAACGCCCTGCGCGACTTGGGCCGCTTGGCCGAGGCGGAAATCGCGCTGCGGGAAGCGATCGAGCTCGATCCCAAAGCTCCCGAATCACCGGGCAATCTCGCTCTGACCTT
>Ga0105048_10000520_pt1 | contig 59579 bp, 40 predicted proteins | sample MAT05_FD_78382 | JGI IMG/M metagenome (GOLD analysis project Ga0105048, IMG submission 78382) | Freshwater microbial communities from Lake Fryxell liftoff mats and glacier meltwater in Antarctica - MAT-05 | ecosystem: Environmental > Aquatic > Freshwater > Ice > Liftoff microbial mat | place... | reverse complement strand
TTTTCTGTGCCGTTGCGAATGCCGTCACCGCAGAAGGGCGCCTGCTGGCAGTCGAAGCCGCAGCCGTTGCCATCTGCTCGGTAACCGACTTTGACAGAGTCGTCGCAGCTCTCGGGACCGCTGACGCTGCCATCGCCGCAGTAGCCTTGGAAGCTCTGGCAGCCCGCTGCGCACTCGCCATAGCCGCCGTTGTTGACGCCGTCGTCACACACCTCGAAGCTGGGCTGCAGCACGGGCGGTGATTCCCCTCCGCACTGACCAGGGTCTACACAACCGGGTGCACAAGGATTGGAGCCCCCACTGCCGCTCAGGTAGATGTCGGAGTTGATGCCGTTGTCGCACTCTTCGGCGCCTCCGTTGGTCGTCTGCTCGACGCCGTCGCCACAGAAGCCGTAGCTGCAGCTCGTGTTGCAGCGTCCGTAGATGTCGTTCGCGTTGCCTGTCGTCGGATTGCTGCCCAGATCGCAAAGCTCGGTGCCGGCCCGAATGCCGTCGCCGCAGGTGGTGTGGCACGACGAGCGAGGGGCCAAGAAGCCATCGAGCGTCAGCCGATAGTTCGACCCGGTCGGGTGACGTTCGGCTTGGAATACGACGATTTCGTAGACGCTGCCCTTGGTCAGGCCGAAGCGCTTGTCGTCCGTGTCTGCCAGGTTGCCTTCGGTGCCCGTGAGCGAGCATGCCGCGGGCGTACCCGCGCCGCCGTGCACCGAACAATTGCTGTCGGTGCCGCCGCCGTCGCCGTCGTCTCCCAGGATGACGCGGCCCCACTCGGTGCCGTGGATGCCTCCGATGTCGACCGCCAGCTTGCCGTTGATGAACACCCAAACGTCGTCATCGCCGAAGAAGGTGAGAGTTTCGCCGCCTTGATACTGGAAGAAGTAGCGCAGCTCCGAGGTCCAGTTCCAGTTGCGTGAGCCCGAGCCGCTGGTGTTGGGCGTGAAGCCGAAGCCACGTGCGGCGATGGTCGGGGACCAGCCGAGCGGGTAGAAATTATTGCTGGCGGCCGAGAATTGGTATGCCGAGGTCACGCCCTGGCGAGTGAGTTCGATGGTGTCGCCACCGGTCGGCACTGGCGCCGGATTAGCCGCAATGACGATGTCGCTGCTGCCCGAGGCGTCCTTGTAGTTGAGCGGGTTCGTGTCGCGGTACCAGAGCTTGAACGCGTTCGTGTGGTAGGTCGCACTCAAGCCGTCGCTGGCGTGATCGATCGTGTTGTTGGTGACGCTCGAGTCGTACTGAGGCTTGCCTTCGCTATCGAGCAGGCCGCAGGCGATCGCGTCGTTCATGCAGACGCGACCGACGATGCCGAGGTCGAGGCCCGTCGTGGGGTAGTTCGTGCCTTGCTGCCTCATCTGGGGATGACCACCGACTTCGTTCCGATGCTTGAAGTCGCGATAGGTGATCTTGAACTTGATCGAACCCGGGTAGGTGATGACTGGATCGCAAGCCCAACCCGACTCGACGAGGGTGCATGTGGAGTTGCAGCCGTCGCCGCTCGTCGCATTGCCGTCGTCGCACGCTTCGCTGAGCGTCTTGACGCCGTCGCCACAGGTCTGTGCGACCGTGGGCGGCGTGGTCGCGTGGTTGACGGCCGGCTCGGTCTGGCATGTGGCGCCGCAGCCGTCGCCAGCGATGGGCGCCTGAGCGACCGCGACCGTGTCGTTGTCGCAACCTTCGCCTCGCTCTTTCACGCCGTTGCCGCAGCGCGCCAGGACGCATACCAGGCCGTCGTCGGCTGTTCCCGCGGCGCCTGCGCAGTCGTACCCGGAATTGATCTTGCAGTTCGTGCAGCCAGAACTGGCTTCGCACTCTTCCGGGGGTGTCACGACTCCATCGCCGCACCTGGGCTGACAGCCGGTCGGCGGGCACACCCAACCTGGTTCGACCGCACAGAGCGTCGAACAGCCGTCGCCGTTGAGGGCCGCCGCCGCGCCGGGACCGTCGTCGCAAGCCTCGTCGGGCGCGCGCACGCCGTCGCCACACGCCGAAGCCACGCAGCTGCCCGGACCCTGACCCGAGCAGTAGTAGCCAGTCGCGACCTGACAGGCGTCGCACCCCTGGGTGGCCGGACCCGTGTCGCACTGCTCGCCGGGCTGCACCAGGCCATCGCCACACTGCGGAACGAACACGCAGTAGTTGGCGCCCAAGCACTGGTAGCCGTCGGCCACGACCGAACAGTTGCCGAGGCAAGCATCGACGCCCGGCAAGCCATCTCCGTCACAGGCCTCACCGAGTTCCAGAACGCCGTTGCCACAGACGGCGACGTCGACGAGGCCGGTGTCGTAGCCTTTGCACCTGTTTGCGCCGGTCAGGACGCAGCCTTCGGGATTGGGTCCCGCACCGGTGTCGCAGACTTCACCCGGATCGATATCACCGTCGCCGCAAACTCGCGTGTCGGTACAGACACTGGGTTCGGCCGAGTTGCAGTCGAAGAAAGGCTCTTCTTTGCAAGCCGCCGAACAACCGTCGCCGCTCGCGCGCTCGAGCACGGCGGGATCGCCGTCGCCATCGTCACACTCTTCGTTGCCGACGACTTTGCCGTCGCCGCAAATGGGCTTGCACGAGATGCTGGAGCAGCGGTAGCCGTCCGCGACTTCGCATTGCGCGGTGCAGCCTTCGCCCACGATCGAGACTTCGCAGGCTTCATCGTCGGTGCGAACGCCATTTCCGCAGGCTCGGGCGACGCAGGCCACGCCCGAAGAGCAAAACCATGCACTCGGATCCTCGAGCTGACATTCGTCCGAACAGCCGTCGTTCGATTCCGACGGGCTCTGCGCGTCGTCGCAGCCTTCGCCACGCTCACGAAGTCCGTTTCCGCAGACGGGAGTGAGCGAACAAGGGGAGCCGGGGCGTACACAGCTGTAGCCGGCCTCGACCTCGTCACAGTCGGACGAGCAGCCATCGCCACTCACGGTCAGTCCGTCGTCGCAGGCCTCGCTTCCCTCGAGAATGCCGTTGCCGCAAGTGACGACGCGTACGCACTTCTCGCCGGGCGTGGCGCAGAGGTAGTCGGGGTCGACTTCGTCGCATTTCTTGGAACAGCCGTCGCCGTCCTTCTCGTTGCCGTCGTCGCACAGCTCCGTGGACTCGAGCTCACCGTTGCCACAGTCGGCCGGTGTGGCGCCGCCGTCGGTCGAGCCGTCAGCATCTCCGGAACCATCACCGTCGACGATCACTCCGCCATCGTCGTTCGGGTTCGTGCCGTCAGAGCCGGTTCCGTCGGCGTCGCCACCGTCCCCCACGATCAACTCGGGCACGCCGGAGCAGCCCAAGACCAGCAGCGGGATCGTAAAGATCCAAGGGTTGAAGCAAGAGCGAAGGTGTCGAAGTGAAAGCTTGTCCAGCATGTGAATGGCCGAGTGAACTGCCATTGTCTTCGAAATGACTATCATCCGGAAGGGGAGAAATTGAACGACAACATCCGCTTCGCACCTACTTGGACGCGCTTATGCTGCCATAGGTGCTAGAAATTCCAAGCAGAAGCGACTGGCCGCCACTGCCTGTGCAAGTTTTGCGTAGGTGGATTGTTCAGAAGCCCAAGCAGCCGCGAACGCCCCGGCTTCCAGGCCAAAGACGGAACGCGCCTCGATCGCGTGACGAACGCGCATGGCTTCCGCGACGCCCGCTCTGTCATCGCCCGAACTCACGCAGCGCTACGCATGATCTTCTCGGCGCTAATCTTCAGCAGTAGTGCTGGGGGAAAATCGCGAGCGATCGCGCCCGCGCCCCAGATACCCCAGCCCAAGCGTTTCATGGCTCATGGATAGCCGACGCTTTCGATTTGGCTAGCCGAGGCGTAAACGTGGCGAGGTCGTGATTCGCCTCAATCAGATCAACAAGTCGTACGTTTCGGGCGAGGGTGAACTGCACATCCTTCGCGACGTCGATTTGCATGTCGAACGCGGCGAGTTCGTGTCGATCATGGGCTCGTCCGGCTCGGGCAAGTCTACGTTGCTCAATGTGCTCGGCATCTTGGATAGCTACGATTCGGGCGAGTACCACTTGGGCGGACGCCTGATCAAAAATCTGAGCGAGCGCGAGGCGGCACGCTACCGCAACCGCTTCATCGGCTTCGTTTTTCAAGCTTTCAACTTGCTGTCGTTCAAGACGGCTGCCGAAAACGTCGCGCTGCCGCTCTACTACCAAGGGGTATCGCGCAAGGAGCGCGACAAGCGCGCTCGCGACTACTTGGAGCGAGTTGGTCTGGGCGCGCGCGCCACGCACCTACCCTCCGAGATGTCGGGCGGCGAAAAGCAGCGTGTCGCGATTGCTCGGGCGCTGATCACCGGCCCCGAGTTGATCTTGGCGGACGAACCCACGGGCGCGCTCGACACCAAGACTTCGTACGAACTCATGGACTTGTTCCAAGAAGTGCACCGGAGCGGCACGACCGTGGTGATCGTCACGCACGAGCCAGACATCGCCGAACGCACCGAGCGTTTGATCCGGATGCAAGACGGTCGGGTCGCGCACGAAGCAATGGAAGTCACGGTCGACCGGGCTCCCAGCTGAATCATGCTCGACGGGCTTCGCGAAATCGCCGGCATCCTCCGTCGCAACCAGCTACGGACCTGGCTCACGGCACTCAGCGTGGCCTGGGGCATGTTCATGCTCACGTTGCTGCTGGGCGCTGGGCGCGGCCTCGAGAACGGCGTCGCTCACGAGTTTCGCGATCAGGCCATCAACACCATTTGGGTCAGCTCCGGTCAGGTCAGCATGCCGTACCAAGGCCGAGGCGTGGGCCGAGACGTGTTCTTCCAGAACGGCGACCTGGAAGCGATTGCTGCCATGGTCCCCGGCATCGATCAGATCAGCGCGCATTTCTATCTCTGGGGTGAATTCCAGGTGCGAGTCGGCGCCAAGCACTCGGCCTTCGACATTCGCGGGGTGCATCCGGGGTTTCGCGCCATCGAGCGCACCGACATGAAGCGTGGGCGCTATCTCAACGAGCGCGACGTGGCGGAGAAGCGCAAAGTGGCCGTGATTGGCAGTGCGGTGCGCGAAGCATTGTTCGGCGAGCGCGACGCCGTCGGTCAACGAATCGAGATTCGCGGCCTGAGCTACGTGGTCGTCGGGGAATTCACGGACGCGGGCGGCGAAGGCGAGCTACGCAAGATATACATTCCGATCAGCACGACCCAGGCGGTGTACGGCGACGCGCGGCGCATTCACAATGTGGCCTTCATGCTTTCGAGCCTCGACCTGGCACAGAGTCGCGTCACAGCGGAAGCGGCGCGACGCATCGTCGCCAAACGTCACGGTGTTTCGCCTGAAGACATGCGAGCGGTACGGGCCAAAAACGATCTCGAAGAGTTTCGACGCGTCACCGAGGTGTTCTCGTGGATCGCCGTCTTCGTTTGGGTGGTGGGCATCGGCACGCTGCTCGCCGGCCTGGTCGGTGTCGGCAACATCATGCTCATCGCGGTGGCCGAGCGGACGCGCGAGATCGGCATTCGAAAATCACTCGGTGCCACGCCGTTCTCGATCGTTGGCATGATCTTGGTCGAAGCCACGATCATCACCGCTTTCTCTGGCTATTTGGGCCTGGTAGCCGGGGTCGGAGTCGTCGAATTGGTGGCTCGAGAGGCGGGCGATCTGCCCTTCCTGCGGGAGCCGCGCGTGGACCTTTCCGTGGCGCTTGGCGCGGCCGTACTGTTGATCGTGGCGGGCGCGTTGGCTGGGCTGTTTCCGGCCGCTCGTGCAGCGAAGGTCGATCCGATCGTGGCCCTTCGAGAGGGCAGCTAATGTTCGAATTCGACGCGCTCCGAGAAATCGTCGCCACCATGAGCAAAAATCGTCTGCGCACGATTCTGACGGCCTGCGGCGTGTTCTGGGGAATGTTCATGCTGATCGTTTTGCTCGGCCTGGGCAGTGGGCTTCAGGGCGGCGCGCAGCGCAACTTGGGTAGCATGGTCAAGCGCAGCATCTTCATCGGCGCCAATCGCACGACCATGTCGTATCGCGGACTCTCGCCAGGTCGCTACGTCGCGCTACGCGACGCGGACACCGACGCGCTCGAGCGCCTTCCCGGGGTCGAGAAGGTGGCGCCCCGCCTGCAACTGGGCGAGTGGCGCGATGGCGGCAACATCGTCCACGGCTCGAAAAGCGGCGTTTTTTCCGTCATGGGTGATCGCCCCGACTTCTTGAGCGTCGAGTCGCTGCGCGTCCGCGAGGGGCGCTTCGTCAACGACCGCGACGTCCGCGAGCGGCGCAAAGTGGCGGTGATGGGTAGTCACGTGCATCGCGTGCTGTTCGGTGAGGCAGTTGCGATTGGCGAATACATCATGGTGCAGGGTTTGCAGTTCCAGGTCGTCGGCTTGGTGCACTCGGACAAGGGCGGGCCCGACGGCGAGCGCATCGACAACACCGTGTTCATTCCTTTTTCGACTTTCCAGCAAGCGTTCAACAAGCGTGATCGCGTGGGCTGGTTCGCTCTGGCTGTCGGTGAGACCGCGCCAGTCAAAGCCGTCGAGGATGCAGCGCGCCAGCTGCTCGTCGAACGGCATCGCATCCACCCACAGGACAAGCAGGCCTTCTGGGCCTTCAACGCCGCCGAAAAGGCGGCGAAGTTCGAGGCGCTGTTTCGGGGCATCCGACTGTTCGTGTGGTGCGTCGGCGTGTTGACTCTGCTGGCTGGGGTGCTGGGGGTCAGCAACATCTTGTTGATTACGGTCAAAGAGCGCACGCGGGAAATCGGTGTCCGCAAGGCCCTCGGGGCCGCGCCCTCCTCGATCGTCGGCATGATTCTGAAGGAGGCGGTCGCCCTCACTTCCTTTGCTGGCTATCTCGGTCTAGTTGCGGGAGTCGGAGCCTTGGAAATGCTCTCCCTCGCCGTGCAGCACCTGCCCCATGCTCCGCTCGTCCGTCCCGAGGTCCACCTAGACGTCGCTCTCTGGGCGTTGCTCGTCTTGGTCGTGTCGGGCGTGGTCGCCGGTGTCGTTCCAGCGCGTCACGCCGCCGGCATCAGTCCGGTCGAAGCCTTGAGGTCAGAATGATTCGCCGCAGCCTCCCCTGGTTGGTTGGTCTGGCCGTGCTCGGCGCTTTCGGTTGGACTCTGCTGTTCCTCTACAAGAAGTCCGAGGCGCGTCCGACCGTCTACGTGACGAGCCAGCCCGAGCGCCGCGACGTGATCAAAAAGACCGTGGCGCCGGGCGCTATCTTGCCGCGGCGTGAGGTCGTCATCAAACCTCGGGTGTCCGGCATCGTGGAGAAGCTCTACATCGAACCGGGTCAGCAGGTGAAAGAACGGGAATTGCTCGCTCGCATCCAGATCGTTCCGAGCGGCGTCAGCTTGAATCAGGCAGAAGCCACCCTGGCTGCGGCCAAGATCAGCTTCGCGACCGCGAAGACGGAACTCGATCGGTTTCGCGCCATGCGCGCCGAGAGTGTCGTGGCGCAGACCGAAGTGATCGAACGCGAGCTGGCCTTCCAGCTGCGCCAGCAGGAACTCGAGGCGGCCGAGAACAACCTGCAGATCATTCGCTCGGGCGCGTCCAAGAAATCGGGCGTGGTCTCGAACCTCGTCTACTCGACCGTCGCTGGCATGGTGCTCGACGTGCCGGTGAAGGAGGGCGGCAGCGTCATCGAAGCCAACAACTTCAACGAAGGCACGACCATTGCGTCGATCGCCGACATGGCTGACATGGTCTTCGACGGACGCGTCGACGAGTCCGAGGTGGGCCGGCTGGCCGTCGGCATGCCCGTCAGCATTTCCGTGGGCGCGTTCCCGGAGCAAAGATTCGAGGGCAAGCTGGAGCGCATCGCGCCCAAGGGCGTGGAAAAGAACGGCACGATCGAGTTTGCGGTGCGCGCGACGGTGACGCTCAAGTCCGGCGTGTTCGTGCGGGCGAACTACAGCGCCAACGCGGACATCATTCTCGAGCGCCGCGACCACGCGCTGAGCGTCAACGAGGGCTGGCTCACGTTCGAGCAGGGCAACGCTTTCGTGGACGTCGAGGTCGGTCCCCAGAAGTTCGAGCGCCGGTCGGTCCAGCTGGGCGTCTCCGACAGCATCTGGACCGAGGTCACCACCGGTCTGACCGAGCAGGACCGGGTCAAGGTGCGCGAAGCCAACGCCCCGTGAGTTGGGCCTCCCGCTCGCGCGTCCGATCCCTAGGGGCAGCAACCGCCTGACCCCCGAATCGACCGGCCTCATGCCTCGCGGAGTAGGCAGATGTGGTTGGCGGCTTCGGCGAAGCCAGCACCACGGCTCCGCTCGGTGGAGAAGCGGGGCGTGAGGCTGAACTCGCCGCGCCAGTTGGCCACGCCGAGGGTGGTGCGAAACGCGGCGAAACACGAGGCGTCGTTGGTGCTGTCGCCGATGAACGCGAAGCGCGTGCGTGCTTCGGTGACGTCGAGCCCCGTCGAGCCGAGGTAGACCAGTGCTCCGCTCGCTTTGTCGATGCGGTCGAAGGTGAAGTGCAGATGGACACTGGAGCGCGTCGTGCGCGCACCCCGAGCAAGCGCGAACGCAGTTGCCCGCTGGACCGTTTCTTCGCTGGCGCTCTGATGCTCGCCAATGTCGAAGGTGAAGTCGCTGATGCGTCCTTTGACGTCGTCGGCAGGCACCAAGGCGGGCACGGCCCCACGGGCATCCTCGACCAAGTCAGCGAGCGCGGCCCCGCGCCGCCGCCGCTCTTCGGCGCTCACGGTGTCGAAGAGCGCGACGCGCGCGCCCTGCCGTACGAACGTGAGAGCGCCATTCTCCGCGACGGCTGCTTCGACCGGCCACATCAGGGCCACGAGCTCAGCCCAGCTGGCCGGTCGCCCCGTCAGAGCGACCAGCCGCAGGCCGGAAGCCTGCAAGCGAAACAGGCTGGAATAGGCAGCTTCCGAGAGTTTTCCCTCGTCGAGCAGTGTGTCGTCGAGATCGAACAACAGCCCTTGCAGGCCGCGGGCTTCGGAGCGGGAAAGTCGGTGCAGCGAAAGCATCGTGGAAGGGTGCAGCGATTCTCGGGCAGATGACTACAAAAAGCGAAAACCCTGACGAACACGAAGTTCGCCAGGGCTGCGCGAGAGTCCACGGGGGCTCTTCGATTCGCTCGACTCTTAGACCAGGTCCTTGAGGGCCTTGAGGGGGGTCGCGCGGATCTTCTTGGTGGCGGGTTTCGCCGGGATCGTCATGGGCTCCTTGGTGAAAGGATTGATGCCCTGACGCTCCTTGGTTGCTGCCTTCTTCACGACGCGCAGCTTGACGAGACCGGGCACGACGAATTCGCCGGGGCCGCGGTTGCCGAGCTGCTTCTTGATGAGACCGAAGATCTCTTCGAACAGTTTGTTCACGGTCTTCTTGTCGAGATCCGTGGCGTTCGCGAGTTCCGTGATGATCTGGGCCTTAGTGAGCCTTTTGCCTGCCATTTGAGTGCTCTCCTGCTGAAGTCTATGGATGATCTGATGCCGTCTCCCACCTCGGACTGCGCTTTCACGCCATCTCGAGAGGCACCGCGACGGATAACAAGGTAAATTCAGCCTTTCAAGAAGAAAGCGATCGAACGCATCTTCAAAAGTGCCTTTTTTTCAGCATGGAGCGCGATCAGACAGAGAGTAGGTGCGCGCGTGTGTGCGCTCTCAGTGACCACTCATACCGAGATACACGAACAAGACCGCGGGGTTACGCTCCAACTGCTGATCTACTTCCCCAGCTGTTTTTGGCTCGATCGGTGACTCATCGGTTAGGCTGCGCTCGAGAGGCGACAATTCGCTCCTTGGGAGTCGAAGAGGGCACATGAGTCCCGCTGCGTCCCGCAGCGCTCGACCTCGAGATGGCACACGACCGCAAAATTCCGCAAAAAGACGCTTGTTCTCAACCACTGACCTGACTAGGCGCCAGCGGCTCTTGCGCCGCTCCGTGAGGCGTCATCAGGAGACGCGCCGAACCAATTCTCGCGTTCGCGTCGTCATGATCTTCTTGTCTGCCGCGTTCATGTGGTCGTAGCCGAGCAGGTGCAACAGGCCGTGCGCGAGCAAGAATCGCAGCTCGTCCCAGAGCGGGCGCCGACGGCCTTGGGCTTGCCGTGCAGCGGAATCGAGTGACAGCACGACGTCGCCAAGCAAGCCGAGATTGGAGCCCCGTTTGGCCACCAGCGGGCGGCTGAACTCGTTCTGGGGGAATGATAGCACGTCGGTGGGTTTGTCCTTGCCGCGATGCTCGAGGTTGATGCCGTGAATCGTGCGATCGTCGGTGAGCAAGATGCTCAGCTCCGAGTTGGGCAAGCCGAGTTCGTTCAACATTTGCTGCGCCAGCTCTTTGATCGCGGCCTTGGAAATCGAAGCGGATCCTGGCGCACGGCGCTGGATGAACACGGGCATGGCCGAGGGCTAGCGCAGTAGGGAAGCAGCGGCTAGCTTCACCACGTGGCTCGCCCCTCTCGGCCTCCGGGATTCGACATGACCTACCGGCCGGCGGAGGAGTTTTTTGGGCCGCCTTTAGCGCAAAGGGTGGGCTCTTTTCTGCATCTCGGGCTGGCCGTGGCGGTAGTGGTCCTGGTGCTCTCGGTCGAGCACGGCTCGCAGGGGAGCCGCCTCTACCGCTACATGTTCTTGCAGAAGCACCTGATCGACGCCCACGTGCTCGCTATCGCTTTCGTCGTCAGCGCGGTGGCCTCGTTCGTTCGTGCGGGCATGCGCGGCGTACGCGTCCGCGGCGATTGGGTCGAGTACCGCGATGTGGTAGCGAGCCTGTGGCCGAAAGTGCGACGGATTCGCTGGGCGCAGATCGATCGGATCAACGTCGAGCCGAGTGGCGGCGTGAGCCTCGATCTGTGGGACGGCAGTCGCGATTTCTTGCCGGGAGTGGGTGAGCCTCGGCTCTTGGCGCAGGTGCTCGAGCGAGTCGCGCGAGCTCGCGCGATCCCCTTCGGCGGCAACTCGAGCCTCGACGATCTGGAACAAGAGCCGCCGCTCGAAGAAGACGAATGAAGGCCGCGCCATGAACGAGACGCACTACGATTTTCTGGTGCTGGGTGGCGGGAGTGGTGGCTTGGCGGCCGCACGACGGGCCTCGAAATGCGGCGCTCGCGTCGCCCTGGTCGAGGCCGCCGATCTCGGCGGCACCTGCGTCAATCGGGGCTGCGTGCCCAAGAAAATGCTGTGGAATGCCGCGCAAGTGGCCGAAGCCCAGCGCGACGCCCAGAGCTACGGCTTTGCGGTCGTCGAGCCCATCTTCGATTGGGCGCGTTTCAAGCAGGGGCGCGACGCCAGCATCGGGCGCCTGCGGGCCATCTACGAAAAAAACTTGGGCAATGATCGCGTCGAGCTCGTTCGCGGCTATGGCCAGCTCGTCGGACCCAATCGGCTCCAGGTGGGCGAGCAAGCTCTGAGCGCTGAACACTTGCTCGTGGCGACGGGCGGGTCGCCCCGACGCCCTGACATTCTCGGGGCACAGTTGGGCATCACCTCGGACGAATTCTTCGAGCTCAGCGAACGACCCCAACGCGTACTCGTGGTCGGCGGCGGGTACGTCGCGGTCGAGACGGCCGGCGTCCTGGCAGCCTTGGGCTCCGAGGTGACGCTTGCCTTTCGCGGCCAAGAGCCGCTCAGGTCGTTCGATGCCCTACTGCGCAAGCGGCTCAACGAGGAGCTCGTTCACGGCGGTATCCACGTCGTAGCGTCCTTTCATCCGACGGCGCTCTGTCGCTCCGACTCGGGGCTCGAACTGGCCGGCGCAGACGGGCGTCGACTGAGCGGCATCGATGCGGTGATTTGGGCGGTGGGACGCGAACCCGCGACCCGAGGATTGGGCCTCCAAGAGCAGGACGTGAAGCTGGATGCTCGCGGCTGCATCGTCGTGGACGAATGGCAGGCCACGACGCGCGCGGGCATCTACGCGATCGGGGACGTCACCGGCCGCGCGGAGCTGACGCCTGTTGCCATCGCGGCTGGTCGCCGCTTGGCCGACCGACTGTTCGACGGTCAAACGCACGCCAAGCTGGACTACGCCGACATTCCGACCGTGGTCTTCAGCCATCCGCCCATCGGTACCGTGGGCCTGACCGAGGAGCAGGCACGCGAAAAGTATGGCAACCTCGAAGTCAAGATTTACGGCAGCGAGTTCGCGGACAGCTACATGACGTTTGCTCATCGACGCACACTGACGTCGATGAAGCTGGTTTGCGTTGGCGAAAGCGAGCGTGTGGTCGGCATCCACATCATCGGTCGGAGCTCCGACGAGATCATTCAGGGATTCGCCGTGGCCCTGCGCATGGGCGCAACGAAGGCCGATCTCGACCGCACGGTCGCCATTCATCCCACCGCGTCCGAAGAACTGGTCACGATGCGCTGAGGGTGTAGGCTCGACGCATGAAGGTGCGCTTCTCGACCGTCCCTTGGGCTCTCGGCGCGGGCCTGTTCGCGCTTTCAGTCGTGCTGTTCGTGCCGTTGCGCAGCTTGGCGGATCACGGAACCGAAGCGGCGGCCGAGGCAGTCGAAGTGCCCCTGTCGTCCGAAGACGGTCTGCGCGCCGCCTCGATTGCCCGTCAGACCATGAGCCCATTTTGTCCCGGTCGCACGTTGGCCGATTGCCCTTCCAACTACGCGACCGAATGGCGACGCGACATTCGCGGCATGGTAGCGAAGGGCATGAACTCCGACGAAATCCAGCGCGAATTGTCGACGCGAGCGGGCGATGACTTGTCGGGAATTCCGCACCGCGACGTGAGTTACGCTTTGCCCTTCGCCATCGGCGCCGCCGCTCTAGTGCTGCTCGTCGTGGTCTTCGCGCGCTTGCGAAGCAAGAAGCAGATCGTGGCCGATGCAGGTCAAAAGCGGTCGGCTCCCGAAAAGCCGCCGGTCGAGACCGTCGACGACGAGCGCCTCGCGGCCGAGCTCGAAGCCGAAGGCGACGACGATTGAGGCGGCCCGCGCGAGCGGCGCTACTCGAGGCATTCTGGCTTGAACTTTTTCATGCCGCGCGCATCGATGGTGAACGGAGGATCGCAAGACTTGGCTGGGAGGACCTTGGGTGGCGGCGGCTGCGCCGCCGTGGCCTCCGCGATCGGGGTGCGTTTCTTGGTCGTCGGAGGCTTTTGGGCCTCGAGGCTGAAGACGAGATCCTGGGTCTGGTCGAAGATCACTGAGCGGAACTCGGACTCGTAGGCAGGCGCGGTGGCTCGCAGCTCGTGCACCGACTTGGCATCGAGCGCGAAGCTGGCTCGAAAGGGATTTTGGTGCAGCTTCTGGCCATCGAGGAAGAGTTCGGCCGAGCCGGGGAACGCGGTGATGTGCAAGTCGACGTGCGCGGCCTCACCCGGAGTGGCCGTCGCGCTGCTCGGCGCAGCTTGCAGCGTTAGCTCGCTCGTCTGAGCGACCCACGGACCCTGCCAGGCGACCGTCGCCCCCGCCAGGACCACGAGGCCGAGCATGCCGAGCACGAGCCACGAGCCACGAGCCTTGTTCGCCGGCGACGAGAAGCGATTGAGGCGTGAGGCCGTCATGCCGGCTGGTGTCGTGCCGTGCATCAGATCGAGCGGCGAAATCGCCAAGAGCTCGTTGGCTGAGAGCGTCGACACCCTCGCCACCTGCGCTTCGATCAATGCGCGCGTCTGCTCCTGCTCTTCGCCGAAGATCCGCTCCAGCACTTCCTCGACGTCCTCGTCGGTTATCGGAGGTCCCGAGGCGCGCAGGTACTCATCAAGGGCGTGCTTCAAGTCGCGCGCGCTCGAATAACGTTGGGCGGCGTCCGGAGCCAGGCTGCGCGTAATGATGCTCTCGAGCTCCGGTGCGATGTCAGGGCAAACGTCGATAATCCGTGGAATCGAGCCTGCTTTGATGGCTTTCATCACGCTGACTTCGCTGAGCCCCGTCCACATTCTCTCGCCGGTCGCAGCTTCCCAGAGCATGACGCCGACGGAAAAGAGATCAGTCCGCAGGTCGACGGGCTCTCCGTTCAATTGCTCGGGCGGCATGTAGCGGAGCTTACCCTTGATGATGCCGGTGGCCGTCTCGACCTGAGAGTTGGCCAACTTGGCGATGCCGAAGTCGAGCACCTTCACCCTCCCACCGAACGTGACGAAGACGTTGTGCGGGCTCATGTCGCGATGCACGACGCGAAGCGGGCTGCCGTCGAAGTCGGTGAGTCCGTGCGAGTAATGGAGCCCGGCGAGAGCCTCCGAGACGACGTGCAGATGCAGCCGGGAGGGGAACGATTTTTCGGCCGAAGCGCGAGCCACGATCTGCCAGAGCGGCTGCCCTTCGAGGTATTCCATGACGATCACCGGCAAGCCCTCGAATTCGAGAACCTCGTTCGTCTGCACGACGTTGGGGTGATTGAGGCGAGCGGCGAGCCGCGCCTCGTTCAAGAACATCTCGGTGAACTCTCGCTCGTAGCGCAGGCTCGTGCGCATGGCCTTGAGGACGACCAGCTTGCTAAAGCCGCTCGGTCCGCGCGCCACCGCCAAAAAGACGTCCGCCGTTCCGCCCCGACCCAGTTGAGCCAGCACCCGGTACTTGCCGTCCAGGTGGTGAAGGGTACGGGGATTGGTCAGCATGAGAGTTCGCGGGACAGCGGGCCCGGGTAGCAGCAGTGTAGCCACGAACGCCAGGGGTCGGAACGAGCCCCCCAACGCGGGGTCATGCGACAGCTTGTCGCATTTCGGGGCCGGCCGCCCTTGCTAGAAGGAGGCGGCTCTGCGACGTCGAACGCCGAGACAGGCGACGAAACATGGCGAATACCGAATCCGACGCGAGCGCGAGGTTGGCCGATCCGCCCCTGGCTTCGGCCGGCGGAGCCTTCTTTCGAGCGCGACTGGCGCTTCTCGTCATCGCAACCTGCACGGCGTTTCCGACGCCGCTCGCGCCCTTCCTTGGTGGGTCGGGCGAAAATTCAGTTTGGACGCCCCTCGCAATCGCGTTGGTGTGGAGCGCACTCGGCCTGTGGTCGGGCCGAGCAGCCACGCCATCCTCCACCCGGCTGGCCGGCTCGGCGCTCGTGATCGACGTCACTGCGTTGACCTGTCTGCTCGCGTTGGGCGGCGCGGCGCAGAACCCGTTCACGATGCTCTACTTCGTGCCCATCGCACTTTCGACTTTGGTCTCGCAAGCTTGGACTTGGACGGTCGCTGCGAGCGCGGTGCTCGGTTTCGCTGGTCTGCTCGTGCTAACGGCTCGCGCGGCGGGGCCGCATGCCCACCATGGACATTTCTTCCATCACATCGTCGGTATGGCAGTCGCGCTCGGCGTAGCCGGCGTGCTCGTGACCTACTTCGTGCACCGCATCGGTCGCACACTCACCGAGCAGCGCAGCCAAATCGTCCGTCTCAGCCGCGAACAGGAGCAGGACCGATTCGCGACCTCACTCGGTGCCTTGGCTGCGGGTGCAGCTCACGAGTTGGGTACGCCGCTTGGAACCGTGCAACTGCTGACTGGCGAGCTCGGCTTCATGACCGACGATGAACGGGCGATTGCCCAGAAGACCATCAAGCAAGAAGTCGCGCGCATGAAGGAAATCCTCCACGGCATGACTTCGACCCAGTTGAGTGCGCAGGTGCTCGAATCGGGAGCAGCCTGGATGACCGACGACCTGGCGAGCGATCTTGGTCGAGAATTTCCCGACGTCGCCTGGGTCCAGTCGGGTCGCCGCGCGACGACGCAACCGCGGCCCGTGCTTGCGCAGATTTTGCGCGAGCTGGTGCGCAATGCGCAGCGTTCCTCGGCGAGCTGCAGCCCGGTCGTGGAGGTCGAGCTGTCGGCGGGGCCGGCAGAGTTCTGGTTCGTGGTTCGGGATACGGGCGCGGGCATGGACGCGGACGCGCAGCAGCGCGCTGTCCTGCCGTTCTTTTCTACGACTGGTGGACGGGGACTCGGCCTGTTCTTGGCGCGGGTGCACGTGCGTCAACTCGGTGGCAGCTTCGAGCTCGATTCGAGTCCCGGGGTGGGCACGCGCATCACTTTGAAGTTGCCGCTTGCTCCTCCCTTTTCCGCGGAGAAGCGCGCGTGAGGGCGGACGCAGCCAGCCCGCGCGTAACCCTGCTCGTCGACGACGACGTTGCGTTCTGTGCTGCGCTGGCCGACGCGCTCCGTCGCCGCGGCGAAAGCGTCGTGATTGCACACACCGAGCAGGAAGCGCTGGTCGAGGCGCGAGCCTGGAGCCCGGCGCGAGCCACCGTCGATTTGCGACTCAAAGAGTCCAGTGGCATCGATGTGGTGCGCGCGCTGCGCGAAATGTTGCCGCACATCGAGGTCGTCGTACTGACCGGCTACGGCAGTATTGCGACTGCCGTCGAGGCTGTGAAGGCAGGAGCGCTTCACTATTTGACCAAACCAGCGGGTGTGGCCGAAATCCTGGCCGCCTTCGGTGGCTTGGCTCCAAGCGAGCCCAGCGCGATACCGCCAAGTCTCGATACGGTCGAATGGGAGCACCTGCAACGCGTTCTGCTCGAGTGCGGCGGCAACGTCTCCGAAGCGGCGCGACGGCTCGGCCTGTATCGACGCACGTTGCAACGAAAATTGGCGAGGCGCCGCTGATCTGTCTTTCGGTCGGCATTTGGACGCCCGCGAGCTGCTCGGCTAGGCTCTGCCAGTCGACGGGCAGTTTCCGTCGACGCTTTCAGGGGCCGAGCGTTGGCCCCAAGGGCGGCCGGTTTCCGTCCTTGAAAACGAGGAAAAACGAAATGCAGATTCAACTCCCCGACGGTAGTGCGCGCGAACTCGTCTCCGGTTCGTCAGCGCTCGATTTGGCCACGGCCATTGGCCCCGGACTCGCCAAAGCCGCCATCGCGGCCAAAGTGAACGGTGCCGTGCGCGACTTGAGCGTGGAGCTCCACGAAGGCGATCAGGTCGCTCTGCTCACCAAGAAAGACGCAGAAGCCACCGAGGTGCTGCGCCACTCGGCGGCCCATCTGATGGCCGACGCCATCTTGCGGGTTTTTCCGAAAGCCGAGCTGACGATCGGCCCGGTCGTGGAAGACGGCTTCTATTACGATATCTACCTGAAAGACGGCAAAATCACGCCTGACGACTTTCCAGCCATCGAAAAGGAGATGGAGCAAATCGCGCGCGCTGCGGTCCCTTTTCAGCGCTGCGTCTCAGACGGTAACGACGAAGTCTTCGCCCGCTACAAAGCCATCGACGGCGGCCAGAACAAGTTCAAGGCCGAACTGATCGCTGGCATCCAAGAGCGTGGCAACGAGATGAGCTTTTACAAGCACGGCGAGTTCATCGACCTGTGCCGCGGTCCGCACGTGCCCAACACGGGGTTCTTGAAGAACGTGAAGCTGACCAAGGTGTCGGGCGCCTATTGGCGCGCCGATTCCACACGTGAGCAATTGGTCCGCGTTTACGGCACCGCTTTCTTCACCAAAGAAGAGTTGAAGGACTACCTGACGCAGGTCGAAGAAGCCAAAAAGCGCGATCACCGCGTTTTGGGCGAGAAGCTGGATCTGTTCACCTTTACGGAAGATGCGCCAGGTTTTCCCTTCTTCCAGCCCAAGGGCACGCTGCTGTTCAACCTCTTGGTCGACTACATGCGCGGCCAGCTGTCGCGTCGCGGCTACAAAGAGGTCAAGACGCCGCTCATCCTGTCCGAAGAGCTCTGGCACAAGTCGGGTCACTACCAGAATTACCTGGAAAACATGTTCTTCACCAAGCTCAAGCTGCGTGACGAACACGATCCAGAAATCATCAAGGACAACGTCATGGAAGATCGGCCCATGGCCGTGAAGCCGATGAACTGTCCCGGCCACTGCATGCTCTACAAGAGCCACCAGCACAGCCACAACGAGTTCCCGCTGCGCTTCTCGGAAATGGGTCTGGTCCATCGTCGCGAGATGAGCGGCGTGCGCCATGGTCTATTCCGCGTGCAGGCCTTCACGCAGGACGATTCGCACCACTTTTGCACGCCCGAGCAGGTCGGCTCGGAAGTGCAGATGTTGATCAGCTTCTTCGAAGAGGTTTACGCAGCGTTCGGGCTCAACGACGTGCGCATCGAGCTATCGACGCGTCCGGAAAAGAGCATCGGCTCGGACGAGATGTGGCAAACGGCCGAAAGTGCCCTCAAGGCCGCACTCGACGAGAAGGGCATCCCCTACGTCGTCAACCCCGGCGACGGCGCGTTCTATGGACCCAAGATCGATTTTCACATTCGTGACGTGCTCAAGCGTTCCTGGCAATGCGGCACCATCCAGCTCGATTTCTCGATGCCGGAACGATTCGGTCTGACCTACGTCGGTAGCGACGGCGAGAAGCACACACCGGTGATGATTCACCGCGCCTGCTACGGCAGTCTCGAGCGCTTCCTGGGCATCATCATCGAGAACTTCGCGGGGGACTTTCCCCTGTGGCTCGCGCCGGTGCAAGCCATCGTCATTCCAGTCAGCGAGAAGTTCAACGAGTACGCCGTTCAAGTGCGCGAGGCCTTGCTCGACGCCGGCGTGCGCGTCGAAGCGAATCAGTCCGACGATCGCGTGGGCTACAAGATCCGTGACGCCAGCTTGAAGAAGATCCCGTACGTGATCGTGGTGGGCGACAAGGAGCAGGAAGCTCACACCATCAACGTGCGCAATCGTGACGACGGCGCGCAGCTGGAAACGACAATCGAAGGCTTCGTAGCCTCGCTCGACCTGACCCCGCCCAAAAAGCAGCAAGCCCAAGCTGCCGAGTGACGAAAAGCAGGGAGGGCGGTCGGTGGGGCCGCCCTGTACGCCGCCTTTGCGGCGCCTCAGCGGCGCTGGACTAGCTCCTGTTTGGCGGCGCGTCAGCGGCGCGAGAACGGCTCCGAGGGGTCGTAGTCCAGATCCGCGCAGAGGACGTGGAGGGAGCCGTCGGGGGCGTCGTAGGCAATGCTGAGCGTGACGCAGTTGCGTGCGTCCCGAATCGACAGGTAGGGGCGTGAGATTTGGGTGACGCGCGGCGCCTGGATGGCGCGCTGGAAATAGGGGCGGCGGCACCAGTTGGCGCCGGAGCCGTCGGAGCAGGGGTCGAAGCGCGGGTCCGGGGGCCACTGGCCGTCACGGGCCTCCACGTTGCCGCTCAGCTGGCGGCCTTCTTGATCGAGCACGTAGACACGCTGCACGCCGGCCAGGGCCAAGAACAAACCGCAGGAGTCGCGGAGCGTTTCGCCATCTTCGAGCGCGAGTGCGCACGCTTCGAAGCCGCCCGTATAGCTCTCGAAGAAACCGCGATCTTGCTCGGTGCGGTCGCTCAGCGCGCGTTTCAGTTCGCGACCCAAGCTGGAAAAGGCTTCGCGCGCCTTCTCGGGCTCGGGCGGGCGGAGGCTGGGCCGGGAAAAGTGGTAGCCCTGCACGAAGTCGACGTCGCTCTCCATGGCGAGCAACGCTTGCTCTTCGTTCTCGATGCCTTCGAGCACCACTAGGCATCCGGCCTCGTGCACGAGTGAGACGATGCCCGGCAAGATGTGACGAACGAGGGGATTGGCCGTGGCCTCTTCGAGCATGGCGCGGTCGAGCTTCACCAGGTCGGGTCGCAACCTCCACACGCGTTCGAAGTTCGATTCGCCGGCACCGAAGTCGTCGATGGCGACCAAGCAGCCGAGGTCGCGAAAACCCTCGACCGCGTCGGCGAGTCGCTTCTCGTCGTACGAGCGCGTTTCGATGATCTCGACCACGATGCGATGGGCGGGAATGTCGGCCTCGGCGAGCCACGCTCCGAAGCGGCGCGTCACGTCGGCGCGGCAAGGCACTGCGTCGGGACTGACGTTGAGGAAGAGCCAACCGTCGCGGTTCTGCTGCGCGAAGTTGTTCAGGTGGAGGCGGGCGCAGTGCTCGTTGACGGCGTCGGCCGAGAAGCGAGCCACGAGGCGCGGAAAGATATCCGAGGGTCCAAGCGCACTCTGGTCACGGTCCTGGCCACGAAGCAGTGCTTCGTGGCCGACGACTTTCGAGTGAGAGACACTGAAAATCGACTGAAATACCGAGTGAAGGCTGATCCCCGTCGCTTCGGCAACTTGGTCGGCCGAAGGGCCGGGCAGGTCGATCACTTTGGCAATGTCGTTGACTGGGGAATGCAGGCTCATCGGGAGGCGTTCTGACTCAATCCGTTCCTCTCCCGCCCGGGCGGTTGGACAGGCGCTACGGTGGCGCACGGACAGACCGCTTGCCAGGTTGCTTGTGAAAATTTATTTTCAAACGCCAAAATATTGTGTGCTAGCTCATGTATTTTCGTGAGTTTACGACTAGTTGGCCGACTTTTTCGGACCTGTCCCTATTGAAATCCCGGTGGCGCTGCTGCAACCAGCCTTTGTCGCCAAACGTGTGGGACGCATTCCGATCTGCGCCACTTCAGCGTAGGAGCCGTCGGTCGCGACTCCCTCTCGGTCGCGCCCCTCGGCCATGAATTTTCAGCTCTTCGACACACTCGACAACAAGAAGAAGCCCTTCGAGACCGAAGAGCCTGGTCACGCCCGTCTCTACATCTGTGGTCCGACCACGTACGACGACGCTCACATCGGTCATGCTCGGCCATGCGTCGTCTACGACGTACTCGTGCGCCACTTGCGCAGCCAGGGTCTGCGCGTCAGCTACGTGCGCAACGTCACTGACGTCGACGACAAAATCATCAAGCGCGCGCAAGAGAACGGCGAAGAGCCGCGAGCGCTCGCAGAGCGGATGCTGCTTTCTTACCAGACCGACATGCGTCGGCTGCACACGCTCGAACCCGATCACCAGCCCAAGGTCAGCGATCACATCGCGGAAATTCGCGCCTTGATCGAACGCTTGATCGAGCGCGGCCACGCCTACGAGTCGGCGGGAGACGTCTATTTTCAGGTCGCTTCGTGCCCCGACTACGGCAAGCTCTCGCACCGCGACTTGGCGCAGATGGAAGCCGGAGCGAGCGAACGCCTCGACTACGCCGACGCGCAAAAAAAGAAGCATCCCTACGATTTCGCGCTGTGGAAGGCAGCCAAGCCCGGCGAGCCGTCGTGGCCGAGCGCCTGGGGCGCGGGCCGTCCTGGCTGGCACATCGAATGCAGCGCGATGAGCATGCGCTATCTCGGCGAGACCTTCGATCTGCACGGAGGCGGCCTCGATTTGGTGTTTCCACATCACGAGAACGAGATCGCCCAAAGCGAATGTGCGACGGGTCGCTGCTATTCGCGTTTTTGGATGCACAACGGCTTCGTGCAGGTGAACAAAGAGAAGATGAGCAAGAGCCTCGGCAACTTCTTTCGGTTGCGTGAGGCCTTCGACAAAGTCGAGCCGGAGGCGGTGCGTTACTCGCTCCTCACCGCTCACTATCGCGCGCCCTACAATCTCGAGATGGATCTCGACGCAGCTGGTCACCTTCTGGGTTTTCCGCAGTTCAGCGAGGCAGAAGCGCGGCTCGAGTACCTCTACGCGACCCGGCAGCGTCTGCAGCAGCTCGAGCCGGCACGCATCAAGGACGTCCAGCAGCCGCTACCCACCGAGGTTGCGCAGTTCGGGGACGGATTGGCTCGCACGCTGGACGACGACCTCAATACGCCGCAGGCCCTCGCTCACGTGGCGGCGTTGCTCAAAGCGTCCAACGAGCTGGTCGACTCGGCCCTGGCCAAGAAGGGCTCGATGGCGCGAACGACGTATGAAGCCTTGGAGCAGGCATTCGCACGGCTGGGTGCGGTACTCGGTCTGGGGCTCGACGAGCCGGCGGCGTTCTTGACCCGAGTGCGCGATCGGCGCGCTTTGGCATCGGGCATCGACAAGGCTTGGGTTGAGCAGAAGCTGGTCGAGCGCGCCCAGGCTCGTCAGGACAAGGACTTCGCCCGTGCCGACGCCATCCGCGGCGAGCTGAGCGAACGCGGCGTCGAAATGTTCGATACGCCGGGTGGCACGAGCTGGCGCCTGCTCGCCCAAGCTTCAGTCTAGTCGATTCGTCACCAATCCCTTGCCGAGCGGTCACCCAAGCCGCGTAGTCCCCCGCTATGTGGCGACGGCATGACCATCGCGCACGATAGCGGGACTGCGGACGGACCGGGACGGGTCGAGCTGGTCGCCATCGACATGGGCTACGGGCACCTGAGGCCGGCGCACAGTCTTTCGGAAATCCTGGGCGGAGAACCGGTGCTCTTGGCCGACCACGCGCCATTGGCGAGCGAGAGCGAGCAGAAGAAGTGGCAGCAAGTCCGCGCCGGCTACGAAATGTTGTCTCGGGCGGGCCGCTTACCACTGATCGGTCGGTCGCTGGGCGATCTATTGAACGGCCTCACCAAAATCCCCGCTTTGTACCCCAAGCGCGATCTATCGGCCCGTAACGTGCCCGTGCGCGTCTTGGAAGAAATGGCCCAGCGCGGTCTCGGCGTAGGCTTGGCGACGCGCCTCCGCGCCAGCAAGAAGCCGCTGCTCACCACCTTCTACGGTCCGGCCGTCCTTTCGGACTATCACGGGGCCGAGCGGCTTTACTGCGTGGTGACGGACGCCGACGTGAATCGAGTGTGGGCGCCGATCCAGCCTCGCCAGAGTCAAATTACCTACTTTGTGCCCAGCATGCGCGTGCGTCGGCGACTCAAGGCTTATGGCGTGGCGCCCGATCGCGTCATTGTCACCGGCTACCCGCTTCCGCACCAACTCTTGGGCGGACCCGACGTGCCGATTTTGCGCGAGAACTTGCGCCGTCGCTTGGTGACTCTCGATCCACGGCGGCGCTTCTTGCGCGAGGTGCGCGCAGAAATATCCTTTTTTCTGGGTGATTTGCCCGAAGATCTGCCGGCGCTGCCGCCGCACCTGGTATTCGCGGTCGGCGGCGCAGGCGCGCAGGTCGACATGGCTTTTCAGTTTCTCCCGAGTCTGGCGCGGCGGCTGCGGCGTGGGAAAATGAAGGTGACCCTGGTGGCCGGCATTCGCGCGGAGGTTGCCGCACGCTTTCGCGAGGCCATCGCACAGAGCGGCCTCGAGGCGGAACTCGAAAATGGCGCCATCGACATTCTACTGGCACCGAATCACGACGAGTACTTCACGCGCTTCAATCGTGTCTTGGGAGCAGCCGACGTGCTCTGGACGAAGCCGAGCGAGCTGACGTTCTTTGGTGCGCTCGGACTGCCGCTGATCTTCGCCAAGCCGGTCGGCGCGCACGAACGCTACAACCGGCGTTGGGCTATCGACGGTGGTTCGGGCATCAAGCAGTACGCCCCGGAGCATGCCGGCGAGTGGCTCTGGGAAATGCTCAAAGACGGCACTTTGGCCGGCGCCGCTTGGACCGGCTACACGCGCATGCCCAAATTCGGCCTCTATCGCATCGTCGAGGAGGTGCTCGGTCGTCCGGCGTTGAACGAGCGCTTGACGGAGCTTGGCGCCGATTCGCTCGAATCTTCCGAGCAGAATTGGTCTTCCGAACGGGCCTGGCTCACGGCTTCGGAGTGAGCTGAAACGCGCACCAGGCCGTCGACCCGAGCCCAAACAAGAGCAGCAGGGCACCGAGCGGCACCAGCAAGATTGCCGAACTCGGATCGGCGGACGTCGCGCCGATCCCGCCCAGAAAAAAACCGCCAGGCAACAGCAGCCACGCGGAGGTCAGTGACCCGGACGCGAGCCCCATCGGTCTTGGAAAATGCGTGTCAGGTAGACGCGTCAACGTCCAGGCAAATGCAATCTGCACGAGCGAGAGCAGCGTGCCGTGGCCATGGGCCAGGCGCCACAACAGCCGACGCGCCTCCTGATCGGCGTTCAGATAGCCGTCGACCTTGAAGGCGTGCAAGCTTTCGAGCGCGAGGCCGAGGGCCGCGAACAAGAAGAGACCGCCCCAACCCGAGACGAGGTGCGCGCGTACGAGCCGGGCACGCCACAGCGCCGGGGAAGGTGAAAAACCGTCGTTCGCCTGCATCACACGTTACTCGCTGATCACGATGGCTCGATCATCACGCGCTTCTTCCAAGGCGTCGAGCAGCTCGTCGGGGAGCGCACTCGCTGGACGTGCCGCCTTCGGCTGGGCGCGGATTTCACGTTCGGCCCGGCGCGCAATGCGGCGCACCGCCGGGTAGGGGTCGTCCGCGAGACGGTCCAGCAGGCGAATCGACCAAGCGGAATCGACGAGCGAACGCGCGCCCGGATCGGCGAGGGCGCTGGCGAACAGGGCTCTCTCGGCCGCGTTGCCCGCCAGCAACTGGCGCGCCCCCAGTGCGACGTCGGGTTCATCTGGCGTCGCAGTTTCGGTCGTCGCAGGGCCCGCGCCTGGTGGCGCTGGGCGCAAGTCGGGGAACAGGCGCACGAGGGCGGCATCGAGCCAGGCCGCCGAACGATCGACGTGACACAGAGCACAGGCCGACGGCGGATCGGTCAGCTTTCGCCCCGGCGACGAAATGCGATGGCTCGCGATGCCTTTGAGCAGCGCATAGCTGGTCTTGGGCATGTGGCAGTCGACGCAATCGGGTGCGTTCACGCTCGGCGCATGACCCGAGTGGTCGGCGTCCGAAGCGACCTCTTGGTGGCACTGACTGCACAGCTGGCGGCGGGAAAGATCAGGGCGCAGCTGATCGTCGGGCTTGCCTTGGTGCATGCCGTGACAGCTTGCGCAGGACAACTGCCGTTGACCGGTGCCGTGCTCGAAGCACGGCGACTGCAGCAAGCCGTTGTACTCGCGCCCCCCCACGCGCACGGAACCGTCGGACCAAAAGATACTGGTGAGTTCGTGGCTTAGTGCGGCGCGCTCGGCCAGTTCGGCCGAAGCGGCGGCGAGCAGGCTTCGCGAATCGGCGAGATCGACGGCGGGAGCCGAACGCTTCGTGTAGCCGTGGCTCCACCACTCGTCGGGTCGCACGGGCAAGAAGTACGCGTGGCATTGGCCGCAGATCGCGCTGCTCTGCGCGGCCGTCAGGCGCGCTGGATTGACTATCTCCAGCTCGGGTGCGTTCGGATCATCGGGTCCCTCGCGCGGCTGCCGATGGGCGCGCTCGCGTTCCCAGGGTGCGCGCATCCGCGCTGCATGGTTGCCACCGGGCCCGTGACAGGCTTCGCAGGCGATGCCCAGCTCCGCGACTTGGCTTTCGTAGCGAACCCAAGATTCGGGGCTCGCTCCTTCGCTCTGCCGTGGTTCGCCCGCGACGGCGTGACACTGGATGCAGTTGGCATTCCAGCTCGGTGGGTTGTCTGTTTCGTGGGGCGGCGCCAAGAACACCTCGCGCCGCGGGGCCCAAGTCTTTTCGCCTAGCAAGAAGACGAACGGAAATTGGCGCAATTCCCGACCCAAGGGTCCGGTGAGCCAGAAGGCCAGGTAGTGGTGCGAACCGGTGGCAAGCACGAGCTTTCGTTCGACCACTTTGCGATCGGGCGCGTGCAAATCGGGCCCACGTGCGTCGATCGAGCCATCGTCGCTGCGACTGAGTGTATAGTTGCCCTGATCGCCTTCGAGCGTGATGGGTAGACGGGGGGCGTGCTCACCGTCCCACGCGAGATCGCGCACGGGTCTCGTCATGGTGCGATGAAAGCTGTCGTGCCAGCTGCGGTAGGCCGAGGGGTGGCAGCTCTGGCAGGCACCCGAACCGACGTAACCCGAAGTCGCGCCCGGCAAGCCATGCTCGACTTTGGGTTCTCCTTCGATGCCCCCGGGGGCGCGCGTATTCAGCGTGAGTAGGGTGCCGAGGCCGAGTGCACCGACGGCCAACTGCGGAAGGATGCGCTGCACGTCGCCGCCTCAGCTACCGGGCGCGCGGCCCCGCGAGCCGGTGGGCAGGTTGCGCAGGCTGAGCGGAAAACGCCGCTCGTACTCGTCGAGCAGCTTGGTCTTGCGCGAAAGGCGCGAGGCACGTTCGGGCAGCTCGAAGCTCTGGGGCACGATGGCGAGCAAGGCCGCTTCGTCTACGGCGTCGAGCAGGCTCGAATCGAGGAAGCGCGCCGCGTACTTGCGGTAGACGCCGCTCTGCACGAACAGATCGAACAACGCGGGATCGAGATGATTGTCTCGCTTCATGAAGCCCATGATGCGCATGGCTTCACTCAGCTTCTTGGCTTTCTTGTAGGGCCGATCGTCAGCGGTCAACGCCTCGAACACGTCGGCGATGGCCATGACGCGCGCCGGCAGGGACATGTCCGATCCGTAGATGCCCTTGGGGTAACCGCCGCCGTCCATCTTCTCGTGGTGCCCCCCGGCGTACTCGGGCACGCGCTCCAAATGGCGGGGAAACGGCAGTGCCTCGAGCATGCGGATCGTCTCGACCATGTGGCCGTTGATGATTAGCCGCTCGTCTTCGGTCAGCGTGCCACGGGAAATCGTCAAATTTTCCAGCTCGTCTTCGTCGAGCAGGGCGCGCGTGTGGCCCGATTCTTCGTAGGTGCGCTTGGCAATCTGACGAATGCGTGCCTGCGCCTCGGTCGACAAGAACTCGCCTCCGATGTTGGAGCGCTCCAAGAATGCCAGGTCGTCGCGCAGGCTTTCACGAGCCGACTCGTAGCGCTGCTCCGCCAAGCCACGATCCTCGCCGTGGCCGATCGCTTCCAACATGGCCACGCGTTCGTCGCGCTGCAGGATTTCGAAGCGCTGCCGGACCGAGGCGATGCGGTCGAAGATCGTCTCCAACTTGGTGGCCTTGTCCATGACGTGGACAGGAGTCGTCACCTTGCCGCAATCGTGGAGCCAAGCCGCGATGCGCAGCTCGTACCACCCGTCGCTCGACAGCTTGAAATCCGCGAATGGCCCGTTTTGGGTTTCGCAGACCTCATTCATGATCATCTCCGTCAGCACCGGCACGCGCTCGCAGTGGCCGCCGGTGTACGGGCTCTTGGAGTCGATGGCCGAAGCAATCAGCTTGATGAAGCTCTCCAACAGCTCTTTTTGGGCCTCGAGCAGCAACTTGTTGTCGAGTGCCAAGCCTGCCTGCGCGGCCAGCGACAGGACGATTTCTTGGTTCTCGGGAGCGAACGCGACCAGTTCGCCGTTGGTCGGATCCTGAGCGTTGAGCAGCTGCAGGACGCCAATCACCCAGTCTTCGCTGTTGACCAACGGGATGGTCAACAAGCTCCGCGTGCGATAGCCGCTGCGCTCGTCGAAATGCTTGGTGCCCGAAAAATCGAAGCCTTCGGCGTCGTAGGCGTCGGGGACGTGAACTGGTTGCTTGCGGTGTACGGCGTAGGAAGCGACGTTCTGCACGTTGGGTGAGCCGAACGCGTCGAACAATGGAATCGGGGGGAAGCCGACTGGCTTGCCGGAAGTGCCGCCGAGCGCCACACCCAGCGATTCGGTGTGGACGATCGCAAAGGAGAGCTGGTCGCCGGGCGTTCGCAAGTAAAGCGTGCCGCCGTCGGCATTGCACAAATTTTGCGCCTCCTTGAGGATGGTCTCGAGCAGGCGGTTTCGATCTTTCTCGGCGCCCAGGGCGATGCCGATCCGGTGCAGCAGCTCGAGGCGCTCGACGCGGGCAGCCGTGGCGCTCTCGTCGCCGCGCGCGCCACGCTGAGAGCTCGCGCCTGGCGGCGGATCTCCTGCGTTTGCGTCGGCTTCTGCTCCTCGAATCGCCTCAGCCACGGCTCGGCAAGCTACCAGACTACCAGGAGGGCGTCGCGACCCAGGCCACGGCCAACGGGCGCCCTGGAGGCGTGGGTGGGGGCCGGTCGTGGCGGCTGGGGCCCCCGGGGACCGGTTGGGCCGGGTCGTTGACAGGGGTATCCCTTCTGGTGGACCTTCGTCAGGCAAATCATGGCTTTGAATCTGCGGTTCTGGGGCGTGCGGGGGAGCATTGCCTGTCCGTCGCCGAATCACGTTCGGTATGGCGGCAACACGAGCTGCATCGAGGTGAACGCCGGGGACCACGCCATCATTCTGGACGCTGGAACGGGCATTCGCTCGTTGGGTCACAGCTTCATCGAAAAAGGCGGCCGAGCCGCTTCGCTGTTGTTGACCCACACGCACTGGGATCACATCAACGGTTTTCCGTTCTTCGCTCCGGGGTTTCGCAAAGGCTACGAGTTTCGCATCATGGCCGGACACCTGGCTGGCAGCTCGATTCGCGAAGTGCTTGCGGGTCAGATGATGCAGCCGACCTTCCCCGTGCCGCTCGAGGCCATGCAATCGAACATGGAGTTCGAAGATTTCAAAGCGGGTGATCACTTCGAGCTGTCGCCAGGCGTGCACGTGCGTACCGCGCCGCTCAACCATCCCAACGGCGCGACTGCCTATCGCATCGAGCACGGTGGCAAATCCGTGTGTTACGTGACCGACACGGAGCACATTCCCGGCAAGCCCGATCAACGCGTGCTCGGCCTGATCGAGGGCGCCGACTTGGTCGTCTACGACTCGACCTACACGGACGCCGAGTTCCCGGACAAAGTCGGCTGGGGTCATTCGACGTGGCAGGAGGCCGTGCGCCTGTGCACCGCTGCCAACGTGAAGAAGCTCGCGATCTTCCACCACGACCCGGAGCACGAAGACGAGATCATGGATGGCATCGCCAAAGAGGCGCGCGAGATGTGGGACGGCGCGATCGTCGCCCAAGAAGGCATGCTGCTCGAGTTCTGAGCGCGAGCCACCCGTGGTTCAGCGGCTTCGTTCGCGTGAGACGAGCTGGCGATAGTACTCGAACGAGCGCTTGGGCGTGCGCTGGCCTGTCGCAAAGTCGACGTGCACGAGCCCGAAGCGCTCTCGATAGCCGTGGTTCCACTCGAAGTTGTCGAGCAACGACCAGTGAAAGTAACCGGCCAGCGGCACGCCGTCAGTGCCAGCGCGGGCCAGTTCTCGCACGTGCCGTTCGATGAAGTCCGCACGCTCGTCATCGTGCACGGCCCCGTCATGCGCGACCCAATCGCGGGTCGAGAGACCATTTTCCGAGATGAGCACCGGTAAGCCGTAGCGCTGCCAAGCGAAAAGCGGACCGTAGTAGTGACCCTCGGGCGTCACGGGCCAGTTGAAGGCCGTGCGCGGCGCCCCGACGGACGGCGGGACGACCTCGATCGCTCCCTCGCGCCCAGCGCGAACGACGACGCTATCGTACAAGTTGGCGGCAAACACATCGAGCGGCTGCGCGATGATTTCGAGATCGCGCGCATCGATGCGCGGGAACTCCGAGCCGGCGAGGCGCAGAAAGCTCTCGGGGTAGCTCCCCCGGTAGACAGGATCCATCCAGAAGGCCGAGGCCCGCAGGGCGGTGCTCTGGGCTTCGAAGGTGAAAGCGCGTGCAGCTTCCAAGTCTTCGGCGCTGTTCGTCGCGGGCGTGGCGCCGATCAGGACCGGCGCGAAGGCGACCCACGAATTCGGAACCTCGGCGCGCAGCAGCTGGGTCGCGCGTCCATGGCTGAGAAGCGCATTGTGAGCGGCAGCCAGCACGACCGACAGAGGCAACGTGAGGCCAGGTGCGTGGCGGCCGTGGAGCAAACCGCCTTCGATGAAGGCATGTGGCTCGTTGAGCGTGAAATAGTGGCGGACCCTGCCAGCGAAGTGGCGAGCGAGCACGGTCGCGTAGTCGGCGAACCAGTGCGAGCTGTCCGGGTTCCGAAAGCCACCGGCATCTTCGAGGGTTTGCGGGTAATCCCAGTGGAAGAGGGTTAGATAGGGTGTGATGTTGCGTTTCAGCAACCCATCGACGAGGCGATCATAGAATCGAAGACCGAGAGGATTGATGGCTCCGCGACCGCAGGGCAGGACGCGCGACCAACTGACGCTGAATCGGTAGGCGTTGACCCCAAGCGCGGCGAGCAGATCGAGGTCTGCGTCCAAACGGCCGTAGTGGTCGCACGCCACACTGGGATCGTGACCCTCGAAGATGGCGCCTGGGCGCCGCGCGAACACGTCCCAGGTGCTCGGGCCGCGACCATCGATCGTGGCAGCGCCCTCGATCTGAGCTGCAGCAGTCGCAACGCCCCATGCGAAATCGGTCGACCAAGGGCGAAGCGCGCTTCCCATCTCCGGATATCATAACCCCGGACCTCGACAGCGCTGTCATGGTCCGGAGCCCGAGTCGCTCGGCCGGGTTTCGACGCGCCGCTGGTCAGGAAGGCTCGATTCCGCTTTCCTGAAGGGAAACAACCGAGGGTTGGCCAGCGATCTGCTCGTTCGCAGATCGCCTGGCACGATCCCTGCTGAGGCTTCATCGATGCATCACTCCATGCCCCGCTTTCTTTCAGGTCTTGCCCTGTCCGCGTCCTTGCTCGTCGCCAGCCCCAGTTGGGCCGACACGCTCGTCGGGCCTGCCAAGGCCACCAATGTCTCGGCGGGCGACACCGCCGCGCTCGAGCAGTTGTTCGTCGATGCCTATTCGGTGGAAGCGCAGGAGCGCATCTTGGTGACGCGCACCGCCGAGAACTCGACGCCGCTCGAGGATCCGATGGCCGAGGCCGCGCGCACCGGCGCCAACGAGTACGTCGTCTTGTCGTTCGTGGGCTTGGGTGATGGCATTCAGATTCGCGCGTCGCGCCACCAAGCCAACGGTCAGGTGATTCACTCCGTGAAGACCTTCAGCGCCAACATGAACGACGCCTCTCAGGTGATCGACCGCGTCGCTGAAGCGCTCCACGAGCGGACCACCTTCGAGGAAACGCGCAAACTGGGCAACGCCACCAAGACCGAGGGTAAGCCGACCGAGAGGATCTTCGGCGTGAAGACTGCTGCATTCTTGCCTTGGTCGCCCAACACCTCCTACCAGCCGTTCATGACGTTGGGCTTCGACGGGCGGATCGAGATGGAATCCTTTTTCATCGAGATGGGCGCGGGTTTCGTGTTTCCGCTGGCGAACAACTACCCGAGCGCTGCCGATCCGCGCTACGCCATCGGCGGCATCTACGGCGAGTTTGGCGCCAGCGCGTACCTGACCGACACCGAGGTCGCGCCCTACTTGGGCGGTGGTATCTTACCGCGCGTGCTCTCGTTCGGTCAGGGGTCGATCCAAGGCAACATGGCTGCCTACGCCCAGGCGGGGGTGATGTTCATGCGTTCGCGCTCGACGCGACTCTATCTCGACTACCGCTTCGTCGTGAATCTTTCCGAGGTTGTCTTCGAGCGCCCGCTCGAGAACGGTATCGAATTCGGCATCGGCTGGTGAGGTCGTCAGGCTGCGCCGGGCGGACGCTCGGCGCGTGCCCGGGCCGTCCGGAGCTGCGACCTTTGGCCCTCAGCGCGTCCGCTTGGTCTTGGACTTGCCGGCAGAGGTCTTTTTTGGAGCCGACTTGTCGGCGCTAGCCTGCGCCGAGCCTGCCTTCTGGCGGGACTCCTTCTTCTTGTCGTCGGCCGTTCTGGCCTCGCTCTTTTTGGATGGCCCGGCCGACTTCTTCGAGCCGGAGTCGGCTGCAGGCTCGTTCGCGGACTCCTCGCTCTTTTTGGCCGGGGCCAAGCTCTGCTCCAGCCGGCTGAGCCGCGTCTTCAGATCGCCGAGCTCTTTTTCCAAGAGCTGGGTCTCTTCGCGTGTCTTCTGGATGGCCTGCGCCCGATCACTGCCCAAGGCCGCCATGGTCTTCTTGCCGCGGCGGATGACGCGACCATCCAGTTCGTGCGCGAGTCGTTCTTCGATGACGCCTCGCGCCTTCGGATCGCCGAGGCGCTCAAGCGCCAGCAGAATACCCGTGCGCAGGTGAGGATCGCGGTCGCGCAGCAGCTTGCCGAGGTGCTCCCGCACCTTCTTGCCTTCGCCCAGCACCGCGAGCGCCGCGATGGCCGCTCGGCGCGCCCGCAAGGGACGTCCGTACTCGGACCAAGCAAACAACTCGGGCAGGAACTCTTCGTTGCCCGAGGCCGCCATGCCGTCGAGCGCACCAGCGCGCACGACATCGGCCCACGAATCGCGCTTGAGCAGGGGGCGAAGACGTGTCGGTGCATCCGCCACGCGAGTGCGCCCCAGTGAGCGGGCCGCTGCTGCGCTCACCAAATAGCTGGCGTCGTCGTGGGCGAGACCGCCGAGCGTCTCGACGGTTTCGGCGCTTTGGAACTGTCCGAGTGCGGTGGCAACGGCGCGGCGCACCTTCGCATCTTCGGTCGAAGCAGCGCTGACCAATGCCTTTTCTGCGCGCTGTGCACCGATGCTACCGAGTGAGGCGGCGGCGGTCGCGCGCACGATCCACGATTCGTTTGCATCGAGCAGACAGCGCTCGAGAGCTTCGATCACGTCCGGGTCTTGGCGCTTCTTCAAAGCGTCGGCGGCCTGCGCTCGTCCACGGGCGGACGCGCCGTTGCGGACCGTTTTGCGCAGCAAGTCGGCAGGAATGTTCAGCGTCAGGGGGGCGGCAATGCGAAAATCAGGGTCAATGACCAGGCCCGTCGGGCGCTCGTTCGTGCGCACGACCAGCGACGCTTTGCGATCGTCGATCAGCCGTGCATGGGTCTGCCACTCGCCGCCGACGCGGACGGCGATCTCGAACGCCAGCTCGAAGGTGGCCACGTCGGCGCCGGTTTGCGTTTGCTCGACGTCGACCAGCAACAGGCCGTCCGCATAGCTGACTTTCACGTCGATCTCGGGATGGCCGGGCCGGAACACCCACTGATCGAAGAACCGCTCCAGGCTCTGTCCGCTCGCCTCTTCGAGTTCACGGATCAAGTCGCGCGTCTCGACGATGCCGCCGCGGTGCTTCTGGAGGTAGGCACGTACGCCGGCCCAAAAGCATTCGTCGCCCAGACGGCGGCGCAGCATGTGCAAAACGAGCCCGCCCTTTTGGTACAAGTGCCGGTCAAAGAGGTCGATCGGCTCTTCGTAGTCGCCCGAGACGATCGGCCGCTTGTAGTCGTGATTGGCTTCGCCCAAGTAGGCTACGAGGTCGACGACGACGGCTTGATCGTACTCATCGCGCCCGAGGCGCGCTTCGCGCTCGACCAGCTCCATGAAAGTGGCGAAGCCTTCGTTCAACCAGGCGTGCGACCAGTCGCGGCAGGTGACCAAGTCGCCGAACCACTGGTGAGCCAACTCGTGGGCCACCAAGTCATGCGACTCGATGTCGAGAGCCGCCTTCTTGTCGAACAAGATGTGCTCGTACATGGTCGTGGCGGTTGTGTTCTCCATGCCACCAAAGATGAAGTCGCTGACGACGATCTGCGTGTAGCGACTCCAAGGGTACTCGACGCCCGTTTTCTCGGAGAAGAGCCGGATCATCTCGGCCGTGCCTTGGAAGGCCCGATGGCCGTCGGCCTTTTTTCCGACGGGAACCATGTAGCGCAAGGGCACGTCGCGTCCGGAAGGCAGAGCGACGTTCTCGGTCCACTCGTCGAACTGGCCGATGACCAGCGTCATCAGGTAGGACGGATGCGGGACGTCGAGCTTGTAGTGGTAGAGCCAACGCGAGCCTTTTTTCGGCGTGTCTTGCTCGACCAATTCGCCGTTCGAGAGGGCAGTCATGCCCTGGGGCACCGTCACGCGCATCTCGGTCGTCATCTTGACGTGCGGCTTGTCGAGGCACGGAAACCAGTGTCGTCCATCCTCGTCCTGGCACTGACTCCACACTTGGAGTGGCCGGTCCTTGACCTTTTCGTCGGGGGCCAAGAAGTAGAGGCCCGAGAGCGGGACGGCGCGGTAGGCGATCTTGAGCGTTCCGCGCTGAGCATCGTCAGGCATGACTATGCTCAGCTGGTCGCCGTCGTACGAGTAGTCCGTGCCTTCGAGCAACGTGCGTTCGGACCCACCTTCGAGCTGGAGCGACAAGCCGCGCAACGAGAATCCGACGGCGTCGAGCACGAGTTCTTTCCCGCGGGGCGCGCGCCGCTCGAGTTCGAGTCGGGCTTGACCTTCGACGGCGCGATCGTCGAACAGCACGTCGAGTTCGAGCGCGAGGTGCGTGACGACGAAGGGCCGCGAGCGTTCGTATTTGCGCCGGGTCGAGGCGGGGGAGAAGGAGGCCCCGGCGCAGGCACAGTGGGCATGAACGCGTTGGAAAGCACCGCTTTGCATAGGTAATCCCGAGATAGCCCGTGCAAACGGGCGGCGGCAAGGCCTCGCGACTTGTTTGCGGCGCGGCCAGGCGATAAGCGCTGGAGGTGAGCGTCACGTTGCTCGGCGAAGTGGAGCGCGTCACCTTCGAAAACGAGGAGACCAGTTTTCGCGTGCTTCGGCTGCATCGTGTCGAAGGCATGGGCGCCGCAAAGCGCGTGACCGTGGTCGGCACCGTTCCAGCTGTCGGCCCCGGCACACGAGTCCGAGTGAGCGGCCGATTCGAGACCGATTCGCGGCATGGCGAACGACTGCGCGTCGAGAGCCTGGTCGTGATCGTGCCCGAGACCGTCCAAGGCCTCGAGAAGTACCTGGGGAGCGGCGTCATCGCAGGGCTCGGTCCGGGATTCGCCAAGCGCATCGTCAACTACTTCGGACTCGAGTCGCTGCGCATGCTCGATGTCGAGCCGCACCGACTGGCCGAGGTGCCGGGTTTAGGCAAAGCCAAGGTCGAGGAAATTCGCAAAGGCTGGATCGAGCACCGCGGGCTGAGCAACGTGCTCTTGGCGCTCGGCGCGTACGACACCACGCCTGGACTGGCGCAGCGCATCGTCAAACACTTCGGCGAGCGCGCCCAGGCCATCGTGCAAGAGAGCCCTTATCGTTTGGCCATCGAAGTGTACGGCGTGGGCTTCAAGACGGCAGACCGCATCGCGCACGCTCGAGGCATCGCCTCCGATCACCCCGAGCGCGCGCAGGCGGGAGTGCTGCACGAGTTGCGCGCTTGGGCAGACAACGGACACTGCCTCAGTCCGCGCAGCCTTTTGGTGGAGCGGGCCCAGGCGCTGCTCGAGATCGCGCCGGCGCACGTCGAAAGTGCCATCGATGCGCTGGCCGAGCGCAACTGGCTCGTGCTCGAAGGCGACTTGGTCTTCCTCGAAAGACTGGCACGCGCCGAGGAGCGCGTCACCGAACACGTCGCACGTCTGCTGGTCGCGCCCAGCCACCAGTTGCCCCAATTGGAGAGTCTGCTTCGTGATTTCGAGGCCCAACACGGGGTGCGCCTCGCGCCGGCGCAGGAGCGGGCCGTGCTTGCCGCTGCCGTGCAGAAGTTCGTGGTGATTACCGGCGGCCCAGGCGTAGGCAAGACCACGATCGTTCAGGCGATCTTGTTCGTGCTCGAAAAGCAGCGACTTCGCGTCGCGCTGGCCGCACCGACTGGTCGTGCTGCCAAACGTTTGAACGAATCGACCGGCAGACGGGCCACGACGTTGCACCGTTTGCTCGAAGTGGAAGGCCGAACCGGGAAATTCCAACGAAACTCGGAGCATCCACTCGAGGTCGATCTGTTGATCGTCGACGAAGCTTCGATGATCGACGTGGCGCTCATGGCCGACCTGCTCGAAGCCACGCCGAGTGCAGCTCGCGTCGTGCTCGTCGGCGATGCTGATCAATTGCCCAGTGTCGGCCCCGGTTGGGTTCTCGGCGACTTGATCCAGAGCGGCGTCGTGCCCGTATCGCGGCTCGACGTCGTGTTTCGGCAATCGCGACAGAGCGGCATCGTCGAGAACGCGCACCGCATCTTGGTGGGCGAAACGCCAGTGGGAGCGAGCGATCCCGACGGCGATTTTTTCGTCATTTCGTGCGCCCAGCCCGAAAAAGCGAGAGATCTGGTGTGCCAGCTCGTGCGCGAACGTATTCCGAGCCGCTTTGGACTCGACGCCGTGCGCGACGTCCAGGTGCTGACGCCCATGCACCGCGGTCACACAGGCACGCTGCAGCTCAACGAAAAGCTCCAGAACTTGCTCAACCCGACCGGTCTCAGCCTGCGCGTCGGGGACATGACCCTGCGCGCGCGCGACAAGGTGATGCAGCGCAAGAACGATTACGACAAGGCAGTCTTCAACGGGGACGTCGGTGAGGTCCAGAGCGTCGACCCTGGAGCGGGTCGCGTGGTCGTCAGCTACGAAAGCGACGAAGGCCTCCGTCAGGTCGCCTACGAGCGTGGTGAGCTCGGTCAGCTCGGGCTCGCTTATGCGACGACCATCCATAAAAGTCAGGGCAGCGAGTACCCGGCGGTCGTGATCGTGCTCTTGGCGCCTCACTTCGTGATGCTGTCGCGGAACTTGCTCTACACGGCCGTCACACGCGCCAAGAGGCTGTGCGTGTTGGTCGTCGATCCACGGGCGTTGACTCTGGCCTTGTCGGAGACGCGCAAAGAAGAGCGACAAACGTTTTTGGCCCAGCGACTCGAGCGAATGCTCGAGCACGCCGGGCCACGAAACTTCGAACCGCCTCAGTGAATCGTGAAGCTCTTGGCCACCGTGACCGGTGCGCCGCCGAACGCCGGGACCTTGGCTCGACGGAACGTCGAAGCGATGCAGCCGCCGACGGCCGTGCCGCCGAACGGACCACTCACCACGTTGGCGCTCGTCACGCGACCGCTGGGAGCGAAAGTAACTTCGGCCTTGCCGGCGCCTGTCGGGCCACCAGCCTGGGCGCAGGCCGCGGTGTTGGCAGCTGCGGCAGAGAGTGCGGCCTTGGCAGCGCCGGTGTCGAACGCACCACCACCACTCGGCGCAGCGGGTTTGGGATCTGCAGGCTTGGGATCGGTCGGCTTGGGTGTCGACGGCGTTCCGGTCGAGCGAGTCGCGGCGGCCGGTTCGTCCTTCTTCTCTTCGGCCTTTGGCTCGTCTTTCTTCTCGGCGGCGGACTGAGCCGCCTTGAGCTGCTCGGCCATGGCGTTCTTCTCGGCCTCCGCTTTCTTCAGCTGATCTTCGACGCCCTTCTTTGCGACTTCGGCCTCGGTTGCCGCCTTGGCGGCCGCTTCTGCCGCTGCCGTCTTCGCAGCTTCTGCGGCCACATCGGCGTCGCCACTGCCATCGACCAGGAAGAACACGCCGCCACCGAGCACGAGCACGCCACCGAGCACGGCTGCGATCAGGCCACCCTTGCCCTTGGACGGCGCTGGAGCAGGTGCTGCCGCAACGGCCCCGCGCGCGCCTGCTGGTGCGGGCTGCATATCCTTGGCCGGTGCGGTCAACAGATCGATGCCGCCACCCAGCCCACCGCCACCGAAACCACCCAGCCCGGCTCCACCGAGTCCGCCGCTCGCTCCGGTACCGAAAATGTCGCTGGCCGCCGCTCGTTCTTCTTTGGGAGCGGGCTCGTGGGTGCGGAGTGCGTCGAGCGAGAACAGCACGGAACTCTCGTTGCGTTGACCCGTGGGAGCTTTCTTGTCGTTGTCGTGAGCCGCGCCTGCGCGCATTGGACTTGCAGTGGCTTCGGGATCCGCGCCGCCGGCGAAGTCGACGCCACCGAACAGATCGTCACTGCTGCCTGCTGCTGCTCCAGGCTTGCTCGAGGTGACGACCTCGTCTGCCTTGGCTTTTGCCGACACGGCCTTCAGGCGCAGCTTGAGTTCCGGAACCTCGAGGATTGGCTTCCAATCGTCCATCCCGTCTTTCCAGACGTAGGCGTCCTGCGTGACGGCGCCGTCCCTCCATCCCTGGACGAGCTCGTCGGTCGTCATCTCGCGCGAGTCGTCGTCGGACAAGTTCACCGACCATGTGTTCTTCTTGACGGTCTTGCGTTCAGTCGGCTTCTTGCCGGCGGTGGCACCAGGTGCGGCGCCGGGTGCACTTGCAGCGGGAGCTGCAGCGACGACGGCATCACCCTCTTCTTCTTCGACGTCGCCTGCTGCGCCCTCGGCGCCACCGGTTCCGTCGACGAGGATGCTGGCTTTGCAGCTCTTGCAGCGGACCTTGACGCGCCTGCCCACCACCTTCTCATCAGCGATCGTGTATTTGGCGCCGCAGGAATTGCAGGTGATCTTCATGTTCTCTTCTTGACGGGTCGCTGTTGAGGAAGTCGTTGGCGCGCCGGCAGGGCGCGCGAGTCGCGCTGCTCGCTGGGGGACGGCTCACCTTATCAAGAACCAGGGCCTTGGGACCAATACTCAGTTCACGCGAACCAGCCGAGCGCCGTCCTGGCCACAGAACGTGGACTCGCGGGGGTAGGTGCGGGCGCAGACCGGACACACTTTGCCTGGGACCGTTGGGGCGAGCTCGGCGACCGCAGTCGATTCCAGCGCCGGTGCCGCCGGTTGTGCGACAACTGGCGCGTGAGTGGGCATGGCCTCCGGCGGTTCGCTAAGTGGAGCCCGAGCCCGATCCGCGAGGCGCGGTTTGCGCAGTACCAGAAAGAGCGCGACGCCTGCGAGCGAAACGGCGCCCGCGAGCAGAGCGAGAGCGCCTTTTCGACTGGCCTTCGGTGCTTCTTCGTCGACCGGATCGACGGACACCTCGGAGGAAGTCAAAGTCACGACGGCGTGGTCGAGCGATTCGCCTTGGACGCCGAACCCTCCGCCCGCCAGGAGCCGCTCGTATTCCGCTTCGGCGACGACACGCGCGCCGACTTCGCCGACCTTTTCTTCGACGCGCGCTGCGAGGGTGAGCGCGCCGCTCGGCGCGTTGGGCGCCACGGTCAAGCGACCGTCTGCGGTGATGCTGCCGAGAGCTTGGCCGGTGCGGATGGACCAACGGGGCTGGACGAGCACACGACAACCGCCGGCGTCCCGGGCTTCGGCGCGAAAGGTGAAACTTTCGCCGGCACGCATCAGCTTCGTCTTGGGGCTGAGTTCGAGGCTGACAGCGCGTCCGGGCTTCATGCAGATCGACGCCTGCGCAGGCGCGGGTGGGGCAGCCGCGCTGGGAATTGGGGTCGCGACGGGCGGGGCGGTCGGAACCGATACCGCCACCGGTGCAGCGACGGGCGCGCTGACGATGCGCTCGAGTACTCGCGTGCGGCGCACACTCGCCGTGCAATTCGTCTTCTCGGCGACTAGCTGGTACTGGCCCGTTTCGTCGAAGTAGATGGTGTTCTCGCGCACGGCCCAGGTGGTGATGACCGTCGCTTGCCGTGGATCGCCAGCGGGCATTTTGCACGAGGTGCGCACGGTCGCAGGCGTTGCGCTATGACTTTGTGCGCCCAGACTCGGCAACGATTCCCAACACTGCTGACTGCTGTACGAGCGTCCGAGACCCGAGAGCGTGAAGTCGTGTCCCGACGCGGTGAGGGTCACGGCGCCTCCGGCTTCACCGCCACCGCTCGGCCTGGGACCACAGGCGTCGCCCCAATCACCCACTGCCCACGAAACGCGCATCGGACTCGCGCGCCACGCACCATTTCTATCTTGGGCCCGAGCTTCGATACCGACGCCCAGCCCGAGTCCGACGAGGACCAACGCGCGAAGCCGGAGCCGAGGCAGATGCATGTGGGCGCCTAGGGTAGCGAGCGTGCTTCTAGGCACAATCTCGGGCGCTGGTGGACCCGGCACCGACCAGGCGCCAACAGGCGCTCATGTGGGGCGAGGTCGGGAGTCTTCTGTGAGCGGATTTCACGAAGGCGAAATCAGCGAATTTGTCCGCTCCGCGCGCGTTCGCGAGGACCGTCACCACTCGGATCTCCACGGAATTGACAGCAATTTTTGCCGGGTGATAGCGTCGGCCCTTGGAAAATCGGTCAGGGAAGCCGATCGACCTCGGTGATCTCGTTCGCGTGAGGGTGAACGGAGCCGGTTCTCATGTTGGCAGGGAGTCCGCCGCGCGCGGGCCAGACAGGGTGTGATGAAGACAAACAGCGGGTGCCTTCGAAGTCGAGCGGCAGCGGGCCTTTTGGGCGCCGCAGTGCTTTTCGCAGGCAACGAAGCCTCGGCGCAGACCTTGGTTCCGGATGGTCAAGGCATGGACACCCATCTCTTCCGCGGCGCGGTCGATTCCAAGGGTTTCTTCTACGTCAACGGCACCGACATCATCGGCGCGAACCAATTCAGCTTCGGCATGGTGCTCGACTGGGGCCACGCCCTGATGCGGAGCAACCAGACGGCTGTCGGTACCGACAAACTGATCGGGGATTCGTTCCAAGGCACCATCAGCGCCAACTACGGTTTGTTCAACTTCATGGTCGTGGGCGTCAGCGTGCCCATCAACATCATGATTGGTGACGCAGCAACCGGCCTGGGCGGCACAGGCGCGCTCTACAACTCCGATCAGCTGAATTCGCAGAAGATTCAGACGATCGTTCCGCATCTCAAGTTTCGTCTGTTGCGCGTGCAGGACGGCCTCGGCTTGGCCCTCGTCGCGCAGGCCGGTGGTCCCATCGGTGGGGCCGAGCGGGACATGGGAGCAGATCCCGGCTTTTGGTACTGGCCGCGCCTCGTGGCCGAGAGGCGCTTCGGCGACTTGGGCGAGTTCAAGATTGCTCTCGATGCCGGCTACCGCGGCCACACCGGGAACAACCCGACGTTCGCCCAGGGGCAGTTGGCCGAAGGGCAACTCACTTACGGCGATCTGGTCACCTACGGCCTCGGCCTTTCGTACCGCGCGCTTTCGGGCCTCGACCTCGTGCTCGAGAACTACGGCTCGATTCTGTACGCCGACAACAACGCGGCAGATCAGCGGCTCAGCTCCGAGTTCCTCGGCGGCGCCAAGTTGTTCATCGAGCAGAACAGCTACCTGATGGCAGCCGGCGGCAGCCGCACCTTCTTCACCGGCTTCGAGGCTGCCGATGTGCGCGTCGTGCTGGGCTTCGTCTACGAACCTTCGATTGGTGATCGCGACGGCGACGGTTACCCCGACGACGCCGACCAGTGTCCCGACGACCCCGAGGACTTCGACAAGTTCCAGGACGCCGACGGTTGTCCCGAACCGGACAACGACAACGACGGAATCCTGGACAAGGACGACCGCTGTCCAAACATTCCAGAAGACTTCGACGGCGACGAAGACAAAGACGGTTGCCCCGAGGGGGACAAGAAGAAGGATCGCGATGGCGACGGCATCCCCGACGACATCGACAAGTGCCCTGACGATCCGGAGGACAAGGACGGCTTCGAGGACGCCGACGGCTGCCCCGAGCCGGACAACGACAAGGACGGCATCCTGGACAAGGCCGACCAGTGTCCCAACGATGCCGAAGATTTCGACAAGTTCGAAGACGAGGACGGTTGTCCCGAAATGGACAACGATCTCGATCGCATTCCGGACAAGAAGGACAAGTGCCCGACCGAACCGGAAGTCTACAACGGCTTCCAGGACGACGACGGCTGCCCCGACAAGGGCAAGGTCATCATCGACGGCAGCGACATCATCATCTTGGAGAAGATCCAGTTCGCGACAGGCAGCGCCAAGATCCTTCCACAATCGTTCCCGATCGTGGAAGCAGTCGCGGCGACGCTCACCGGACATCCCGAGTTTTTGATGCTCGAGGTGGCAGGCCACGCTGACGAACGCGGTTCGGACGAGATGAACCTCGACCTGACGCAAAAACGCGCAGCTTCGGTCCGCGAGGCGCTGCTCCAGCGCGGCGTCACGGCGGGTCGCTTGGTCTCACAGGGTTACGGCGAGTACTGCCCGATGGATGATCGCAGTCAGCCAGCGGCCTGGGACAAGAACCGTCGCGTGGACTTCAAGGTGGTCAAGACCGAGGACGGAATGACGGGCGTGAAACGCGGCTGCGAGAAGGCGCGCGGCATGGGCATCTTCCCCCCCGAAGTGAAGTAAGCGTCCTGCGCGAACGAGAAAAGGCGGGCCCGGAAGGGCTCGCCTTTTTCTTTGCCCCTGACTTCTTTCAGCTCGGCCTGTAGGCGATCAGGAGCCAGCCTACGATCAATGCCAGGCCACCGAGCGGCGTGATGGCGCCGAACCAACGGGGCGCGCCGAGAGCCATCGCGTAGAGCGAGCCGCTGAACAGTGTGACGCCGAGCGTCAAAGCGAGTGGCGTGGCGGTGAGGAGCCGGCCTTCTTCGAGCGTGCGCGCGCACCACAGCACCACCGGCGCCGTGACCAGTTGCACGGCCGCTGCAATGGCCCACCAGCGCAGGCCTTTTTCGTCGGTGTGCTTTTCGAGGCCGTGCGAGCCGAAAGCGGCCGCAGCGATGCCGCTCCCGCCCAGAAGGGCGGCGACGATGCGGACCCACGCCTCGCTCATGAGCGCTTCTTTGCCACGGGGATGGTGCGCTGCGCCAGCGACCGACAGAACGCCTGGAGCTGAAGGTCTTGCGCCTTCCGTATGAAATCGTTCAGCGGCGCGCCGAGCGGACCGCGACGAAGGGCGAAGCCGCGATCGGTTCGTTGGAACTTCGACAGGCAGCAGCCCCGCCGCGGCTGAATTCGACTGCGAATCCGCCGAGCAGCCGCGCGATGGGCCCCTCGGGGTAGAGCGTGAGCTGGTCGTAGTCTGGGTAGGATTGACCATCGACGTCAGCTGCGAGGTGCCAAACGAGAGTGCCAGCGCCGCCGCGATTCTGCATCAGTCGATTGTAGTTCGTGTAACCGATCCGACGGCGCTCGAGCGCCGCGCCGTTGCTGGCTCGAACCTCGAGACCGTACTCTTCGAGTACGACCGGCTTGTCGAGTTCGCGTCCAAGCTGGAGGTGCTGGTCGATCCAGTCGTAGCTCTGCTCGAGCGACCAATGCCAGTGGTCGGGGTAGAGGTGGTGCGTTGCGAAATCGACGTCAGGCAACGCACTCAGCGCCCGGTGGTCGACGCCGCTGCCGCGCTTTTGGAACTCGGGACGCTCGTCGCCCACCAAGAAACCTTCGTCGCCCACCGAAACGAGGTGATTGGGGTCGAGCGATTTGACGTAGCGACTCATCTCGCTGGCCCACTGGGTCAGAGGCGCAGGGTCGGGAGCGATCCAGTCTCCCGGCAGGTCGAGGTTGGAGACACGCGGTTCGTTGGCCAATTCCCACGAAAAAATGGCTGGGTCCTCGCGGTAGGCGACTCCATCGAGCGAATTCGTGCGGCCGATCAGGTGGGCGACGTAGTCGCGGTACGCGCTGCGCACGCGGGGATCAGCGTAGAAATCGGCATGGCTCGAGAGTCCGAACCAGGCGAGGTACTGGTCCATGCCACCGAAATCGCGCCAGTTGTTCGTGAGCACGAGCACTACGCTCAGGCCCAGTCGGCGCGCGTGATGCAGAACGAAGTCGAGATGTACGAGTCCATCTTCGCCATCGTTGTAGACGGGCCTTTGCCGTGCGGGGTCCCAGGCCTGGAAGTAGACGCCCTCCTTCTTGCCTTGCTCGTGCACATGCGCGACCGAACCGTCGAGCGAGCCGATGTCGAGGAATGCCCAGCTACGGACGACGGTGAAGCCAAGCGCAGCAGCGCCTTCCAGCACGTCGAGCACCGCTTGGCGCGGCTTGTAACCGAGGTAGTAGTTGTTGACGCCGACGAAGCAGAACGGCTGACCAGCGCGCACGAACGAGGCCGACGGCGAATCCGTCACCGGAACGTCAAGCAACCGTGTGCCTGTCGGGACGGAGCGCGCCCGAGGCGACGTCGCGCAGCCCAGGAAGGCCAAAGACAGGCCCAAAAAGGCTGAAATGCCAGAACGAGGGGCGAGGGCGCTCGGCATCGCTCGACGCGTCATAGCAGTTCGAGCGCCGCGTCGTCACCGAAGCGCCCGGGAAACTTTGCCAGTGTTTCGCCCGACCGCCCCCGGAGCGCGACAGTTCGCCCTCAGCATCCCTGGAGATGACCTTGATTCTGGGCACCCTGGCGATGGTTTCGCTCGCGATCTGTTTCTTGGCTCATGCGTCTCTGCTGGCAAAGCTGGAACAGAAGCACCCGCCGGCCGCCACGCGCCAACCGATCAGCATTCTCAAACCGCTCAAGGGTCGCGACCCCGGCTTGTACGAAAACCTGGCGGCCTTGGCGGCTCAAGACTACCCGGATTTCGAAATCTTGTTCTGTGCGGAAGACGCCCTTGACGAAGCGCTCGTCATCGCGCGCCAGGTCCAGGCCGATTTTCCGAACGTGCCGATGCGCGTGCTGAGCGGGGCAGCCAGCGATGGTTTGAACCCCAAGGTACGCATCTTGCGACGTCTCTTGCCCGAGACGGTGCACGAGTGGGTGCTGGTGTCCGACTCGAATGTGCGCCCGGAACCCGGGTATTTGCAGGCCCTGATCGACTGCCAGCAAGCCGCGAACGCTGGCCTTGTCCACAGCGTGCTCTCAGGCGTCGGCGAGCGCAGCTGGGGCGCTCGCCTCGAGAACGTGCAGATGAACAGTTGGATCGCTTCCTCGATCGCTTTCTGCGATGCCGGGCAGCACCCGTGCGTCATCGGCAAATCGATGTTGATGAGCAAGACGGGTCTGGGTCGCGTTGGCGGGTTCGAGGGTGTCAAAGACATCCTGGCCGAAGATTACGTGCTTGGCTCGCGTTTCACCGCGGAAGGCTTCACCGTGGCGCTCAGTCCCCACGTGTTGCCCGTGGTCAGTGGCGCTCGCGACCTCGGTACGTTCGTCAATCGGCACGTGCGCTGGGGGCAGATGCGCCGCCACATCAAGCCCGTCTTCTTCGTCGGCGAAGTGATGATCAACCCGTTGCCGTTCTTCCTGCTGCTTGGGCTCGTCGGCGGACCGGTGTTCGCCTGGATCAGCGCGCTGGGCATGGCCCTCAAGTGGGCGGTCGACGCTTGTATGTACTGGCGCGTGGAGAGGCGCCCCCAATGGCGCACCCTGTTGTGCCTACCGTTCAAGGACCTGCTCACGACTTGGATCTGGGCCTGGGGCGGGCTGAAGACGCGCGTTTCCTGGCGCGGCAACGAAATGCGGGTCGGCCCTGGCAGTCGGCTCTATCCGCTGGAGCAGGAGCCTGTCGAGTCAGGGTTGGGCTACACTCCATCCGGGTACCACCTTGACCGCCTACCGACTCGAGAGCTCCATCCAGAACTACGCCTGGGGATCGCGTTCGCTCCTGGCCAATCTGTTGGGACGACCGGCGAGCGGTGAGCCCGAGGCCGAGCTGTGGCTCGGCGCACATCCACGTTGCCCCTCGCGGGTCGTCGACGGTTCTGTTCGAACGCCGCTGGACACTTGGATCTCTTCCGCGCCCGAGCGTCAGCTGGGCCGCGAGACGAGCGAGCGATTCGGCCGCCGTCTTCCCTTTCTCTTCAAGGTGTTGGCCGCTGCCGAGCCGTTGAGCTTGCAGGTTCACCCGAGCCTCGAAGGCGCACGCGCCGGGTTCGCGCTCGAAGAGAGTCGCGGCGTGCCGCGCGACGCCGAAACGCGCAACTACAAGGACGACAACCACAAACCCGAGTTGGTCTGCGCGCTCAGCCGATTCTACGCGCTTTCGGGCTTTCGACCCGCAGCGGAGAGTTTGGAGGTGCTGGGGCGGTTCGGTTTCGCCGAATCGAACTCGCCGTTGTTCGAGGCATGGCGCATGCTGCGCTCGTCTCCGGATCTTACCGGGCTGCGGCGTTTCTTCGGGCAGTTGTTCGGTCTTCCTTCCGCGGAGCTGCGATGGGCGATCGACGAGGCGGTGCAGCGTGCCGACCGCATGGATGCGGCGCAAGTCCGCGCATCCAGCGACATGCCCATCTGGCTGGGTCGCTTTGCCGCCAGCTACCCGGAGGATCCGGGAGTCGTCCTGAGTTTGCTGTTGAACCCCGTCGTGCTCGAGCCGGGACAGGCGCTCTACTTGCCAGCGGGTCATCTGCACGCCTATTTGGGGGGCCTTGGGCTCGAAATCATGGCCAGCAGCGACAACGTGCTGCGCTGTGGACTGACGCACAAGCACATCGACGTGGCCGAACTCGAGCGTGTCGTCGACTTCACGCCATCGCTTCCAGCTCCGCTCTCGGGGGAAACGTCGATACCGACGACTGGGGCACGCCTGACGCGTTACCCAACGAGTGCGCCAGAGTTCGAGCTGTCGCTCGTCGAACTGGATTCGGGCGCGAGTTGGGCGAGCCGTGGCCCCTCGATTCTGCTCGCCTTGAGCGGCGAGGTGCTGTTGGTCGGAGGTGACGAATCGCTCGCGCTCGAACGCGGCCAGCAGGCGTTTTGCAACGCGGAACACGAGTTTCTTCTGCATGCGCAGGGCGCCGGGCCCACGCGCCTGGCGGTGGCCAGCCTCAACCCGCGCGGTTGACGCTGAAAATTGCGCCGCTGGCTGGAAAGCAGGGCGTTCGAAATGCGCCCAGACCAGAACCGGAACCGGCCACGCGCCCGCCCAGACTTGAGCTAGTTCTCGTGCATGACTTTTCGGCTCACGAGCGTCGTTGCCTTGACCCTGCTCTCAGCTCTCGGCTCTCGGCTCTCGGCTCTCGGCTCTCGCCGCAGCCTGTGTCGACACCTCGGAGGCCGACGACAACGCTGCGAACGACGCGAGTTCTTGATGACCTACGACTACGCGGGCACGTGGAGCGATGCGAGCGAACATTCGACGCACGCGCAGGCCCGATCCGATCTTGCCTATTGGGCCGAGAACCGAACGTACCCGGCGGAGCGCAGCGTGCTGGGCATGCCGTTCTACGGCTACTGTTGGGGCGCGTCCTGTGACCACGGCTACACGCCCTTCTCCGAGATTGCGGCCAATTACCCTGATCAAACGGGCCAAGATTGGATCACCGCCGGCGACCGGACCATCTCGTTCAACGGAACGGCGACGATCACCAAGAAGGTCCAGCTCGCCAAGGACTACGGCGGTGTGATGATCTGGGAGCTGACCCAAGACACGTCCGACGGCCAGCTGTGGACCGCTCTCAAAGCGGGTCTGTGAGACCACACGGCGGCAAGACCCGAAAGGTCTTGGCCGTCGATTGTCCGGCTTGCACTTCGCGAACGACGAGTGCTCCGTGAGTCGTCAACTCGACCGGCACGCTCCCCTCGGGCAAGCTGCACAACGGGCGGTCCCAACCGCCCCACGCGCCCCCGTGAAAGAAAGTGCCGCCGCCGACGCCGGTCGATGAAAACGCAGTCCAGCGCAAAGTCAGCGGCGCTTCTCCGGCAGGGCCGAAGGCGAGCAGACGCGAGCCGCGTCGGACGAGCGCCGTGGTGCCGGCCGTGCCCAGCACCACGGCGTCGGCTCCCAGGCGAATCAAACGGCGCGCCTCGAGATCGAGTAACGCCGTCTCGGCGCCGGGGCGTACGGGCACGAAGCGGGGGCTCGAGAAATCGGGAGCGGCGTCGATGCCCGTGCGCAGCGTGTCGGCTTCGAGGTCGACGACCGAGCCAGGACCGACGAGGTAGAGCGGGAAACGGGTGGGGGTCGAAGGCGGGCGCGCACCTTTCTTCTTCGTTGGAGCATCCGGAGCGGGTGTCGGTCGATACTGCTCGCAAGCCACCAAGAACAACTCGCGCTTCGGATCGGCGTGCAGGACACGCGCTCCGCAGCGGCTGCTGGCAACTTGCTTTTGCACCGCGCCCTTGACGAGCACCAAGCGGCCATCGTCTTCGCGTCGCAGCCAACTCGTGCCGAGCGAGTAGACGAAGCCGGGCGCTTCGAGCCCGCGAGCCTGTCCCGGTTCGACGAGTCGCACGGTCTGCGCGTACGCCGCGTCGGGCGCCGAAAGCGCAGCAAAGGCCGCGAAACGCTCACCCCGAAGCTGGCAGCGGCGCAATGGCGCCGCACTCGCGCGCACGGGCCAAACGTTCTTCGAGCCCCGCGTGCGGGCGAGCTGCACGACGAGCACGGCACCCTCGAAGCGAATGCGCCAGGCCTCACCGTCCCATTCGACTTCGCGCGCCACCCGCGCCCAATCCGCTCCCCTGCCGTCGCCGAGCGCAGCCAGGTCGACGACGCGGCCCCGCCGTCCACTCGGGCCCAACACGGCCAGCTCGCGCTCGTCTGCAGAAAAGGAAAAACTGCGGTGGTCCGGCAGGCCATCCGCACGCAAATCGGGATCGAGCGGCGCGAGGTCGAAACGAGCTTCGCGTTTCGTGTCGAGCAGCCACGCCCTCTCGTTGCTTTGCACGACGAGGTAGCGTCCGCCTGGCGATGCCGCCAACACCGCGTCGACGTCTTCGACCAGCGCATCGGCGCTGCTCGGGGCAGCGTCACTGGGACCGAGCTTGCGGCGCGCGAGCCTGAGAGTCTCGCCGCCGACCCCGCTGGCCTCGCAGTAGGCCAGCCACTGTCCGGTCGCACCTACGATTTCGAGTGCCGCGTTGTCGCGGCAGGGGACGCGCAGTTCGCTGGTTCGTTGCCCGGTCGCAGCCGCCACGACGAGGGCCGCTGGCGGAAGCTCGGAGGCGTCGGTCGATTCCGAGCTGGGCACTGGGGGCCCTATGCGGTTGGCGTTCGGCTTTGGCGAAACGACCGCCGTCATGGAGCGAGGATCGTGCACATGGCCGACGCTGGTGGCATTCCTTCCGCACGACAGGGTCGCGAGCAGCGTTATCCAAGACGAGACGAGCGAGGCGCGCACTGCCTGCGTTACAGCGAGGCTTGCCGATTTCTGCAAGGGGGAATAGGGCTGAGTCGTGACTTTGAGTTCCCCGTCCGACTCGCCCGTGCGCCTGCGCGCTACGAGCCTCGTCGAGAGTTTGGCGGGCGATCCACCGCTGCTCGAAGTGCGCAAAGCGCAGGCCGAACTGTCTCGTTTGCGCACGCTGTTTCGTCAGGACAAGCAACTGTTCGACGCTGATACGCTCAAGGTGCTCAAGCAGCTGGCGACGCGTGTGCACAAGCGTAGCCAAGAAGGGCTCGGCGAAGCGCACCATCTCGCGCTCGACGCCCTGCGCGACACCTTCGGGTACCAAGGCTTTCGTCCTGGCCAGGAAGAGCTGATCGCTAGCATTCTGAGCGGCCGCGATACGGTCGGTATCATGCCGACGGGCGCAGGTAAGTCGCTCACCTACCAGATCCCCGCGCGCTTGCTGGGCGGCACGACGTTGGTCGTTTCGCCACTGATTGCGCTGATGAAAGACCAGGTCGACGCGATGGACGAGGTCGGTATTCGCGCCACCTTTCTCAACTCGGCATTGAGTGGCGAGGAACGCAGCGCTCGGCTCAAGAAGCTCGCCCAGGGCGAGTACGAGCTGCTCTACGCTGCGCCCGAAGGGCTCGAGGCCAGCATCGGGCAGCTCTTGCACGCCATCGACCTGCGTTTGGTCGCCGTGGACGAGGCCCACTGCATCAGCCAATGGGGCCATGACTTTCGACCCGCCTACCGCAAATTGCAGGGCATCAAACAGCGCTTTCACGTACCGGTGTTGGCGCTGACCGCCACGGCCACCGAGCAAGTGACGACAGACATCCAGACGCAGCTGTCGATGTACGAGCCGGCGGTCTTCCGCGGTAGCTTCTTCAGGAAAAACCTACGCCTCTCGGCCTACCAAAAGGGTGACAACCTCGGCCTGACCGCGCGCCAAGCCGTGTTGAAGCTGGCCCGTGAGCGTGTGGGCCAAAGCGGCATCGTTTACTGCTTGTCGCGCAAGAAGACCGAGGAATTGGCAGAATTTTTGCGTGAAAATGGTCTGCGCGCTCAGGCGTACCACGCGGGACTGGAGCCCGATGCGCGCAGCCAGGTGCAGGACGATTTCCGCAACGACAACGTCGACGTGGTCACGGCCACCATCGCTTTCGGCATGGGCATCGACAAGTCCAATGTGCGTTACGTGATCCATGCCGATATGCCGCGTTCGATCGAAGGCTACTATCAAGAGATCGGTCGTGCTGGCCGTGACGGTTTACCCAGTGACTGCGTGCTGTTTTACTCGTGGAGCGAGGTGCGTACCTACGATCGCTTCGCCGAAGAGATGGACGACGAAGCCGCGCGCGATCGCGCTCGGGATCAAGTGCGCGACATGTTTTCCCTGGCCGACGCGAAGGTTTGTCGGCACCAGAACTTGGTCGGCTACTTTCACGAGCAGCTCGAGTCGTGCGGGAGCGCTTGCGATCATTGCGCCGGAAGTGACGTGCTGGCTGCGGCCAAATCGGGACCAATCAGCCGAGTTCGCGCACCTGCAGAACGCGCCACGGGTGGGCAACAGGTCGACGGCGAGCTGTTCGAGCGCTTACGGGCCTGCCGCAAGGAGCTGGCCGACGAACGCGGTGTGCCAGCCTACGTGGTGTTCAGTGACGCCACGTTGCTGGAGCTGGCGGCGCGCAAACCACGCACGACCGGCGAAATGGCGACGATTTCTGGTGTGGGCCCGACCAAGCTGGAGCGCTACGGCGCCGCGTTCTTGCGCGTCATTCTCGACTGAGCACAGCGCGCCAACTACGCGTTGGGTTCGAGTATGGGTTGGGGGGATCAGGACGACAATTCGCTGTCGCGGCGTACCGCTTCTCGCATGAAGTCGTTGTCGACGGGCTTGTTTTCGTTCCACCAGTCTTCAGCCATCACGTCGGACCACTCTTTGCCGACGTCGATGCGATCGAGCAAGCGGTTCAACTGCTCGGCCGATTGAGGGCGCTTGGCTGGATCCTTCTCCAGCAAGAGCAGGATGATGTGCTCCAAATCGGGAGCGACGGGGCGATCTGTGCACTCCGAGGGCTTGGGCGGCATCTCGTGGGCGTGGGCGAGCGCCATCTGCGCGGCACCGAGTCCTGGAAACAGCAGTCTTCCGGTCACCAGATAGAACAACACGCAGCCGAGGGAATACAGATCGGCGCGAGGATCGACCTCGGCGCCCATGACCATTTCGGGTGACGTGTAGGCGGGCGTGCCCGTCATCATTCCTGCGGCGGTGATCTTGCCGTCGAACGTGTCCAAACGCGGAGGTTGGCCGAGTCCGACCAAGCCGAAGTCGAGCACTTTGACGAAGTCCGCGCGCAGTCCGCGGCGGACGACGAACAGGTTGGACGGCTTCAGATCGCGATGAATCAGGCCAGCATTGTGGGCTTCGCCGATCGAGTCGCAGATCTGGCGCAGCAGGAAAAGCGTACGCGCCGAGGACAAAGGACCGTAGCGACGCACCAACTCTTGGAGGTCGAAACCGTCCAGATGCTCCATCACGTAGTAGTACACGCCGGCATCGGTAATGCCGTAGTCGAAGACCTGGACGGTGTGCGGCGAGGTCAGGTGCGCCGTCACTTGAGCCTCCCGACGAAATCGACGCAATGCCTTTTGTTGCGAGCGGATGGTGTCCTTCTCGCGCCGTGGGATCAGCTTGATGGCGGCAGGTCGAGACAGGAAGCGGTGTTCGGCGCGCCAGACTTCGCCCATGCCACCCACTCCGATCCGCTCCAACAGGTTGTAGCTGCCGATGTGGCGTGACGCGCCCAGACCGAAACGGCGCATCACGTCGGCCGAGAGCAGCGCCAACAGCACGGAGAAAAAACTGGCCACGGCCGGGCGCACGAGCTCGACGGTGTCGAGGCTCCCCGGCCTGAAGCGCAGGATGACCCACAGCGACAGCGGCGGCGTGAGGGCCGACAGCAGGCTGGCCGCACGCGTCCAGATGGGCACGGGAGGGAGCAGCAAGGGGAAGACCGCGACCAACAGGGCGGTCCAAGTGAGCAGCGGTGGCCCCACTTCGGGCAGAGGGCTGAGCGACAGCGTCGCGGCGCGCAGCACTTGGTAAACGAATCCAATTTGAAGCAAGCGCGAGTCCGACCACTTCGTGCCCCAGATCAGGAACATCAGGATGGCGTCGAGGGCCACGCCGCCCTGAGCCATGTAGACGGGCACGCTGCGACCCACGAGCTCCGACTGGGAAGGAAACAGCACCCAAGGCGTGAGCGTGCCGAACAAGGTGATGCCCGCGAGGATCGATGCGAGTGCGCCGAGCCGCTGGCGCGCCATCTGAGCGATGGCCGGCGACAGCGCCAGACCCTCGAGTGACCCCTGATCGAGAACGAGCGGTCGTGCTGCCGGCGACTCTCGCCTCATGATCGCGACAGCGTCTCCACGGGGCGAGGACGCCTCCTCAACCTCGGAGCCGTGTGACGGCTTCGTTCACTTGCGGCGCTTCAACGCTCAGGCCTGCCAATTTCAGCTGCTTCATTGCGATGCCCAGTGCCGGGCCGAGCTGAGGTGCCGCCTGGATCTGGGTCAACATGGGTGCCAAGGCTGCGCAAATTTCGTCCACGCTCAGGACCTGGGGCAACAGCTCCGACAGGATGCCGTTCTCTTGTTCGAGCTGCGCCCGTTGCTCTGCATCCTCGCTGACCGCAAGCGCCTCTCGGTTGCTCTTGAGCAGCTTCTTGAGGATCTGCTGGACCTCTTCGTCGGTCAGCGCTTGGTTCGTGCGCGCGGCCGTCATGGTGATTTCACCGGTAGCTACACGCAGGATCTCCTTCTCGACGACGAGCCCTGCCTTCATGGCAGCAAACATGCGCTTCTTGATGTCGTCGGCGAGACTCATGCGCTCCTTATACACGATTTTCTCGGGGTTGTTCGGGCGCGGGCGGTTCGGCGACGGTTTCGGACCGTGGTTCGACCGCGGCTTCGGCTTCCGGGCGCAGGCGGCTCAGCCGACGACGGGGATGGCTGCTCTTGGGAGCCCAAAAGCCACCCTCGTGCAGCTCGGCCCATGCCCAACGCAGCCAGATCAACAGCGAGCGCGACAACCATAGCGCCCACGCCAACATGACGGCGCGCCAAACCCAAATGGACACGCTCACGAACCATGCGCTCGGCAGCGCGGCCGGGCTCTTGTCGACGTACCAGGCCAGAAGCGCCGCGTGGGAGCCAGCGCCCCGAACCTCCATGTCGGGGGAGATGACGAGGCCTTGGTAGACCGCTCCCGTCAGAGCGATCAAGAACATGACGGTGGCCGTGACCAACGTGACTTGCAGCACGTTCTTCCAAGTGCCAGCCGTGTCCTGCCACAGGCGCCTCGAGCCGATCAGGAAGAACCAACCCACGACGAAGATGGCGACGACGGCGGGAACCTGAGTGAGCCCGAGCCCGAGCAAGAGCCACTGGAGGCGGGTGAGTCGATTGAACGGCAAGAGTGGCAAGAGCAATGCGGCCGCCACTATCAGGACGAGGTAGCCCCAAAACAGGATGGCCGGACCGTGACCAGGTCCGCCAGCAAGCAAGAGCCAGCGCTCGCCGGGGATCTCGATGGCGATGCGGGTGTTCGTACCGGTGGCTCCCAGGTCGACCGCCGAAGTTCGGAACATCGTCGTCAGACCCGATTCTTCCTGCCATTGCACCTTGAGTTGGTGCGACCCCGGGCCGAGCGACAGCCGCACGGTGCCGTTCTCGTTCTTGCTGGCCTGTTCGCTGCCGTCGATTTCGACGCGTTCGAGCCGGGCTTCGGCGGGGATGCGCACGGCGTGAATCTGCGAGCGGCTGGTGCGCACCGTCATCTCGAGTCTGCTCTGGCGCATGCGGATGCCGGGTGAAACCGTCAGTGTCGAACGCTCGATGGTCAACGACTGGCCCGACGCGGGTCGCGGTTCGACGGCGCGAAGCGTGAGCTTTTCACTCGGCCACGGCGAGAAGGTCTCGAGGTAGCGCCCTTCGGAGACGTGCGAGGTCGTGGCGAGTCCGGAACTCTGGCAATGCCAGACGACTCCGCATTCGATCGTCCAAACTTCCGAGTACGCTGCCTGCGCTGGTGAATCGAGGGCGAGCTCGAAACTCCGACCCGCGGCGCGCGTGAAGCCGAGGGTCGAAGAAAATTCGCGGCTCGTGACCTCCCGCGGGAAGCTGATCAAGACGGTCTGACCACGTACCTCGATGCTGGGGGTCGTCACTTGTTCGCCCGGCAAGAGCGGCAGGTTCAGTACTTCCGGGCTCGTTGCATCGCTGACGCGGCGGATAGTGGTCGTGACGCGGCCGTTCACGCCCAGACTGATCTGACGCGTGACCGAGAACCAGGGAGGAACATTGATCTGTCCACTCGACGAGGCGCGCGCCTTGTCGGGCTTCTCGTCAGAGATCAGTGGCATCTCGCGGATGAGCGTCAGCGTGCCGCCCTCCACTCGACCGTCGTCGTTGACACCGGAAACGGCCCAGCCCCGAGCATCGACACTCACGAAATGGGGGCGGCTGCCAACGTCGAGCGTCGTACGATCACTCGGCAACTGCGCTTCGAGCACGACCCGGTGCACGCCCGCTTCGAGGCGCAAGTAGTACGCCCCGTCCGCCTCGAGGCGCACCTCGGAGGTGGGTTTACCGTCGACGCTGAGGGACACCCCAGCGAGCGCGCTGGCAGGCCCAGGCAGCTTGTAGGCGACGGTTCGGCCGGCATGCACGTCAGCCGTGAACTCGAGGGCGTCACCGAGCTTCAGGCTGGCGCGTGAGACCGACAGACATTCGGGCTCGCAAACCGCAGGCGTGTTGAGTCGCGCGCGCAATTCCTCCAGGCGTTCGCTCGACGGTTCGTCGGCCCGCGCCGCTGTTGGCCAGAGTGAAACGCACAGCGCGACGAGAGCCAGGACTGCTACTCGAGCGGACACGACCGTCGGCGTCGCGCTCGAGGGCTCGGTCGAAGGCGCGGCGTCGCTCGGGGTCGCGGGTTCCTTGGGGGTCGCGACCTCGCCGGCCTTCGGCTCGACCGGTGGGCGCGGCAAGCTGCGCCACAGGAGGAAGGCCAGAATGCCGAGCGAAGCGAGCCGCAGCACCGTGAGTACGCGCTGCCAGGTGGGCGAAATCAGATACAGCGTCATCGAGTGGTCTGCGGCCGCCGGACCCGACCACGCGAGATCCCACGACGACGATGCGACATCGGGTACGCCGGGGCCCGTTTGGACGACCGCGCCCGGCTGAAACTGCTTCTGCGCCGGCGCGGAGCCATAGTTCGAGGAAGGCTCGCTCTTCGCGGCGAAGCGCCGATTGATCGAACTCGTTCCGGTCCCGCCCTCTTTCTGGTCTAGGGCTGCGTCCTTGGCGCCGCCGCCTGCTGCCCGTCCCACGGCGACCTCGGCTTCGGTTGCTGGCTCGGGTGCGTCGCTCGGGGCGACCGGGGCCATTTCGGCCGTGAGCGCACCATCCAGCCCATAGTCGTCACCCAAGCTGGCGGTTTCGAGGTGGGGATAGATCGCGTGGCGAACCTGCTCGACCGCGAAGCTCAGCAGCAGCGCGGCGAGGGTCAGTGTCACGGCGTGGAACGACCAACGGAGCACGCGACTCAGACGAGGCGAGCGCACGATGGAAGCGAGTGCCGACAAGATGATCAGCACGATCCAAATGTACTCGGGCGCGTCCGTCTCGGCATGCGAGAGAATCAAGGCAGCGAGCGCTACGGCGCCAGCCTTCTTTCCGACCAGCTTGCTCGTCGCCAGGGTGAGCACGAGCACGTAGAAGACGGCGAACAAATCCCAACGCTGGACCCAGGTGTTGCTCATCGTGTCGACGCCGCTTGCCGCAAACACGTCCCAGCCCGGCGGCAAATGCAGCGTTGCGTTCAAGGAATCGACGTCGCTCGACCAGCCGACCGCCGCCAGGGATTGGGTCTTGGGCACTCGCGAGATTGCAGACAGCCGCAATTGCGCGTCGCGCAGCTCGATCCCGCGCGCCTTGTTCTCTGGATTCTCCGTGATGACTTGAGGCTCCGAGCCCACCGTGACTTGACCCAGCACGCCATGCACGAGGTCGAGCCGCCAGTTCTGGTGCATCTCGCCGTCGAGTGCGTCGCGCACCGTGAAACCTTCGGCGGCCTCGTCCAGCCAGAGTTCGCGTCGCAAATTGATGCGGTTGGGAGGCAACTGGGGCTCGCCGCGCCGCGTGGTCCGCAGCGCCACTGTTGCACCCGCCTCGACGGCGTAAGCGCCCAGCTGCTTCCATTCCGCTGGCAGCACGGTGCGCGACGCGTCGATGCCGGGCGCGCCGCTCAGTTCGACGACGCGCAGTGCGGGCTGGGGCTCGAAGACCCACACCTCTTGGCTGGGCCAGGGCGCGGGACGCTCGATGGCCCGCAGTTCGGTGGGCATACCCAGGCTGCGAGCGACGACGACGAGCTCGTGGCGCCCCGGCGTGAGTTGGACGCGTAACGCCCCACTGGGTTCGAGCGCGACGGCCAGATCACCCGAGACCGACAGCGGTACGGTGCCTTGCACGAGAGGGTTCGGCAGCTGGATCTCTCTCGCGCGCCCAGCCACCTGGAACACGAGGCGCGTTTCGACAGAGAGAGGAACGCCGTCGGAGAGCTTCCGGAAGACGTCGAGTTCCACGTGTTCGGCCTCGCCGCTCGCCGTCGCCTCGACCTCGAGTCCCTTGAGCCACAGCTGCGCGCCATCGCGCTTGAGCAACGGCACGTTCCGCCCTTCGACCGAGAGTTCGACGAAGGCGCTTTCGGCGCCGACCGCCAAGGTCTCGGGTAAGCGCCGCCAGGAAAAGCGACCACTCAGCGTGTGACCGCCCCGCGCAAGCTCGACGTGGGGCAAGCCCCCCTGTTCGAGCACGGCGAGCTTCTTGCCCTTTTCTTCGACCTCGAGCGGCCAGCTCGTGGGGTCGCCGGGCAAGCGATGCAGCTTCTTGCTCTCGACGAACACGTTCTGTTCGAAGCGGCCGCCACTGCGATCGAGCGTCAGGACTAGCTCGCCCGGCCAAACACAGCGGGGCTCATCGCCGATTTGCGTACAGGCCGCATCGCCGCGCTCAGCCAAGATCCAAGGGATCCATGGCTTGAGGCTTTCTGGGATTTCTCGCGGGTCCAGCGCCTGCGCGTTCGCGCCGGGTGCTGCCAAGAGAACGACCAAGGACAGGCCGCTCCACAGAAGACGAAGGAAGTCGAAGGTCGCGAGGCGCTTGCCGGACGAATGCATCGTGCTCAGCGTCCTGCCCTCGGCGCGTGCGCGCAAGGCTCCGGTGTCGAAGGGCCCGCTGGGCTCAAACCATCGCCAGCGCCTGATCGAGATCCGCCAAGAGATCGCTTTCGTCTTCGATACCGACGGCGAGACGGATCAAGGCGGGCGACATGTCGATCTTGTCGAGCTGCTCGTCGGAGAGATCGAAATAGCTCATGATCGACGGCTGCTCGATCAACGTCTCCACGCCGCCCAAGGACGGCGCGATCTGCGCGAGGCGCGAACCGTCGACCACGCGCGACGCAGCGGCCTTCCCGCCCTTGACGATGAAGCTGACCACACCGCCAAAGCCCTGCATCTGCTCTTTGGCGATTGCGTGTGAGGGGTGGCTTGGCAGACCGGCGTAGAACACGCGCTCGACCCTGGGGTGCGTCTCCAAGAAGCGCGCGATGCTGAGCGCCGAAGCGTTCTGTTGGCGGACGCGCAGCCCCAGGGTCTTGAGGCCGCGTGCGATGAGGAACGCCGCATGCGGATCGAGGTTCGCGCCGGTGACGTCGCGAGCTTCGCGTACGAGCGAGATCAGCGACGAACTACCGGCCACCACGCCGCCTAGGACGTCATTGTGACCACTGAAGTATTTGGTCGCGCTGTGCGCGACCAAATCGATCCCGAAGCCGTGGGGCCGACAGTTGATGGGGGTAGCGAAGGTCGAATCGACCAACGTCCTGGTGCGTCGATTCTTGGCTTTCACGCGTGAAGAAAGCGCACCCAGGTCGACGCAATAGTTGTATGGATTGGTCGGGGACTCGGTGATCACCAGCTTGGTGTTGTCGCCAATGGCGGCTTCCATCGCTGCGAGATCGCCCGGAGGCACCACTGTGTGCTCGACGCCGTAGCGACCGAGCCAGGTGGTGACGAACTGGCGTGTGCGGCGGTAGCCGTCGCGAAACAGCACCACGTGATCGCCCTGCTTGAGCAGACCGAGCAGAGTGGAAGTGATCGCGGCCATGCCCGTGGAAAAGGCGACAGCATCGTCGGTGGCCTCGAGGGCTGCGACACGTTGCTCGAGTTCACGCACCGTCGGGTTGCCATAACGCCCGTACTCCTCGCGATCCGGATCGGTGTCCTCGCCGCGCATGTACTGCTCGAGATCGGCCGTACTCTCGAAGGTGTACGTTGCCGTCTGGGCGATGCCGGGCGCTAGTGCGTTGTGCGGCCGACGTGTCGAGCTGCCGGAATGCACCGCATCTGTCGAGCGTGCGAAGCGAGGCTTGTCTTCTGCCATGGGGGAGGGGCGGCCAAGGGGGGGGCCAGACCGCGAAAGATACAGAAACTCGGAGGAAAGTCTCGTGCCGAGTGGGTCAGGCCAAGCCCAGGTCCCGACGGCAGGTGGCGATCACGTCGCCGGCGGCGCTTTGCAGCGGGAGCGCCAGAGCGGCCTTGGGATTCGGCTCACTGCGAAGTTTGAATTCCACGTTGCCTTCTTTCAGGCCGCGCTCACCCACCGTCACCCGGTACGGGCAGCCAATCAGGTCGGCATCCTTGAACTTGACCCCCGGGCGTTCGTCGCGGTCGTCGACCAACGGCTCGAAGCCGGCCGCGATGAACTCATGCTCGAGGCCAGCCACGGCCGCCTTCACCTCGTCGCTTTCACCCACCTGGACGATGTGAATCGGGTAGGGCGCCACGCTAACGGGCCAAGCGATGCCATTGGCGTCGTTGTGTTGCTCGACGATGGTGGCGATCAGACGCGACACGCCAATGCCGTAGCAGCCCATGACGATCGTCTGCTTCTCGCTCTTTTCGTCGAGGAACACCGCGCCCATCTTGTGCGTGTAGTGCGTGCCGAGAACGAAGATGTGTCCAGCTTCGATGCCCCGGTAGATTTCGACGACGCCCTGGCACTTGGGGCACGCATCGCCTGCCTGCATGGCGCGTACCTGGACGACGTCACCCGTGAAGTCGCGACCGAACTGGACGTGACGCAGGTGGTAGTCGGTCTTGTTCGCGCCAGTGATGCCGTCTTCGACTACCGCTGCGTCGGCATCGACCAAAATTTTGCCTGCGAAGCCGACCGGTCCCGCGAAGCCCACGGCCGCCGAAGTTGCGCGCGTCACGTCTTCGGCGGAAGCCAAATGGACTTCGCTCACGCCGAGTGCGCGCGCCAGCTTCACGTCGCTGACTTCGTGGTCCCCGCGCAGCACCACCAAAACCAGATCCTTGCCCGCCAGGTAGACCAAGCTCTTGAGAAAGCTAGTCACCGGTGCGTCCAAGAGCGTAGCCACGTCCTGGATGGCGCCGTGACCCGGTGTGTGCACCTCTTCGCGAGCGGCGATGTCTCCGAGCTGGCTCATCGCGGGACGGGGCGGCGAAGCGACCTCGAGATTTTCGGCATAATCGCAGGCGGAGCAGGTCGAGATGAAGTCTTCACCGCTCTGCACCAGAGCCTGGAACTCGGCGCTCTTGCTGCCGCCCATGGCGCCGGAATCGGCGCCGACCATGCGATAGACGAGACCCAAGCGATCGAAGACGGCCCGGTAGGCCACACGCATTTGCTCGTAGCTCTCGAGCGCTTTCTCTTCACTCACGTCGAAGGAGTAGGCGTCCTTCATGATGAACTCGCGGCCGCGGAGCAGGCCGCCGCGGGGCCGCGGCTCGTCGCGGTACTTCGCCTGGATCTGGTAGAGATTCTTCGGCATGTCGCGATAACTCTGGATCTCGCGTCGCGCCAGATCGGTAATCGTCTCTTCGTGCGTCGGCCCGAGCAGGTAGTCGGTCTTCTTGCGATCTTGGAGGCGAAACAGCGTGTCGCCGAACAGATCCCAACGTCCGGTTTCTTTGAAATAGTCTGACGGAACGAGTGCGGGCAACAGCAGCTCCTGTGCGCCGGCGCGATCCATCTCCTCGCGAATGATGCGCTCGATGTTGCGCAAGACGCGCAATCCCAGTGGCAGGTAAGAATAGATGCCGGCGCCGACACGGCGCATGTAGCCGCCGCGAGTGAGCAGGATGTGACTCACGCTCTGCGCGTCCGAAGGGGCTTCTTTCAGTGTCGGGAGGAGGGCTCGCTGGTAGCGCATGACTTGGCCGGGGGTTACCAGTTCCTTTTGCCGGGAGCTACTGACAAGATGCTTTCCCGATGACGCTGCCGAGCCAAAAAAAAGGTCAGCCCCTGATGGCGGCGATGAAGAACGCCCAGTTCATCGCCTTCGCCCCTCTGTTGTTTCAGGCAGCCCGCGTTCTGCGTGATCGCGGGTTTTTGCGCACGCTGTCGCAACGCTCGCCACAAGGGGCGACCATCGACGAGCTCGCCCAGGCGACCCAGACGAGCAAGTACGGTGTCATCGTGCTGCTCGAAGCGGGCCTCGCCGCCGGTTTGGTCGAGAAAGAAGGCGACGTGTTTCGGCCGACTCGCACGGGCCTGTTGATCGAGCGTGATCCTCTTACGCG
>Ga0105048_10000519_pt1 | contig 59654 bp, 38 predicted proteins | sample MAT05_FD_78382 | JGI IMG/M metagenome (GOLD analysis project Ga0105048, IMG submission 78382) | Freshwater microbial communities from Lake Fryxell liftoff mats and glacier meltwater in Antarctica - MAT-05 | ecosystem: Environmental > Aquatic > Freshwater > Ice > Liftoff microbial mat | place... | reverse complement strand
TTGGCGATCCTTTCCATTTCTTGAGCCATCAGTTCCCGGCTTTTCCCGGCCCATCCAAATTTAGCCTCCGAGTGGCAGAAATAAAGACGCCTGGGGTTTGCTCCGTTCTGCATCAGAATATCGAGGTGATTACCGGGATTATGCGTGGCATGGGTAGCCACGGGAACATCCAGTTCTTTCTGTACCTGGCCCGCTGCCCTGAATTTCTTCATTTCCCAGGTAGTTAAAGGGGTGTTTTGGGCTGCCACTTTTATGATGCCGGCACGAATGCCGGTGCCATCTATCCCTTCCGATATTTCTCTTTTCATTTTAGCCTTGAATTCCGCTTCCGATAGTTTGATGAGCGATTCCGGCATCCGGCGCTGTAGATAGGCACCGGTACTTACAATTATGTTCACCGATACTTCCGTCGCCAACTGCTGGTACAAACGTACATCCCTCGTGGGCGAAAGGTCAACGATGGTATTTACACCCACCCTTTCGGCATCTTTTAGCAACTGGAGGGCAAATGTGAGCGACTGCCGTTCCTTTTCAGGAGGTATGGCCACATGATGGAGCAGGTGTTCATGCATCAGCGTTATACCCATTTTATCACTGTCGACAGTGCCGGCTACTGTTGGTATTTTTTTAATGTTCTGAGCTGTATTCTTTTCTGCGGCGGTGGTTTTTAAAGATACTCCTAATGAACCAATGGATAACCCGACGGCCCCTCTTAAACTATTGGTAAAGAAATTACGACGTGTTGTAGTCATATAATTTTAGATTTCTGTAAGTGGTTCCTTAAACTAAAAATGTTTTTATCGCTTTATCAAAAGCCCCCAACCCTTTCAGCACCTCATTTAATTTATGGTAGTTTCTTCATCTGCTTTTTCTGCATCATCACTTACCCCGTACTACTTTTAAAAAGCAGCTACCAGCTTTGTCGATGCCTTATCATAGTTACCCCCTGCTGCTCTTTTTGTGACATTGTTTTTGTAAGGTAATTAATTCATGGCTGTTAGCTGTAAGCTTTGTTTGCTTAACAAAAAAAAAGGCAGCCTGCCTAATGGCTCATATTTGAATTCAACTGGTGGTAATAATTTGGAAGAATAATTTCCATTGCTTAGTATGTAACCTGTTTGGGTAATTGATTGCAGAAAGGTGAAAGCAGTGGCATTATCGTAATTTAATTCCATTGAACGAACCAGGTAAGCAATCCGTTCATCATTATTACCTAATCCAAACTTGCTGTTTGTAAAATGATGAAATATTAAAACCCTTCTGCAAAGCCTGTAAGTCCTAATATCAAATCCTGAACGGTAATCGGAAAATAAATCCTTTCTTACGGCCCAGTTATCGTAATCCAATGATACAGGATTTACTTCTTCAGGATTTCCATAATCCAACACCAACTCCAATAGGTATTCAATTGCATCCCAGTTATTAGCAAGGTTATTCTTGTTGAAATGAACTTTATTGCAGTACTTTATTCTCTTAAGATAGCTATTGGAACACAATGCAATGTCATTCAGCCGGTTTTTCTCGTGGACGTGGACTTCAGAATTAACATTTTTAAGGGCTTCTTTATGATAAACAAATTGAAATCAATTGCCTTTATCATCGCAACTGAATTCCAATAACCATTTAAAAATTTTGGCAGGATTAGCCGGGTCAGCAATCCGTGCTGATGGAGTTTTATCAAATATCGAAATGACATTATCCATGGAGGTTACTTTCCAGTAAACAGCTCCGGTATTTTCTTTAATTTTCTCAATTCTTGCGAAACCACCTTCAATTTTTGGTTTATAGCGGGCGGTGCCTGCAGGAAATAAAGGATCCTTTGCCCAATGCCCGGGACTAGTTTCTATAAGAGCTGGAACTAAATCTTCTACTCCTGAAAAAAAGAAACACATCCGGTTCTTCTGCATCGTTGTACTCCGGTATTTTTTATCTGTTTGTCTGGAAATAGAGGGAGGCTCTGCATTCGATTTAAAACCAAAAACTTCATTGCCGCTACCGGAATTATAACTCAATAACATTGAAGGCATAAACCCATTTCTTGAAGGGGAAAAAGGAAAGGAAATACCAAAGCCTGCCGTGACATTGGCTGCATTCACCGAAAACTTTTCGTCAATGCCCTTTATTGCTCCACCGCCTTTAGTTAAAGAGATGGATGGAACCTCAATGACATTGGATTTGGTTGCGGCAGACTGCTGCTTTGAAGCGCCCTGCTGTTTAGGCTTTTGAGAAACGGGGGTATCCATTATTCATACAATTGATTGTAAAAAATTTCAGTTGATTGTTGAATATTATATTTTAATTTAAGAAAAGTTCACTTTAAGACAGGTATCAAAATATAGATGGTAGGGGTGAAATAAAGATCGTATTATGAACTAATAAGAGTTGTTGAAATAATTGAATAGTAAAATACCGATGTTTTTTTAAAAATGCAATAGGTGTTACAAATAATATTGAAGTATTAATATAATTAGGCGGATCAATTTTTTTAATTTGATGGAGGGTTTTAAATTCTATTGAAGAAATCCAGCCGCTACGCTTTTAAAAATGACAGAAGGGAGAGACATCTTTTAAAAAAATCTACGTCAAGGTGTTCAAACTGCGTTTGCCAATATGGATAGAGCCTAACACTTTATGCGGTTATTACAACCTAAACTATCGGAAGCGCTCAAGGATACACTAACATCCGGGCTGATTAAACAAAAAGTACTACGTCACTTTCGGGTTTTAGCCAGGTAGTATGCAGTGGCCATTAAACATAAAATCGTTTTTATTAGATAGTATAAAGTCATACCAGCTTAAAAGCAGCGTCCATGGATGGTTGATGATAATATTCACATGTATTGGCAAGTACACAAGTTTGTGCTACGGTCTATGTTTTATTGGTAAATACGGGTAATGACCAGTTGAAGTAATAAGCTGTAAAGTTGCTTTTTTGGAGTGTAAAAAGGTTATTAGTAAACGTAGCCTTTAACTAATACCTGAATAATAAGGAAATACGGTGCTTGTTATCAATTTCCGGAATTGCCGGGGTATGAGGCTCCTATCATTTTTTATCGTTTGACAAAAAATTGTTAATTTAATAAACGATTATTATTAATACTTTTAAACGAATCTGAAATAAAAAACTGCTTGCAAACGCTTGTACGTTCTATTGCTGGGACTGGTTTTATGCATGAGGCTTTTTATAAAAATAATTAAAAGCAATTTACCAAACAATGGTTTGTATGGGCCAATACACTTTATGGAGAGTTTGTGCTTAAAACGTACCGGAAGAAACCAACTTTTTTAAAATATTGCTCAGGAAACTTATGTCCAATTTGCATGAACACTTATTAGCATTTATACCCCTAATCACATTTCCTCCTCCAAAATCTTACTCCTTTTCGGTACAAACCTTCTTATGATTAATTGATTGGCATTATCATAATCAAAGTATTTAAATATCCAGCTAACAGCAACAGCAATCCGGTTTTTAAAACGGTTGATAGAAATTAAGTGGATGAATGACCAGATGAGCCAGCCAATTTTACCATTCAGGAATAAAAGCTTTAAATCTGCGACAGCGTTCTTTTTTCCTATAGTGGCCATAGAACCTTTGTCGTTGTAAGTAAAACCGGTGCTAAATTTATTTTTTTTAATCAGCGATAAAATATTTTTACCCAGTAAGTTGCCCTGTTGTATGGCTACCTGTGCCACCATGGGGTGGCCTTTGGGATAAACATTATTTGTCATAGAAGCAATATCACCAATAGCAAATATATTTTCGTGACTATGCACCTGGTTATATTCATTCACTTTAATACGGCTACCCGGTACCACTGCGCTTTCATCAATTCCATTAATAACATTTCCTTTTACACCAGCCGTCCATATAACGGCACCTGCTTTAATAGTGTATTCACTGTCATCTCTTTTTATTTTTATGTTTTCGCCATCATAATCCGTTACCCTTGAGTCGAGAATTACATCCACCCCCAGGTCGTGCAACCCCTCCAGCGCATGTGCCGATGATTTTTTTGACATGGTTGGCAATACCCGTTTGCCTGACTGGATTAAGTAAATCTTCATATGATCGGCGTTCAATTCAGGGTAATCGTTTTTCAATAAATATTTTTTAAACTCTGCCATTGCGCCGGCCATTTCAACACCTGCAGGGCCTCCGCCAACTATTACAAATTTGGTAAGAATTTCTTTTTCCATTTCAGTACTTCCATCAATGGCCTTCTCCAGGTTTTGTATCATCCAGCTTCTAATGTTAATGGCGTCGTTAATACTCTTTAAACCAATGCTGTTTTGCTCAATATCTTTTGCCCCAAAATAATTAGTGCTGCTGCCTGTTGCAATTACTAAGTAGTCATATTTTATAAATCCAATATCGGTAATTATTTGGTTTTTTGCGGCATCAATGCTTTCTACTTTCGCCATACGGAACACCATATTTTTACAAAACTTAAATAGTTTACGCACGGGTGTTACTACGCTATCAGGCTCTAGCCCGCTAATAGCAACCTGGTAAAGCAACGGCTGAAACTGGTGATAATTATGCTGATCAATCAACACAATTTGTACTGCTTTTTTATTAAGTGCTTTAACAATATTGATGCCGGCAAAGCCTGCCCCAATAATGACTACTCTTGGTAAATTGCTGTTGGAAATAGCGGCTTCCTGCATAATATTATTTGTGTAAAACTGTTTCCAGTTGGTTGATGTAATTAAAAACTTTTTCATTTAGCTCGGGCGAAGCATTCACAATAAATTGTTTGGAAAGTAAGCCGCTACTGTTTACCGCTTTGCTGGTAATACTATTGGTAACGCCAAACACTGCAATACCCGCCGCCTGCGCTGCTTTAATGCCTGCTACCGAGTCTTCAATAATGATAACTTCATTTGCTTGCAAATTCATTTGGCGAAGCATTTGCAAATAAATTTCCGGGTTGGGTTTTCCATGTTCCACCGCATCGCGGGTAATAATGTGGTGAAAATAATTTTTGAGGCCCAATGTGTCAAGCACCTTATTTACCTGTTGTGCATAAGACATTGTTGCAAGGCCAATGATAAAGCCACCATCATTTACTTTTTTTAGCAAGCCAATGCTAAACGGGCAGGCATAAGCAGGTAAAACAGTAGGGTCAAATATCATTTGGTGATAAATTTCCAATCTTGTTGTAATTAATTGTTCAACGGCATTTTGGGCATCCTTTAAAAACTTGCTGCTTAATGAGCTGCTGTACATCTTAATCAGATTGGCTGCAACCTCATTTCTGCTAAGTCCAACAAATTCGCCAAAACTTGCTACAACATAATCTTCGGTAACGGCCCCATCAGACATTTTGTGCATGGCTTTTCCATACGCATGTGCTTTTAAAATTTCTGTTTGTACCAGTGTACCATCCAAATCAAAAATGAAAGCCTTTATTTTATTATTTCCCATGGTACAATTTTATTAGCGTATTTGTTGAGCTGTCGTGGTTCAACGATTTTGCGGTATCCTGAATTTCTGCAATAATATTTTGTGCCAGCACTTTGCCCAGTTCCACCCCCATTTGGTCAAATGCATTAATACCCCAGATAACTGATTGTGTAAATACACTGTGCTCATATAATGCTAACAGTTTACCCAAATTTTTTGGGGTAAGGATATCGAAAAAGAAAGTTGAGGAAGGTCGGTTTCCTTCAAAAGTTTTGTGGGGCACCAATGCTTCAGCAATCCCTTCGTTGCTAACTTCATCGGCAGTTTTACCAAAAGCCAATGCTTTGCCCTGTGCAATCATATTTCCAATTAAAATATCATGGTGTGGCGACAGCGGATTTAATGAATGTTTAAAACCTATAAAATCGCACGGAATTAATTTTGTGCCCTGGTGAATCATCTGGTAAAAAGAATGTTGCCCATTGGTACCGGGTTCGCCCCAAAACACCGGGCTTGTTTCATAGCTTACCCTTTCTCCATCAATTGTTACGCTCTTTCCATTACTTTCCATAGTAAGTTGCTGCAGGTAGGCCGGAAAACGTTTCAGGTAATGATCGTACGGCAATACAGCCTGTGTTTGTGCATTATGAAAGCTGGTGTACCACACGGTTAGCAATCCCATAATTACAGGAATATTTATTTCTAAAGGTGTGGTAAGAAAATGCTGGTCTATTTCATTCATGCCCGATAACATCGCATGAAATCCTTCGGCACCAATGGCAATCATGGTAGAAAGGCCAATGGCTGCATCCATGGAATAGCGACCGCCTACCCAGTCCCAAAATCCAAACATATTATTGGTATCAATACCAAATTTGGCTACTTCTTTTTTATTGGTAGAAACAGCTACAAAATGTTTTGCCACAGCTGCTTCATCACCTGATTGCTTTAGCGACCATGCCCTTGCAGTGCGGCCATTGGTCATGGTTTCCAGTGTGGTAAATGTTTTGGAAGAGATGATAAATAGTGTTTCATCAGCCTGTAAATCTTTTACAGCCTCGGCAAAATCATTGCCGTCAATATTGGATACAAAGCGAAAGATCAATCCATCCTGCGCATAAAACTTTAAAGCTTCATACGCCATCACCGGGCCAAGATCGGAGCCACCAATGCCAATGTTTACAATATTTTTTATTTGTTTACCGGTGTGTCCCTTCCATTCGCCACTGCGTATCTTATCGGCGAAACCGGCCATTTTATCAAGTACTTCATGTACCTGCGCCACCACATCTACACCATCTAACTCCAGCACTGCAGTTTTTGGTAAACGCAATGCAGTATGCAATACAGACCGGTCTTCGGTAGTGTTTATTCTTTTACCTGCAAACATGTCCTGCCTTTTTTGCTGCAGGCCTCTTTCGTTTGCCAACTGAAACAACAGTTGTAAGGTTTTATTATTGACGCGGTGTTTTGAATAATCAAAATAAATGTTATTAGCTCGTATGGTTAGCTTACTACCTCTTTCGGGGTCATGACTAAACAAATCTTTGATTGATACTTTATTAAAATCCTGGTAGTGCCTCGCAAGTGCCTGCCAGGCGTTAGTGGTAGTTAAACTATTGCTCATGTTGATAATTAAATGGTGGAACGTTTTGTGTTGATGCTACTGATAAGGTGCTCCCACGATTTATTAAACGAAGCAGCACCTTCATTTTGTAATTGAAGACCCAGCTCAGGATAATCAACGCCGGCCTCGTGAAACTCTTTCAGCAACCTATCTGCCGCGCCATCACCGTTTTGCATAATTGGGCATTTGTTTCCGTGGTCGGCAAAAGCAAGTAATGTATTTTCGGGCATGGTGTTTACAGTAAACGGGGCAGCCAGGTTTTCTATATAGAGTGTATCTGATATTGAAGGATCTTTTGTACCAGTACTTGCCCAAAGCAACCGTTGTGGAAATACACCATAGTTCATTGCGGTGCGTACCCTTGCTGAGTTTAAAAATTGCTGGTAGGCTGCATATAGTTTTTGCATTACTGCAAGGCCAAGTTTATTTTGGAGTGGAGCGGTTACTTTGCCCGCTGCTGCTTTATCCCAACGACTTACAAAAACAGATGCAACCGATCTCACATCTGCTTTTAGCCCTTGTGCAATTCTTGCTTCAATACCTTTTAACCACGCTTCTGCTGCGGCTATATATTGTTCGGGAGTAAATAATAATGTTATGTTGATGGGTATGCCTGCTGCAATGGCTTGTTCAATGGCTGGCAGGCCCTCTGGTGTACCAGGGATTTTTATAAAAGCATTGGGACGGTTTACCTGTGCATGAATTTCTTTGGCTGCATTTATGGTGTTTGCTGTATCAAAGGCAAGCAATGGCGATACTTCAATGGAAACAAATCCATCCTGTCCGTTACTTTTTTCATACACCGGTAAAAATAAATCAGCGGCTCTTTGTATATCTTCTACTGCCAGTTTAAAAAACAATGCTTCATCTGTAATTTCAGCTCCGCTTGCTTTAATAGCAGCATCGTAATCGTTTGAGCTGCTAATGGCATTGTCAAAAATGGTTGGGTTTGATGTTAAGCCCGTTACTGACAGTTCATTAATGTAGCGCTGGATAGTTCCCTCATCCAGCATTGTACGGGTAATATTATCTAACCAGATACTTACACCCTGGCTTTGTAAATTTTTTGTTTGAAGGTTTATCATGTTGATGTTATTTGATTGTTTACTGTTTTTGTTGGTACCTTATTTTGATGTGATTAGGTAATAAAAGTTGCCTATTGGTATGCCGATGAAAGGATTGCGACGCAACGATGACGCCATAAAAATATTAGCTGGTACCAAAAAAAATTTATTCAGCCACGCATTTAAATATGTGTTTAAAATTTTCATCACTTATCTAAAAGCTTTTTTTGTAACCAGCGATATTGCTTTTTTCAACATTGTTGTGTTATTTTAATTCCGATACATCGGAACTCACTTGTACTGCATACTTTTTTTTAAATTTTAATTATAAATTGGAGAAACTGTTTTTTTTGTAATTCAATTAGTTTCGGGTTAAAAATTTTTTGTAAGAGCATCTACCTTGCCAAGCCTGCGTACATGCCGTTCAGCATAGGTAAAATTTGCATTTAAAAAACTTATTACAATTTCTGTTGCGGTTTCAACTCCAATAATTCTTCCACCCAGGCAAAGTATATTCATGTCATCATCTTCCACACCCTGGTGTGCAGCAAAATGGTCGTGTACCAATGCAGCCCTTACACCGTTTACTTTATTGGCGGCAATAGATGCGCCAACACCACTGCCACAAACTGCAATACCACGTTCCACCTCGTTATTAGCAACAGCAACTGATAAAGGAATTACATAATCAGGATAATCATCGGCATTGTTTAATTCGGTATTACCAAAATCAAATACGGTATAATTTAATTCGGCGAGGCGTTGTTTCAAAATATTTTTTAGTTTAAAGCCGCCGTGGTCAGATGCTATTCCTATTTTCATAATTATTATGTTATGATTGTTGAATAAGTGATTTGGCAGTTGTTACCACCTCGTTAACGGTTAATCCAAATTGTACCAGTAAATCTTTTAGTTTACCACTTGCACCAAATGTTTTTATACCCATTACAACACCATCACCCGGTAAGCCGGTATATTTTTCCCAGCCAAATGTTGCAGCAGCTTCAATGGCAATGCGGCTGCGAACAGCTTTTGGTAAAACAGATTCTTTATACGCTTTGCTTTGCCTTTCAAACAAATTCCAGTTAGGCATGCTTACTACTCTGGCGTTTATGTTGTCTTTTTTCAAGGCTTCATAAGCATCAACTGCCAACGTTACCTCAGTACCTGTGGCTAATAAAATAACATCAGGCGTTGCTTCACTATCTGCCAACACATAAGCACCCATTAATGCATTTTCAGCATGAGCAAATTTTGTTCTGTCAAATACTGGCATATCCTGGCGGCTTAATATTAACGCAACAGGTGTGTTGTTTGATTCCATAATGTACTTCCACATAACAGCTACTTCATTAGCATCGCCGGGGCGAATTACTTCAAGATTGGGCATTGCTCTTAGAGAAGCAATATGTTCTATCGGTTGGTGTGTAGGCCCATCTTCCCCCACACCAATGCTATCGTGGGTAAAAATGTGCGTTACGGGTAGGTTCATTAAAGCAGATAAGCGAATGGATGAACGCATATAGTCAGAGAATACAAGGAAAGTAGAATCGAATGTTTTTAATTTGCTCAGGGCAATACCATTTGCGATAGCGCCCATTGCATGCTCCCGGATGCCAAAATGAAGATTGCGGCCATCGTAACTATTTTTTTGAAAACTTGTAGCTTTTTTAATGCCGGTAAGTGTAGACGGTGTAAGGTCGGCCGAACCACCAATCATAAAAGGAACATTGTCAGCAATGGCATTCAATACTTTTTCGCTTGCACTTCTACCCGACATATTTTTGCCAGCTTCAAATACCGGAATATCCACACTCCAGTTGGCAGGCAATTTGTTGTTGATGATTTGGGTAAGTTCTTTTGCAAGCTCAGGATAACTATTTGTATAGGCTTCAAACTGGGCGTTCCATACGTTGTTTTTAGTTGCTCCTCTGTCAATAATTTGCAGTGCATGTTCTTTCACTTCATCCGGCACAAAAAATTTTTTATCAGCATCCCAGCCATAAAATGTTTTGGCACCTTTTATTTCATCATCGCCCAATGGTGCGCCATGTGCGCCGTGTGTATCCTGCTTGGTAGGTGCACCATAGGCTATATGGCTGTCAATAATTATTAACGAAGGCTGTCCATTTATTTCGTTGGTTTTTGCTAATGCTTCATGCAGTAATTCAAGATTATTTGCATCGGCCACTTGCTGCACATGCCAGCCATAAGCGACAAAACGGGCGGCTACATCTTCTGTAAATGCAAGTTCGGTATCGCCTTCAATAGTTATGTGGTTACGGTCGTACAACCAAACTAAATTATCCAAACCAAGGTGCCCGGCTAATGAGGCTGCTTCGCAGGATATGCCTTCCATCATACAACCGTCGCCAGCCAGCGAATAAATACTGTAATCAATCAAATCAAAACCTGGTTTATTAAAGCGACCGGCCAGCCATTTTTGTGCAATGGCAAAACCAACGCTGGTAGCCAAACCCTGCCCAAGCGGACCTGTAGTAGTTTCTACACCGGGTACATGCCCATGTTCCGGGTGGCCTGCCGCTTTACTATGCAATTGCCTGAAAGTTTTCATATCATCAAGGCTGATATCAAAACCATTGATGTGAAGCGTACTGTATAATAACATAGAGGCATGGCCGGCAGACAAAATAAACCGGTCCCTGTTCATCCAGTCCGGATTGTGTGGATTGAATTTCATAAAACGGTCGTAAATAATATGTGTTACCGGCGCCATTGCCATGGCAGTACCGGGGTGGCCCGAATTAGCTGCCTGCACCGCATCCATAGAAAGTGTGCGGATGGTATTTATAGAAAGTTGGTCTGTTGTATTGCTCATAATTCAGTGTAGTTTTTTACTATTACTTAAGAATGGTGTCCGGATAATTTTTGCTTTTATAATTGGTTAGGTAAGCTGATATTATTACGAAGCGAAAAAAATAACCTTACTGTTATTGTATCGGGACCTGTAAATATTTACACATATAAAAGTGTACTCATTTACAAGCTATCAATGACTATGCTATTACAGCTTTGGTAGCTTTATGAGGCAGCCAAACCAACTTTCTGCAGGCTGGTTTAACAAATGATTCAGCAAAAAATGATTTGGCTTTATTTTTTAGCAATGCTGCTGTTGTACCTGCTTTACTTGTTCCGGTACCTAAAAAAATAATCGTCGCGGCATTGTTTATTACCGAACCTGTTAGGGTAATGCATTGCTGTTGTGTTTGCGCATTAATACTTGACTGGCAAATATTAGTTGATGGGAACAATGCTTGGTTGCCATACAAAACAGAGGCGGTATAGCGGTCTAGGCCCAGGCGCAACAACATAATGTCAAACTTTGGCAGGCTGTTAAAAGATGCGGTGTTATGTTTTATTAAACCGCTGTATCGTCCAGCTTCACTTTCGGGGCTATTTTCTCGCAAAATCCCATAAACATTTTCTTCCGGAATGGGAATATTATCGAGCAAATTTTTCTTCGTCATGTTAAAATTTCTTTCCTTATGATCAGGCGGTACACAACGTTCCTCTCCCCAAAACACTTTTATTTTTTCCAAGCTATTCAGCCTTTGTCAAGTGTAGTAATGTATTTGAACATTTGCCTGGGTGTTGAAACACCTGATAATGCCACTGTTAAAAATTTATCTTTTGTGGTAGTAGAACGCTTAGTTAGTAGTAGCTCAAAAACGTAGGCGGCAATCTTTTCAACCTCCAAAAAAACAATGTTTTCTTTTTTCATTATTTGGAAACTTTTTTATAATTCGCAATACTTGCCATCATCCGCCAGGTTTTTGCAAGGATATCTCCACCCATGCATTTCGCCATCATTCACCAGTTCATCTGCATTTTCAGGACCCCATGTGCCGGCGGGATAACCGTATATTTTTTGATCGGGGTCTGTGTCCCATGCTTTTTGAATTGGGGCTACAAATTTCCAGGCAGCTTCCACTGCATCGGCACGGGCATACAAAGTAGAGTCGCCAATCATGGCATCATATATAAGCCGTTCGTAGGCCGATGGTAAATGCGTATCGGATAATTCAGAATAATGAAAATCCATATTCACCGTTTTTACATTAAATCCTGCACCCGGTTGTTTTATTCCATATTTTATCAAAACACCTTCATCAGGCTGCACCCTAATAATTAGCTGGTTACACTCTCTGCCCATTCCGTCTTTTTGAAAAAGTCCATGTGGTGTAGGTTTAAAATGTATTACCACCTCGGTAACCCTTGTTGGTAAGCGCTTTCCGGTTCTTATGTAAAAAGGAACACCACCCCAGCGCCAGTTATCGATAAAGAATTTAACTGCAACATAGGTTTCAGTTCTCGATTCCGGGTTTACGCCTTTTTCTTCCCTGTAGCCGGGCATAGCTTCTCCACGTACGTGCGAGGCCATGTATTGCCCACGAATAACCTGTTTAGAAACATCTTCTTCTTTTATGGGTTTAAGTGATTGCATTACTTTCATGGTTTCGTTCCTGATGGAATCAGCATCCATTGACGATGGTGGTTCCATAGCGGTAAGACCCACCACCTGTAATAAATGATTTTGCAGCATATCCCTTAATGCACCCGAGCCGTCGTAATAGCCCCCGCGGCCTTCTACGCCAATGCTTTCGGCAGAAGTAATTTCTACATGGTGTACATAATTCCTGTTCCATAGCGGTTCAAACATGCCATTGGCAAAACGCATTACCAACAGGTTTTGAACAGTTTCTTTTCCCAGGTAATGGTCTATTCTGTAAACCTGGTTTTCTTTGAAGTTTTTGTGCAAATCATGATTTAATGTAAGGCCTGATTGTAAATCATAGCCAAAAGGTTTTTCAATAACGAGCCTTTTAAAGCCATCTACTGAATTATTTAACCCAGCTATTCCAAGGTTTTTAGATATGATGGTAAACATGCTGGGCGGGGTGGACAGGTAGAACAGGTAGTTTGGCCCGATGCCGTTTTTTATATTAATACCTTCCAGCAATTGTTTTAGTTTTATGTATTCGTCGGGCAAACTCATATCCATAGTATGATAAGTTACCTGCAAAATAAAATCTGCAACCTGCTGTTCGTTGATAATAATATTTTCAGAAAATTTACGGATGCCTTCGGCCATTTTTTCCTTAAAGGCATCGTTGGCAATTTCTGTACGGCTTACCCCTAATATATAAAAATTATCAGGCAACATTTGCTGATTGTAAAGTGCAAACAAAGCGGGGATTAATTTGCGGTAGGCCAGGTCACCGGATGCACCAAAAATGACCATGGTTTGATTGGTTGGTTTTTGCATGGAATTATTTTTTTACTACTGAGTGACCGCCAAATTGATTGCGTAACGATGCCAGCACTTTCATAGCAAATGATTCTTCCTGGCGCGATTGAAAGCGGGTGTAAAGCGAAGCCGTAATTACATGTGCCGGTACGTTTAAATCCATTGCAGCCTGAATCGTCCACTTGCCTTCGCCACTATCTTCTACATAATCTTTTATTGCATCCAGCTTAGGGTCTTCTTTTAGCGCAAGCACCATCAGCTCCAGCAACCACGACCGCACCACGCTACTGTATTGCCAGCCACTTGCAATGGCCATAAGGTCAAGGTTGTAAGGCGATTTTTCCATAATTTCAAAACCTTCTGCAAACGACTGCATCATGCCGTACTCAATGCCGTTGTGTACCATTTTTACAAAATGGCCAGCACCGCTTTCGCCACAGTAGGTATAACCATCTTTTGGTGCAAGGGCTTCATAAATTGGGTAAATATGTTCCGATGCTTCTTTGTTGCCGCCGCTCATAAGGCTGTAGCCATTTTGCAAGCCCCATACACCACCACTTGTACCGCAATCAAGAAAGTGCATATTACTTTCAGAAAGCCTGTCTGCTCTTTCTTTTGTTTCTTTATAGTTGGAGTTGCCGCCGTCAATAACAATATCGTTATCATTAAGCAAGCTAATTAATTGGGTAAGGGTATTATCAACCGGTTTGCCCGATGGAACCATCAGCCATACAATCTTCCTGCCTTCCAGTTTTAAAGCAAGGTCTTCCATAGAAGTGGCGGCAGTAGCACCTTTTTCTACTAAATGATTAATAGCTTCTGCGCTGCGGTCGTAAACTACTACCTGGTGGCCATGTAACAAAAGGCGTTGTACCATATTACCACCCATTTTTCCTAACCCAATAAATCCTAACTGCATACTGTTGTTTTTTATGTTTGTTAAATGAGATTGCTTTTTTTAAACCCTGAATACTGTTAAACTCTCTTGATTTTATAATGAACTTTTGTTAATTATTAACTTTGAGAGTTGGTTTACAATAGTTTACGTAGCGCCTGGAAAAACCTTACAAGGTATCTAAATAAACTAATTTGACAGGGCTATAAATATAAATTGTGTTATTTTTTTGTTACTTAACCGAGTTTTTTAAGAAACTATTTTTCCTATTCTGTTCTTTTTTGGTCGTTCTTAAATAGTAAAAGAACCAATATTCGCTCACCTTCCAGGCTGTCTTTTCCATTTTCTTTAAAGCTTGTAATCATTAAAAAAGAAATTCGTTGGTCATCTTAGCAGAAATGGAAAAACAAACAGTTTTTTAAATTCCCTGGTTTTATATTATCTTATTATCACCGCCGACGGTTATTGCTTTTTTCCTTTTATGGCAGTCTTATAATTTGTATTATAATATTTCAATTACATTCCATTATATTCAAAAGCCATTTAATTTAAAAAATGAGATATTTTTTAAATATTGTAGATAATTTATACAAATAAATTATTTAATAGGCAGGATTATAACGTAATGTGATGTTTAAAATCTCTAAAAACTAGGAATTAGATTACTATATTTTTACTATCATGTCCAACCGCGAAAAGTTTGCTTGGGACTGCACTTATACCTGTACTTTTTGTTGCACTCAATAAATACAGCTGAGTAGCTTCAAGGTTTTTTTTTAATAAGATTAATACATAATATTCTGCCTTAACACTCTAATTCAGGGACATCATTTGCCTTTCTGTATGATTATTTTGTGTTTTATAAGTATTGAATAAAAAGGAAGTTTTATGGCAACTTAAACCGAAGTAGTAAAAAATTGTTTGTTGCAACATATTTACAATGCCCGTGTACTGGTATAATACGAGTTGTTCTTGCCCCACATATCTACAAATTTGTATGACGATATAAGACCGGTTCCCAAAAAAGGTTTTAAAAAAAAATTACTTGTCAAAATTTTTATTTTGACAGAATAGGTGGTAATGGCTTAGGTTAATAAAAGTAAGTATACCGGGGACTTTTTATTTTTAATTGCTAAAACACCTGCCTCAACTTAAATTAATATTTATACGTCAATAAATGTTTTTCATTATCACCTACAATTTTTGTCAGTGACGCTACTATATTATTCAAAATATATTTTTGTGTTTAGTTTTAAGACGGCTTAAATGGTCTTTTACTATCAAATAACAGGTCAATATTTTATGACGCTTTATTTTCAAACTTCCATAATACCCACTAAACCTTTAATGACCTTGTTTTATCTATTTACTATTTGCAATAGCAAAAGATATGTAGATTATCAATTTATTGTGGTTAGCATATATCGGGGGTAGCTTTTTGTAAAATATTACTTTTAAGTATTTTTTGGAAGTACACCGGACGCCCAGTTTAGGGGATTTGACAGGGTTGTAACTGTTTTGTTAGAATGTGTAGTTGGGGAACAGGCAAGCTAAGATTTACTATAAGGAGAAAACGGGTGGGGGCGGTTACGCTTGTTTTATATTATTTAAAACAATTTTGAGAAAATGAAATACGTTGATGACTACCTGGTTTTGCGTTTGTGTTGGTTGTAAAGCAGCCAAATAATCAGTTTGTTGAAGCCCTGAATGGTTTTTTAAGACCCTTTGCTAAACATTTTTTAAATCATTGTTTAAGGAACAAGTTACGAGCTATGTTGGCGCGATTTTTTAATGTTGGTATTGTTAGATACGATGCGTTATTGATACCATACGCTAATACTGTGTATATGATAGAACAACGGCTATAATACACCTACAAATATATAAAATTGATAAATTAAAAAATATAAGTGGCGAAATTAACACACCTTAAAAATTTTTTAAATTTTAATTTATGTAGAAAAGTTGAAAATTTTATTTTATCGTATGCCTAACGTAGAAAAAATAAAAATTTTGTTTATTATATAGCGTGAATGATGAAAGTAAAAAAATTATAGAGAATGTATAATGGTAGAGTTACCGGCAAAAAATAAAAACCTGAAACAATGTGCTATGTTATTAAAGTTATCAGATCAAATTACGTGGTTTTTCTTACTTGCATTACCTACAGCATGCATTGCCTGGACGGTAGCCCATGAGGAAGTATTTAAAGAGCCAGGAGATTTTTGCATTCAGAAATCTAAGTCTGGCAAATCATTATTGCACCGTAAATTCTTTTATCTGTTTACTTGCAAATATCGTTTCAGTCATTATGTTGTCGTTACCATGTTATTTATTACGCAATACCATTTGTTGTTTACTGACTGGCGTTGATACCTTATTGCAGGGTTTGCTCTTGTTTGGATTGCCAATATTTACCTGAGCATATTTGGTTTTGTAAGGGTTGGTTTGATGATGGAAAAGACAGAGGTAGAAATAGAGGAATTGAGGTTGAAAGAAGAAAAGAAAAAGGTTGAATAGATTAAAAAGATCTTTATTTTTTGGAAAAAAGCAGATTTTTATAGAATTAAGAAAACTAAAATGCGTTATTAAAAAATTTTATTAAAATGAATCTTATTTATACAAAACGATTATTACTTATGCAGATATTGAAAACTAATAATTTTAAAAAAAATATTTATTATAGGTTGGCTTTAAAATAACCGTGTGAAAATAAGTAACATAAAGGGGTCATAAATAGTAATATTTTGGATTATAAATTCTCTATATATATTACATCATCGTAAATTAATCTTGCAATCATGACAACAAAAATTAAAAAAACTAAACCAAAGGATGATCCTTGCTGGAAGGGTTACAAAAAAGTAGGTACTAAAATTAAAAGTGGTAAAAAAGTACCTGACTGTGTTCCCGAAGCAAAGAAAAAAACGTAACGCTTCATAACACATCTTAAATCAAACAAAGAACGAAATTTTTTAAACAATAATTTCTTTAAAAAATTAACCAAAATGAATACAACTTTTATAATCGATTATACTTTATGTAAAACCAAATTAGCTACTCATTTTAATAAAGTAACAGTATAAAAGCCAATATCTTTAATCTGGTTAAAAAATTATACAATATTTACGCTTAAAAAAATGAAAATGGAAAATAGTAATGAATATATCAGTTACAAATTAAATCAACTTGTCGTTCTTGCAGAAGACGGTAAAGTTGGCTATGAAAACGCCGCTAAAGATGTAAAAGATGAGGCAATGAAGAGTTCTTTTTTGATTTTTTCTCAGGAAAGGTCCCTTTACGCAGCTCAATTGAGAGATATAGTATATCAACTACGAGGCGAGGCACAAGATCCGGGAGGCGACACTCAGGGTTCATTTCATCGTGTTTGGATGGACATTAAATCGACTTTTACGGGCGGTGACACCGATACGATAATTAATTCTTGTATTACCGGTGAAGAATCTGCCATAAAGGAATTTGAACTGGTACTAAATGATACGTTAATACCTGAGAGCTATAAAATGATCGTACGTGAACAATTGAACGGTATTGAACAAGCTTTAGCCAGTATCAAATTGCACCTTCATAAATAATTTTTTTATAGTAACATACGGTTTAGTCGCCTTTGGCTTTTTTTAGAAGTCATCAGGTAGAAATTAAAAAATTTAAAAATAAAAAAAAAGTATATACCCTTCATTCCAAACCGAAAGCACCGCCGACATGGCAACGTAGAAGAAATATTTAAGACTTTCTTAAAAAATGTTAGTAGTTATTTTATAGAAACACTTAACAAAATGAAGAAATCGTTAAATTTCTTTTTAGTATTAAATTAGAAGATGATGGGTTTTTGCAGACGTGAATTTTCATTATATGTTTTACGTAAGTGTGGAAGTTTAAAAGTTTGTATAACATCCTTGCCCCTAATCCTTAATAGCAGCTCTAGTCGATAGGTCGTTCTATAGATTATAATATTTGTTAGTCAATATACAATTTATGCTAAAGTCTCACAACATTCTTTTTTGGATTAGCGGATTAGCGCTTGGATTAATGGTTTGTGCCATTTTTTCCTGTCCCCACTGGAAGGTGGCTGTACCCTCCATGTTGTTTCTTTCAATTGTAATTGGGCGAACCGGGTTTAAGAAAAAGAAGGAACTGGAATCAACTTGAAAAAGGACTTATAAAACGATTACCGAGAATAAGTCAGGTAATTGTTTATTAGAACTAATAAAGCATTCAGTCATTTTGCGTTTGTAACCAATGCTTATGTTAAGTATAACTTTGACGTTCAATAGAAGCCGATAAATTAGTAATTGAAATGCCGTTTTCAGTATTTGGTCTGAAAGTGCAAATGTTGTATTTATTTGAGATGTTTAAGTGGCGTCAAATAAAATTGTTAGTTCAAAAAAATCTTTTAGCCTTAGCCTCTCTACCATTTAATGAAAGTACATTTAGACCTTCAACTTACTAGTGTTTTAAACATATTTTGTTTCTCCAATTTTTATTACTACCCAATTTAACTTTCAGTTTGTTTATACCCGTAAAAGGATTGTTTTTTTTTGGTCAAAAAGTAGTGTTCAAAATTATTTTTAGTTGAGAATAGGTTTTGACCGGTATCTTGTTTCTTTGCAACAAGTTAGTGAGTAATAATAATACGGAGCTTTACGATACCTGTAGCTCAATGGCGTTGATTTTTTCAACGTGTTTTTTTATATTTAAAAATTGTAGTGTTCCCCAGGCAAGTGCTATAAATATTTCAAAGAAAATAAAAGTGATGTTCCAATTAAAATTTTCTTTTATAGGACCTACTAAAAAAGCACCAGCAATTGATCCCATAGCACCCATAGTCATAAAAATTGTAAACTGGCTGGCCGACACATTTTTTGAACAACATTGCATAGCAATAGCAAATACACCGATTTTTGCAAATGAATTTAACAGGCGGTACGTAAGTATAAAGCCGTATAACATATTACTGTTTTTCCAGTAGGGACCTGCCAGGTAGAGTGCCAGTACCAATGTCAGAATGAGAAAAAAATAGATATTGATCATTTGTTTTTTACCAAATTTTTCAATCAGGTATCCACCAACAACCATTCCCGCAATACCACCCACTAAATCGGCCGTAGCAAAAGCTTGTGAGTATAAAACATTTGTCCACCCGGTAATTTTTACAGCAAAAATTGGAAGCAGGGTTTCAAAAAAGTTGTATGCGCCCTGTGTTATAAACAGCACTATTATTATTATTAATGAATTAGGAAGCCTGAATACTTTATACAATGTATTTAGAATGGTGGACCAGCTTTTCATTTGCATTTTTTGTGATGCTGCTGATGAACTACCAGGTGTGAAAAAAAATATTTTTTCACCCTGCTGTTCTCTTAATACAAGCGGTACGACTGTAATAACAGTAACTAAAAAACACAACATGAGCATTGAGGCTTGAAAACTGTATTTATTTAATAGCCAACTGCACAAAACCAGCGCAAGTGAGCTACCCACCATTCGGGAACCCTGCATATAACCATTTGCCCGTGCTTGTTGATCCGGGGGGATTACATCAACTGCCATGGCGTCGCCAGCGGCGTCTTGTATTGCACCGAAAGACGACACACAGAAAGCAGCAGCCATAAATAAATTTAGATTGCTTAAAGGATCGGGTACAAAAGCAAAGGCGAGGATGCTCAATATTAAACCTATATGCCCAAGCAGTACCCAAGGTCTTTTTCTGCCCATAGGCAAGTAAGTATAACGATCCATTAAAGGTGCTACCACAAATTTGAACGTCCATGGAACAGAAGTAGCCACAGCAAAACTGCCTATCTCGGTGGGTGTTTTTCCTTGCATAGCCATCCATGCCGGTAAACCAATATACAACATGCCCTGTGGAAGCCCTTCGGTAAAATAAAGTGCTGAAAAATTGAAATATCGTAAAAAAGCATTGTCAGAGAGTACTGGAAAAGTCACCTTTACTTGCACAGTATTAATTAAATTTTTTATCCAATAATTTTTAGTTAAGGAAAGATAGATACTTTAGTGAATTGGTCGGGTACAGGTTGAGGAATATTTGGATTTGAATTTATTTCCTGCTGCGGATAAATAAAACGCTGTGGTTTTGTTGTGCCAACATATAGTTTTATGGGTAGTTGTACAATTGGTATTGCTGAAGCTAACCGTCGATAATCGTTAAAAGCTTCATACTGCATTAAAAGAATGATATAGCGTTGGCTGATAATTTCATGCAATAATGCAACCTGAACGCTGGTAGTATTTGTAACATTAGCCATTCCTGAAATTCCAAAATCGCTTATTTCATAAGCATTATACTGTCTGTTTGCAGCAAAAAAAGTTTTACCATTAATATAACCGGCAGCTAATCCCGCTCTTACTTTATTGAGCGCTACTAATGCCTGGCTATTATTGCCAAGCCGGGCTTCTGCTTCTGCAATCATTAATTGGTTTTCGTAAAATGTAAGTATAGGTTGTGGTGCATCAGCCATAAAAGCACCATCTGTTGTATTAGGGTCGAGGCTACCTGTGGCAGTAATACCAACCTTTACAAAATGATTATAAAGAGCAGTTTCATTTGTTTTTGTGTTAATTGAATTTATGCGTGACTGCATTAATAGTGCCAGGTAAGTACCTTCAAAACCTGTATCGCCTGCACGGCTCACTCTAAAAAAATCATGGTTTTGATTTATGTTTTGCCCCTGGCTAGTACCGTGCGGTATAAGTGCATCGGCATTGGTGGTTTTAATACCTACATTTGCACTTACAATAGCCTCGGCATACTGGCGGCGATGTAGGTACAATCTTGCCTTTAAGGTATTTGCTGCTGCTTTCCATTTCAAAATATCTCCCTGGTAAATAAAATCCTGCGCTGCAAATGCAAGTCCTGTTGAGGCAGATAAGTTTACTATTGCCAAATTTAAGGTGTTTTGAAGTGCAGTATAAACGTCAATCTGTTTATCAAATACCGGTGTTGGATAACGGTCTTTATCAAACGCCTGGCTGTATGGCACATCGCCGTAAAGTGCCGTGGCTTTTGCTATAACAAGTGCTTCTAATATTTGGCCAACACCTTTTGTCCATTTATCCCCCAACTCATCTGCCTTTGTTTGTATTAACCTTGCCTGGCTTGCAACCGGGTAAAGAATTGTCCAGTTAAAGCTTTGAGAAGATACAAGATATTGCGCAAAGCCAAGATGCGCACGTGATAAACCATTTAACTGTCCCGACCAAATAGCGGCAATACGAACATCTGTATCTTGATGTAGAAAAGCTACCCCCAGCATTGTTCCTGATAATAGCGCTCTTACATCTACATCTGTAACTGCATTAGGATTATTTTGAATATCATTTTCATTAAAAACTTTCTTACAACTACCTAACATTATACAAGCAATTGTAAGTGCTATTATTATTTGAGCATTAAAATTTTTCATGATTTATTTCAAAAATTTAGTACTTAATAAGTATTGAAAATAGTACTGATTTTGTTGCCGGATTTGTGAACCAATCCTGCCCTCTTGCCAAACCGGCACCGGTAACATTTGCTTCGGGATCTATACCGCTGTAATTAGTCCACAAAAATAAATTTCTGCCCGTTATGCTAAAGTCTATATTTGATAATTGTGTGTTTTTAAATAATTTTATTTTATTTATTCCGTAACAAAGCGTTACCTCCCTCAATCTTGATGCGCTTGCATCTTCTACAAATTGCCTGTACGATGCTGTGTTGGACGCCGAACCTCTTCCCTGCCACCAAGCCTGGTTTATTGCTACCGGTCCTGCACCAAAGTTTTTTATCTCGCCCTGAAAAGAAGTGCCTGCGGGAATAACAGTACCGTTTACGTCTTTTAAACCGCCTGCCGGGGCTATTACGGTGTTGCTTTGATCTCCATGCGTTCCAAACGAGTACAGCGATCCTCGTGTACCATTAAAAAAGTCGTTTCCTTGCACTCTATCAAAAAGTAAATACAATGATAAATGCTTGTATGAAAAAGTACTACCTAAACCAGCACGCCAATCAGGATTTGGATCGCCAATAACTTCAAGGTCGGTTCCTGCTTTCGGAAATCCATTTGCATCTAAAACGTATTGACCTCCTTTATCTTTCACAAAATCGGTAGATAAGAAAACGCCAAATGGCTGGCCCGGAATAAGAGAAGCATTTTGAATAAAACTATCCGGTAATGTATAGGCCTTAGCACCTGCCAAAGAAACAACCTTGTTTTTGTTTTTAGAAAAGTTAGCCGAGACATTCCATTTAAATTTTTGTTGCGTTAAAATATCTATATTGATTTCCAGTTCTATACCATTGTTTTGTAATTCTGCTGCATTACTGTTTAACGTTGTGTAGCCGGTAGCCGCCGGTAATGTTATTGGTAATATAACATCGCGGGTTCGGTTTGTGTAACCCGTAGCAGTTAAAGTGATTTTGTTTTTTAAGAACCTGAGGTCAAGTCCTATTTCAGTTTCAGTTTTAATTTCGGGACGTAAAAATTCGTTGCCGGCAGTTGTACTGCGAACATAGCCACCAGCATAGGTTGGGCTTATGCCAGATAATCCGCTGGTAAAATCATCCCGATAGGTAGCAGCATTAAAGCTATTAAAATTTTGATATGGCTGTGGTTGTATCCCCACCTGCCCCCAACTAAGCCGGAGTTTTCCAAAACTGAAAAAAGAGTTATTACTAAAAAGTCCTAACTGGCTAAATTGCCACGCTACTGCTGCACTTGGGAAAAAAAAACTATTCCTGGTTTTTGAACCAAAGGTAGATGCAGACTCGTTTCTGCCTGTGAAACTGAAAAACAACACATTGTATGCTTCTACATCTGCCTGGGCATAAAAGCCATAGGTACGTATTAATGAGTTGTAATTATTGGCAGATAAATTTGAATTAACTGCATTGGTGAGAATATCGGGTGCACCAGGTATAATAAAATTTGAAATGGAACCCGATAATGTAGCCCGCCTGCGAGTGTTGTAATTAAAACCTGCTAATAATGAGCCACTGAAGTTTTTGCTGAAAGTTGTTTTTGCTACAGCGAATAAATCGGAATTAAACTGTTTTTCAGAAACCCAGTTTTTTGATAGAAATCCTTTTGCAAAATTGGCAGAGTTACGGGCAAAGCGCTCCAGTCGGTTATCAGTAAAATTATCAATTCCAAACCTTGCAGTGGTAGTTAGCCATTGTACCGGCGTTACATTAAATTGCAAACTGCCTATAATTCTATCAACATTGCTTGTGTTGAGGTTGTTTTTAATATTCCATAATGGGTTTGCATGAATGGTACTTAAATCTTTTCCCAATGGATTGCGAAAAGATACGTGCGCATCGGGGAAAACCTGGCCTGCGGCATCAGTATAAACTCCCTTGTATAACGAATTATCAAAGTCGGCAGGTGTACGTAAACTGCCCAACAAAACTCCATCGGCATTATCACCTTCCTGCACACGCGACGAATTTATTTTTGTGTAGCCAATATTTGCGCTTGCATTAAACCAATCTGTAAATTGTGAGGTTGTATTTATTCTGGCGGTTTTACGATTGTAATCGCTAAATTTTTTTATTACGCCTTCCTGGTTAAGATCGCCATAACTTATTAAAAAAGTAGAGCGGGCATTACCTCCACTTATATTTAAAGTATTGTCATTAAAGTAACCGGTTCTAAAAGCATCAATTGTATGGTCGTATGTATCCCGTGCATTTTTACCACCATGCGGATTTGCAACTGTACCTGGCGCAATGGCATAGCGGTTACTTCCATCATTTAATGTAACAAAACCCTGATAGCCTTGTGCACCCGGCGTTGTAATAAATTGGTCGCCACCGCCTGAACGAGATGAAATAAGGTCTCCAAAACTTGATCTGTTACCCTGTGAATAAAGTCCGTTGGAGCCTTGCCCATAACTGCGTTGTAATGGATGCATTTTATTTACTTTATCAATAGACGCCGTAGATTTAAACGAAATATTTAATGCTCCATTACTACTTTTACCTTTTTTTGTGGTAATAATAATAACCCCATTGGCTGCACGCGAACCCCATAATGCAGCAGCAGAAGCTCCTTTTAAAACTTCAATTCTTTCTATATCTTCTGGATTTATATCGTTAATCCGCGACTGCTGAATAATACCGTTGGCCCTTGCTGCACCAATATTATCGCTTGAGTTACTAACCGGCATTCCATCTACTATAAACAACGGTTGTGCATTGCCATTAATGGTATTTTGCCCCCGAATTTGTATATAAGAGCCAGCACCCGGGTCACCACCGTTTCGCGTAATTAATATACCCGCAGCTTTAGATGACAATCCATTTAAAAGACCTGTTTCGCCGGAGCTGGCAATATTATTTCCTTTAATGGTAGTGGCAGATGAGGCAAATTTATCACGCTCGCCTTTTAACCCAAGGGCCGTTATTATGGTCGTTTCTAATAAAACAATATCTTCTGATAATTCCACATTTACAATTGTTCTGCCCGCAATACCAACTTCAATTGTTTTTGCCCCAACTAAAGAAAAAACCAGCGTAGTGGCACCAATCGGAACATCAATAATGTATTTTCCATTGTTGTCAGTTACTGTGGCAATGATCGTTCCTTTTACAATTACTGTTGTACCACCAGTTTCTTTCAAGTTATTATTATAGGTAACTAAGCCATTAATCTGTCGCTTTTGTGCCGACAATATTACTGTACTAAAAATGATGGTTATAATAAGCAGTAGTAATTGTTTCTTCATAATAAAAGCTTGAATAGAAAACTTTATCCTATACATTGTTCCTTTTTTCACCAACAAAAAGTGGGGATTAAAATACACAAAGCATACAGTGCCACTTTTTGCGCTGTTTTTATATTATCAAAAAATTTCACAATTTCATAATAGTAAACTTCTTTTATTGTTTATACAATGTGTTGCTTTTTTCGGGATGTTATGTTAATCAAGTTACTTAGGTCGCAGCAAGCATTTTTAAGGTGGATGAATAAATTACAAATTTTTTTACAAAAATGGTAATTTTTCATACCGTAGTTATTCCAACAATTTTATAAAATCTTAATTCCATATTGTTTAAAATTGTTAGAACAACAACTGTAGGCACAGAATTTTTGCTGGTATTTTATTTTCTTTTACGTCGGTTTATATTGATTTAAGTTAACTTTTTTTGAATAAGTGTATCGATTTTGCAATCTTTTACTCCAAAAGAGGACTCCCAAACCCAACGCTTTTTATTGTCTTTTTTTCCTCTTACTGGTCAACAATATCATTTCAATTATGCTTGCCCCTTATTTGTTTAAACTTCTTTATAATTTAGCAAACAAAATATGTAAATGGTTCATTTGCATGGTTAGTTTCAAATCAACCTTTCAAAGTTGACTAAAAACGATACTTATTGTCAGGTGTTATTTATGAAATGTGGACTTTTAAAAATTTCGCTGCCCTTAACATATTATTTAACCCCCCGATAATGAATATTGTTTGTATTCACATGCACTTTTATAGGATTTGTTAGAAGAGGTAATTTTTCAAGTAGGATATTAGGCGTTAATTTGTAGAAACTGTGTGAGAAAAATTTTTATTTTTAAGTGTGTGTCCAGAACCTTACCGAAGGCGCTGTTGATACACATTGGGGTTAACCCCACAAATTTCGCTTCCGCCATTTTATGTATGTAAGCTTTTCTTTTAGTTTGTGTACTATTACAATTTATAAAAAAAGTGTGCCAATTACTAAGTGTCAAAATTATTTTTTTTGACAAAATGGTTTTTGACACAATAGTTTTTTACCATCCTATCTCTTCTTCGCGATATGGTCTCCACCAGTGTATTGTATAGCGGTAAACAAGGCGGCCTAATGTGGAACGATGTTTAATTTTTGATGGCCTGTATTTTGGCTAAAACAGTCAACGCGACTAATACCTGACGTGCTACAGGTTTTAGCAAACGCGAATGTGCTTTAAAATTGCGTGGTGGCCATAAAACTGAATAAGATGGATGAAAGGACAAGGGGCGGTGAAATACTGATGGTTTCGCAATTAATCAGTGTACATCATTTTTTTAACAAGGGGTTTGCGAATGTTAGCATATGTGACGTGTTCTTAAACAGTAACAGTAAAGCTTACTTTAGCCATCACATTTAAAAAGTGTCCAATGTTAGCATTGGTTTTGTTAGTATTTTGTTTAACAACATTGTCATACTAAGCGTAGGTAAGTGTATACGTGGTGGTGCATTTTTAGCTCAAATTAAATCACTTTTCGTAAAAGGCCTTAAACTCCCTCGTTGTACAATTAATGCTGCGTAAACCCATCCTCTTGTTTTGTTAGGTCTCTTTAATTTACTAAAAGTCTTTATTTGCTTAAAATTAAAGGTAGTAGGTAATAATTAATTTAAATTAACACACACGCTAAATGTACCTCTGCGGTATTTATTGTGTCAATTTGACCAACTATTGCCTTTTGGAATAGTGTTTGAATACTATTTTTGCGAAAAATTGTTAAAAATGGACGAAAAAGATATGTTACAAACTGACAACATTCAACAACAAGGCCAGTCTGAAGTTGAAATGGACATTAATTCTGATGATAATATTCGTGGGACCACCCATTTGAACGATCCGTTGTTAAACGGTGAAGATGAAGTGGTAGGTGCTGAGGTAGAAAAGCTTGAAAACGAATTGAAGGAACAAAAAGACAAGTACCTGCGGTTATTTGCGGAATTTGACAATGCCAAAAGGCGACATGCAAAAGAAAGGATAGAATTGATGCAGACCGCAGGAAAAGAGATATTGATATCGTTGTTAGATATATTGGACGATACGGAGCGGGCCGAAAAGCAGTTTGCCGGTACCGACGATATAATGCAGGTAAAGGAAGGCAGCGAGATAGTATTTAATAAGCTGCGCAACCTGTTGCTAAGCAAAGGCCTGAAAGCTATGGAGAGTATAGGCCAAACTTTTGATGTTGAAAAACATGAAGCAATTACCGAAATACCCGCACCAACCGACGAGTTGAAAGGCAAGGTAGTAGATGAAGTAATGAAGGGTTACTACTTAAACGACAAACTAATAAGGCATGCTAAAGCCATAATAGGTAAATAGAGGGTTGCCAATATACGGTGGGTGCTTGTTTGATTGATGAATGAAAATGATGGTGAATGAAACGAATGATAAACCAATAAATTTAATTTTTTATCTTTTGATTTCTTCAGATATTCTACAATAAAACTATGTCAAAACTTTTCAAATTTTAAATAGCCCGTTTTAAAGAGAGCTGGAATTTATGTCAACAAAAAGAGATTATTACGAGGTATTGGGTGTTAGCAAAGGTGCTTCTGCTGACGAAATTAAGAAGGCATACCGCAAGGTAGCTATGCAGTTTCACCCCGACCGCAACCCCGGCGATAAAGAGGCCGAGGATAAGTTTAAGGAAGCGGCCGAGTCCTACGAAGTACTGAGCGACGCCGATAAGAAGGCAAAGTACGACAGGTATGGACACGCGGCTTTTGGGCCGGGTACAGGTGGTTTTGGTGGTGCCAGCAACATGGAAGATATTTTTAGCCAGTTTGGAGACATATTTGGCGAAGATATTTTTGGAAGCTTTTTTAATGGTGGTCAACGTGGCGGCGCCCGCGGTGGTCGTAAGGCTACCGGCCAGCGTGGTAGTAACCTGCGCATCAGGCTAAAACTTAATTACGAAGAAATTGCCAAAGGCGTATCTAAAAACATAAAAGTTAAAAAATATGTTGGCTGTACTACCTGTGGTGGCAATGGTGCAAAGGATAGAAACAGCATTCAAACCTGTAATACCTGTAATGGTAACGGGCAGGTAAAGCGGGTACAAAATACCTTTTTGGGCCAAATGCAAACAGTAACTACCTGCCCAACCTGTAACGGTGAAGGCACCACAGTAACTGCCAAATGTGGTACCTGTAAAGGCGATGGAAGGGTATATGGCGAAGAAATGGTGACCCTTGATATTCCGGCAGGTGTTCAGGAAGGCATGCAACTAAGCCTTAGTGGCAAGGGTAATGCAGGCGAAAGGGGTGGCGTGCCGGGCGACCTCATAATTTTAATTGAAGAAGAAGCCCACGCTCTCCTTCATCGCGATGGATTGAATGTAGCATTCGACCTGCATATTTCGTTTCCCGATGCAGTTTTTGGAACAAACGTGGAAGTACCTACTATTGATGGAAAAGCCAAAATAAAAATTCCTGCCGGCACGCAAAGCGGAAAAATATTCAGGTTAAAGGGCAAAGGGTTTCCCGAGGTAAATGGTTATGCCAAAGGCGACCAGTTAATACACGTTAATGTTTGGACACCACAAAACATTAGCAGCGAGGAGAAGGAGATTTTGGAAAAATTAAATAATAGTAAAAATTTTACACCACAACCCGAAAAAAGCGATAAAAGCTTTTTTGAAAAAATAAAGGAAGCATTTACCTAACAAAGGTGATATAAACATGATAAACGGCAGCCTGCAAAGGCTGCTTTTTTGTGCACAGTACCTCTTGTTATATACCCGGTCAACCCCGTTTTCTACTATTGGCATATATTTTTTTGGCTTTCTGTATTAGTTCCAAAAATTCCATTTGCCGTTTATTGCCGCTGCTGGCCGAAGATAGGGCCAGGTTATAAACTTCATCCCAGGGGTAATTTTTAAAATATTTTGATTTCTTTATCAGGCTGCCATACATAATTACCGACGTGGCAAAACGCAGGCTTGAGTCGGCCTGTGTAAGAGGTATGAAATTGTTTATTGCAATAAACTGCCTTTGCTCGGGGTTTTTTGTGTTGGGCTTTGTATAAGTAAGGGTTATTTTGCCTACTTGACCGTTACCTGCGGTTTGGCTGCCGCCTGTTTCAATTTCAAACATACAAAGTAGTTTGTGTCCGCTGCCAACTTCTCCGCCAGCCAGTTCGCCGGTGCTATCTTCAATAGCACTTTGCCTGTTGTCAAAGCCAATAAGCCGGTAATTTTTTACTATTTCGCCGTTAAAGTCTATAGTAACCGAAACGTTGCTTGCCACCGTGTAAACGGTTTGCGCAAATTCCTCCACCAACACTTTTTCGGCCTCCCGCTCATCATCCAAATAGGCAAAATTTCCATTCCCTTTTTTTGCGAGTGCCTCCAGTTTACTGTCTTTATAATTACCCATACCAACCCCAAGGCAGGTAAGATAGATACCTGATTTTCGCTGGTGTTCAATCATTTTTTCAAGTTCTTCTTCGCTGTTTTCCCCTACGTTAAAATCGCCATCAGTGGCCAAAATAATACGATTGTTTCCACCTTTTATAAATGTGTTGCCTGCAAACTTGTATGCGAGCCGGATGGCCGACTCGCCGGGGGTGGAACCAGCAGGTTCCAATGCTTCAATGGCCTCTGTTATCTGCTGTTTTTTATCGCCACTGGTAGGCTGTAATACTACGTTTACCTGGCCACCATAGGTTATGATAGACACAGTGTCCTGTTGCCGTAAATTTTCAACAAACAATTTAAATCCACTTTGCAGCAGCGGAAGCCTGTTGGGCATATCCATACTTCCCGATACATCAATTAAAAATACAAGGTTGCTTGGCGGCGTTTTATCAAGGTTTATTTTACGTGCCTGCAGTGCAATAAATAGTAATTGGTTATTAGTATTCCACGGGCAGGAGGTTACGGTTGTTAATGCCGAAAATGTTTCGGTAGAAGATGGCGCAATACCGAGGTTAAAATTAAAATAATTCAACATTTCCTCCAGCCGTACCGCATCGGATGGTGGTTTGGTTTTAGTGTTTAAAAACCGGCGAAGGTTACTGTAACAAGCTCGGTTAACGGTAACCGCAAACCCCGTTTGTGGATAGCGCAGGCTGTTAACAAATTCATTTTCTACGGTGGCGCTATAGCTTTCGCCCATGATTACCGGGTAGTGCGGTTTATTTTCCAACAGGTTTTTACTAAACGATGATAGTCGTAAATGATTGATACTGGCAGCTGCACCAATCGCTTTTAGTTGTAACCGGGCATATTTTCTTGTTTCTACTGCTCCACGCCAGGTTTCATACCCTTCGGCCGATAAGGTAACGGTATCTACAGTTAAACCTGTTGGTATGCCAAAACCTCCTGATGAGCCATTATAAAATGGATAATCTTTTTTTGAATACAAGTAAATTTTTACGCCGGGTACTGGTTGGTTGGCCTCATCCCTGACCTCGCCCCTCAGGTAATATTGCCCAATTACCGAAGGGGCATATACAAGCAGCACTATGAAAAAAAGTTTTTTCAATGGGGTCGTTAAAAAGCAAGCAAATTTAAATACCGTTGAGCGTTTGAAATTAGTAGTAAGTATCTACTTGTACAAAAATACATGGTGATAAGCTATTTACCGGCATTGCGGGCCATACATATTTGTACGCACAAAAACAGGACAGCTCTTCACGAAAAATAATGCAGTTTGGTATGTTAAAACCCTAAAACCAAAAAATTTTTCCTAACTCATTAATTTTCTTCCAGTTGGTACAATTGCGGAAGGTTGCGGCCCAGGCCGTCAAAGTCAAGTCCATAGCCTAATACAAACTTATTAGGAATAGAAAAACACTTGTAGTTTATGGTAATGGGAAACACCGCAGCCGCTGGTTTATGTAGTAAAACAGCAATCTGCAGGCTTGCAGGTTGTTGGTTGTATACCTGTGGTAAAAAATAGCTCATTGTTTTACCGGTATCAATAATATCTTCCAAAATAACTACGTGGCGCCCGGTAATATCGGTGTCAAGCCCTATGGCAGTTATAACCTGCCCGCTACTTTTGGTTCCTTTGTACGAGGCTAGTTTTATAAAGCAAATTTCCGCATCGATTGTTACGTACTTAAAAAGATCCGAAGCGAACATGAATGAACCATTGAGAATAGCAATAAAAAGTGGCTTCTTATCTTTATAGTCGTCATTTAGTTGCGCTGCCAGTAATTTTACCTTTGCAATAATCTGCTCCGCTGCAATGTATGGAACAAACTTTTTACCGTGAACAACTAAATCTTGCATGAGCTACTTTTTTCGGGGCTATCGTCCACCGGTGTTGTTGAAGGTAGCCTGTTTATTATGCGCCAATTTAGGCGATACCAGTGACGGATATTTGAGATACAATTGTTCGCCGCTGGCAGGCTCCATACCTTTTTGCAGGCCGTTTAGCTCCAACAGGCTGGCAAGTTGTATGCCTTCTTTTTGGCAAATGTCGTGTAGTTTTTCATTTTCTTCCACTATATGAAAATCTTTACTGCCTTTTTTTTGCTTACGCTGAATAAAAAAAAGTTGATCCTTGCTAATGATGTCAACTTCGTCCATTTCATTAAAATCAAGTAATTTTTTGTACGATAGACTGTAGTTATTAGCCAACGCTAATAGCGATGTGCCAGATGGTGCATAAATTACTTTTCTTTCATTAATAACGAAAACCTCGCCCGCTTTATAAGTATTGCTAATAACCGTATTTACTTGTTTGGGTGTGGTAATTACAGTGGGCGTTGTGTAATTGGTTTGAATGATTGTTGCTGCGGTAGCGTCATTTTCGCTGACTATTGTTTCGCCTTTAAACGCAAATAACATTTTTTCGTGGTTATCTCGTTGGCTCAGGGCTGTAAGGGTATAATCCTGTAAATTGTAGTCTACAATTATTTTCATTAATATTTGAGCGTAGGCAGGGTTGGTTGCATAGCCGGCTTTTCTTAAACCATTGGCCCAGCCAACATAATCGGTAGGCTCTAATGTAAATAAGAAAGCATAGTTGGGGCGAGATCGCAAAAATTCCGAGTGATCGCGGTACGAAGCCTCTACCGACGGATATTTTCTAAAGCATTCGTTTGCTGCATCATCATTGTGCAACATTGTTTCGCCAGTCCATTCGGCTTTGCATTTTATTCCAAAATGGTTGTTGCCTTTGCTGGCAAGTTCGCTTTGGCCACCACCTGTTTCTAAAATACCCTGGGCCAGTGTTATGGCTGCCGGCACACCCGAAAAAAGCATTTCGTTCATGGCCAGGTTTTTGAATTGATCGATGTATTGGCCAGCCTTATCAATAGTTTTTTGAGCAATGGAGGCTACAGACAAGCCAATAAAAACGAACGTAGCTATAATGTTTTTTGGTCTTATCATTTAAATTTTTTTTATAATAAGCAATCCGTCTCTTACTGTTAGCAATACCTGTTCAACCCGCGGGTCGTTCAGCACATGTTTATTAAAAGCATCAATGGCCGCTGCATTTTTTTGCATGGCACCAGCGTTTATCACCTGCCCGTGAAAAAGGGTATTATCAGCAATTATAACTCCGTTTAATGCCAACCTCGGCAACACCATTTCGTAATAATTGATGTAAGATAACTTGTCGGCATCAATAAAAACAAGGTCCCACAATTGCGAAAACGTTGGAATTAAATCTTTTGCGTTTCCAATGTGCAAAGTAATCGCTTTATTCTTTTTGTCAAAGCTAAAATTTTTGGCGCTCGTGGCGGCCTCATCCGGTCGTACTTCTATGGTATGTAGTTCGCCTCCGCTTGCCAGGCCTTCGGCGAGGCAAAGGGCGCTATACCCTGTAAACGTTCCTATTTCCAATATATTCTTTGGCTGTAGCATTTTGCTTATTAATGCCAGTAGCCTTCCCTGTACGCGGCCACTAAGCATGTGGGCCTTTGAATGGTGTTTAATCGTGTCTCGTTCAATCTGCCTTAACAGCCCGCTTTCGGCACTGGTGTGATTTGCTGCGTATTGTTCAATTAGTGGATCTATCATTACAAAATAGGACATAAATGGGTAAATGTAGCTAAAAAGTAAGTAGGCAAAATGTACAAAACAGGGTACTTTTTTCAACAATTAATTATATTTAAAAAAATTGGTAGCAATTAAAGATGTTAAACCCAATGGCAACCTCGCCACCCGTTTTAATCAACTAACGTTTTTTTTGATATTATCCATAACCCAATAAAAGTTAGTATTCCATTCAGTATTAACAATTCAATACCAATTTGAAAGCCGTTTAAAAGTTTGGCTGCATTTACATCAATCAAATAACAAAGGGCAGGTGCCATCAGGCAAACCACCGGCACCCCAAAGTTTTCGGGCAGCGTGCGGCGGGTAATAATCCCAAAGGTAAACAGGCCTAATAACGGCCCGTAAGTGTATCCTGCCAACTTTAAAATAATATCAATTATGGACTTGTTATCTATCCATTTAAAAATCATTACACACAACATAAATACGCCTGCAAGTATAAGGTGTACTGTCATACGCACTTTTTTGCGTTTGGCCTCACTCCAGCTTTCGCGGCGGTTAAGCCCAATAATATCAATACAAAACGACGATGTAAGGGCAGTAAGCGCACCGTCTGCACTTGGAAAAAGTGCCGATATGAGAGCCAAAATAAATATTACGCCTATTGCCGGTGGCAGGTAACCAAAGGCGATGGTGGGAAAAATATTATCGCCTATTACGTTCACCCCGTTCAGTATAAATTGTGTTTGGGCTTTGCCATTGACCATTACCTGTTCAAAATTGCCCCCACGGCTACTAGCATACACATATAACAGCCCGCCCAACACTAAAAATATAAATACTGCTATTGCCTGTAATAAACTTAGGGTAAGCATGTTTTTTTGTGAATCCTTAAGCGTTTTTACGCTTATATTTTTTTGCATCATTTCCTGGTCAAGTCCCGTCATGCCAATAGTAATAAATGCACCGCCGAGTATAGACTTAACAAAAAAATCAGCGCTTCTAACATCTGTATTTAATACTTTGGTAAAATTGTTTATTTCAAGCGCCTGCCAGGTGGCCGGCAAATCCATATTTAGCTGGTTCATAATGTAAAACACGCAAACTACCAGCCCAATCAACATAAAACTGGTTTGTAATGTGTCGGTAAATACTATGGTGCGTACCCCACCCTCAAAAGTGTATAGTAAAATCATTAGTAGTATCACAAATGAGGTTGTTTCAAACCTTACCCCCATACCATCTAATATAAATATTTGCAACACATTAATTACCAGGTAAAGGCGGGCGGTTGCGCCTAGTGTGCGCGATATAATAAAAAACAATGCACCGGTTTTGTACGAGGTAAACCCAAACCTTAGTAGCAGGTAGTTATATATAGAAGTGAGGTTTTGTTTATAGTATAGTGGCAACAATACATAGGCAATTACCACGTACCCCAACATATACCCGATAACTACCTGAAAGTACATAAACGAGGCTACCCCCACCTTACCGGGTACACTTACAAACGTTACACCGCTAAGGCTGGTACCAATCATACCAAAGGCCACCAGCATCCAATTGCTGTTTCGGTTACCTATAAAAAAGGTTTCGTTATTACTGTTACGGCTGGTATAAAACGCTACTGCCAGTAGCAATACAAAATAGGCTATAACAAAACTAAATAACAAGGTAGGCGACATAATGTAATTAAGTTATTCTTTCTAAATGCAAATAGAAAAAAGCCTTGTTGAAATAACTACTAATATTGCAGCGATTTTTGATAGCGCTTTTGTTTTGCGAAAAAAACAGATGTTTTACAATTATCGGGCAATACAATACAACTGCCAAACAAAAGCCGGTAAACCTTTAAATGTTTTTTGTGTGCTATACAAATCGATTGCGGTTTTTTGCGGGTCGCGGGTGGGCGGTAATCCAATTTACCAGTTGCATGCTACCCAGTTGGGCCAGTTTTTAGGTGCCAACAAAATAAAATTAATCTACGGGGGTGGTAGTAAAGGCATTATGGGCGCTGTGGCCGATGCTGTTATGGAAACCGGCGGGGAGGTAATGGGCGTAATACCCGAAATTTTAATAGGGTGGGAGCACCAGCACACAGGCATTACCGACCTGCAGATTGTAGCTGACATGCATTTGCGTAAAAAAATTATGTACGATAAATGCGATGCTGCCATTATTTTGGCCGGGGGCTATGGTACGTTGGATGAGATGTTTGAGATGCTTACCTGGAACACGTTGAAGATCCACAACAAAAAAATAATCCTGCTTAATTCAGCAGGATTTTACGATCATTTGATTGCTCATATTGTATCGCTACAGCAAAACGGGTTTTTGTACGAAGACTGGCAGGAACGTATTTTGGTGGTGAACGATGTGCAGAGCCTTATTTACGCTTTGGCGTAAGATAAAAGTTAAAACCTGCCCGAACAATGGGTAGTTTAGACCCATTAAAACCCACATAAGGCGAGTTTAGGTTATCGCCCGCATCAAACATTATTACAGTAAAAAAATTAGACTGGCCAACTATTCGGGTGCCATAGCCAACGCCTAATAACAGGCTGGGAGCCTCCTGTTTAATGGTTTGGGTGGCGCCGCTGCCGCCAAATCGTTCGTCTTTTAAATTGGTATTTATAAAATTGTACTCAGGTAACGCCTGTATAAAAAAACCTCTAAAAGGGTACACCCGTGTAAAAACACCCCCGCCATAATTAAAGCTTCGCTGGCGTATTCCATTATTAATCTCCGCCCTAAACGCAAAATAGTTAACATTGGCAGATATGCCCACATCAATCCAATTGGCCAGCGAGTACCCAATTTCGGGGTTGGCACCCACATTAAATCCACCGTTCCAACCGCCAAGTCCAAGGCCAATACCGCCGCCAATAAAAACATGGTCACGCTTAAAACCCCGCGGCGGCTCATTGTTGGTGTCAAGGGTATATTGCCCAAACGATAAGACCGAAATAATACAAATACAAAGGCATAAAACTATCTTTTTCATGAATTTAGTTTGTAGCTAAAGTTGTGTGTTTTTTTTGGTTAAGCAAAAAAGCCCTTACCATTTATGAATAAATTGGCAAGCAAGCACGCCAAACATTTGGTACTATCTATAATTTTTTAGGTAGATGAGATACAGCATTCCCTTACTGGTGCTATCGTGCCTTTTTTTCGGCTGGACTAATCCGGATGTTAAAATTTTCAAATAATAAACAAGTAGATTTTGCATGTACGAGGCGGCTCGTATATTTGATACGAAATAATTCGTATAAGTATTTCTCAGTTTTAAAACGTCTATTATGAAAATGACTAATCGCGCTACCTACCTTGTATTTGTTTTGTTTGCCACTACTTGTTGTATTGCCTTTTTCGCTTTTTGGCAGGGAGCGAATATGCCCAAAAAATACTTTCCCAAAAGCCATAGTGCCACCTTTCCCAGCTATACACCACACCCGGTAAACGTAATGTTCATGAATATGGGTATAGCATGGAACAATTAGAAAAGGCAATGTTGCAGTTAGAGATAACTACAAAGGGACTTGAACAGCAGAAAAATGGAGGCCACCTAAAAAGTATGGTTTAGTGTTTAAATATTAAATCCACATTTTTTGAGCTCTTTTTGGAAATATTTACAATGGTCATTCCGGATATTTACTAGTCCCAAAAAATCGCTATCAGGAAAGAGAGTAATTGTTGGCTTAACTAAACCGTCATATGTCAATGTAGCTAACGTTAAGTTTTGTGGACTTTTATGTTTGTAAACACTTGTACAAAGCAGCGCTTCATACCTGTTGTCAGTTGCTCTAAATACCAATATGTCGCCTTGGTTTATATAAGTTATTTTTTTTATAGAATGTTATATCTTTTTATTGCAGTTAACCTTTCATTTTAACCATCAAAACATAACATCTTACCCGCTGCAACAGCCTGTAAAAAACAACCGGTGTCATTTTTCTACCTAATATAAATGCGAATAAAAAGTGAACTAAAGATTAAGAAGATGATGATAATTAGAACCTTACCGCCGGGCATTTAATACCAGTAATCTTATCAAGCAAACCCTGCTTTACAATAGATATTTCGTAGGCGCCACGGCCGTTATTAAATTGTGCGAGTGTAGATATGGTGGCATCGTAATTAAATGTAAGCCGGTAACCATTTTGCTGAAAACCAACCATAGGTATTACAGCGTCGCCAACGCGATAGTAAGCGCCCAGTATTAATTGTGTACTGCCATCGCCACTTAAATCCCGTTGGGCATTCATGCCTCCTACAACTTCCCAGGCAGTGCCTACATTGCTTATATATAAATTGGGGTTTAAAATCCAAACGTCCGATTTTTTAAAGCTGCCGTTTACAAATGTGGTAAAGCGTGGCAACACCCGTTGGTCAATGGCGCTGGCTCCAAAAAAGCTTTCGGTTGGGCGATTAATATTCAGGGCACTAAAACCTACATTTATATAAGCGTCCTGCGACGGATAATAGGCGTAGTTAAGGCCAAACCCTACGGAAAGATACCCAAGCCTGTTGGTGGTGAAGGCCTCATTGCTTGGGGCATTAATATCAAAAAATCGACCATTCCACTGGTTATCAAACGTTAGCTTGGTAAAATCTACCCGCTTGTTTACGTAACCGGCGTTAAAACCGGCACTTATCAGGCTTCCTAACCCTAGCGCCTGGTGGTAAGCTACGGAGGCATAAGCCTTGGTAGAGGTCAGGTTGCCTGCACCTGCCACATCCTGCTGAAGCGCACCGCCCAACCCCACCCAACCGTTTTCCATGCGTTTACCAAACAACTGTATATCGCCGTAGGCGCTTATGGTTTTATAGGGGTTATTGCTTAACGTGGCCCATTGGTTACGGTAGTTAATGCCTACGCGGTAATCGCCATCGGGCGTAAAGCCGGTATTGGCCGGGTTAATTAATAATGGTGCATTAAAATACTGCGAAAAATGCAGGTCTTGCGCCGATGCGGTTAGGGCAATGCTGGTGGCCAATATGGCTATCCAGCATTTCATATGGTTTAGCTGTTTTTTCATAGTTACAATAGGGTGATATCCCCTGTTTTTCTAAACTTGGTGCCATCACCAAATTCAATGTCTAAAATATAATTATATACTTCTGTTGGTTGTATACTACTCTTGTAGGTGCCATCCCAACCTTCATTGCGGGTGTTTGTTTGAAAAACCAGCACACCCCACCTGTTATAAATACGCCATGCCATTTTGGTAATACCAAATCCCCTTACAAATATTTTGTCGTTGGTACCATCTCCATTGGGCGTAAATGCATTGGGTACATCTACTATTGGTACTATTTTGGCTTCAATGTCGGCGCAGGTGGTATCGGTACAGCCAAACTGGTTAAAGGCAATAAGGCAAGCGCTAAATAACTTTGTTTCGTTGTAAATATGGCTAATGGGTGCTACTGAGGTGGTCAGCAGCGTATCGCCATCGCCAAAATCCCATTTGTACCTTATGGCCCCCAGCGAATTATTAAAAAACTGGACCGGGGTATTTTCCTGCGGTGGTTTGGGGGTAGTGGTAAACGACGATGTTGGGCTTCCGCTAACGGTAATGGTAAGCCGAGTGGTATCAGTAAGGTTGCAGGTGGCACTATCGTACACAGCCAGTGTTATGGTATAATTGCCCGGTATATTGTAATTATGTATTGGGCTGCTTTCGGTAGAAGTATTGCCGTCGCCAAAATTCCAGAAAAAGCTTTGTCCGCCAATACTGGTATTGTTAAATACGGCTCTGTATGGAGCGCAACCGCTGGGCGGGATTGTAAATTGCGCCCGCACATTATCGGCTATGCGTAAAGTTCTTCTAACGGAGTCGGGTGCATTACAATAATTGGTATCGGTCAACACCAGCCGCACATTATAAGTACCTATACCGGGAAAGGGATGCGTTACAGGGCCGCCACCTGTTATTACTCTTGGTGTACCGTCGCCAAAATCCCAATAAAATGAGTTGTTTCTAAATGGTTTGCCGGATGGGGGTACCGATGTATTTACAAATTGGTAGGTGGTGCTTTCGCATGCGCCTAATTTTTGCTGGGTAAATCCAAGTATTGCTTCATCGTTACGTACCCTGATGGCTCCAAAAGCCGTATCCTGTATATTACAACTGGTACTATCTATAGAAACAAGCCTAACCCTAAAGTTACCAATAGTATTGAAAGTGTGGCGGATGGTGGGCGATGTTGTGCGTATATCAGGGCTACCATCGCCAAAACTCCAGATATAGCTTTTGCCTGCACCTACTGTGTCGGTAAAATCAACAGTTAAGGGAACACAGCCCGAAGTATCGCGGAGCACACCATTAATAGACGATCGTATGCTGCTGGAAATACCTGCCAGATTAAAGGCAATTTTTACCGCTGCAAGGTTACAGTTGGGCGATCCGTTGGTAGTGGCCACTACGCCGGGCGTAGTAGGAAATACTGCACTGCGGCCACAGTTGGCACACATGGCCTGGTAAATAACCCCGTTGCGGTCAAATCGGCTGGTACCGCCATCAACATGTTCGCCGCCACCACTAATGCTAAACTGTCCAAAAAAGCTGCCATAGAGTTGGCTGGTAGCGTCTCTTTCCAAAACAAAAAAGTAAAAGTCGCTACCATCGGTACGGCTTTGTATAGCATCGCGGGTTACGGTAAGGCCATTTGTGCCCGAGTTGGGATATCCGAGGGTAGATCCGGTACCAGAATTTAACTCGCCACCCCAGCCTGAAACGTACACATTTTGGCAACGGTCAACTAAAAAAGCTATCGGCGATAAGTTGGGCGAAGTGCTATTGGTGCCAAAGTTGGTTGAATACTCATAGCCTGATAAGTCGGGTTTTAGTTTACTTATGAATTGCTTGCCACCCTGCTGCGAAAAAGCTGCATTTACCACGGGAAAGGTTCCACTGGTAGTACCCATGATATAGGGGTATCCAAAAGCGTCGAACTGTATGCCAAATAACATGTCAGCTCCGTTGGTGCCAATGTAAGTGGTTTTTGACAGCACTGAACCATCGGTATTGAGTATCGACACAAACCCATCACAAATACCGCCCTGGAAGGCCGGAAACAATACGCCTGATTTATTGCCAGGCAGGTCGGGACTTACGGTATTACCACCCACATATAGTTGGTTGGTAATAGGGTCTATTGCCAACACAAAACAGGCGTCGTCGTTATTGCCTCCTAAAAAACCGCTAAATAAAACGGTTGATATGGTTGAATTGACTTTTATAACTATACCATCCTGCCTTCCGCCACCAGGTGTACGGTTAAATGCGCCGGATGTTGTGGGAAAAATTTCGGCAGCGGTGCCGGTTAATGATTGTGTGCTGGAGGCCAGGTAAATATTACCTGCATTGTCAAGGATCACTTCACTGCGGCTATCATCGCCATAATTTCGGCGAATGGTTTCAGCGCCAAATGGGTTGGCGGACTTAGAGCGGATGTTTATACCGTCGTTTTCTTTACCACCGAGGCGCATGGAACCTGCTAACCCACTACCAGCCGCGTTTAATTTTACAATTACAATATCGTACAGGCCGCCACCTCCAAAATTGGGTGCCAGCGTAGGAAAATTAATAGAACTTGTTCGGCCACCAATTACTAATTGCCCTTGTGGATCAACCACCATGCTATGTGGATGCTCATTGCCCGAGCCGCCAATATAGGTAGTATACACGCGGGTGCTGCCATCGGCACTAAATTTCATTATACCTATATCGAAACCAGGCTGGCCATCTTCGCTTGCGCCACCTTGAAACGTGGTTTGTAACGCACCAGTTGTGGTGGGGAAACCTGCCGCAAATACAATACCTCCTGCATAAAAACTGCCATCAGGCCCATAGGTGGCGGTATAGCCCCAGTTATCGGCGGTGCTGCCGGTAAACGAGGCAAAAACTAAGGTAGGATCAATTACCAGTGTGGCACTTTTATCGTACCCGGTTAACAAAAACCGCACTGTGTTGCCTGTTACCAAAAACCTGCACGGTATTTCTTTTTTTAAACCATTAATTATTTGGTACGAATAAGGCGCCAGCTCTTTCAATTCGCCCACCGATGTTTGTATAATCAGTTGACCGTTTACCACCGAAAGCTTTTCCGCACCGTCAAATTCAATGGCCAGTTTGCTTAGGTCGGCGCCGGGGTTTGCTATAATGTCGTACTTCAATTGGCCGTTATTGGTGTAATACCGTACATCAACTTTAGGGTACATGCTTTGGTAAGTAACAGCGTTAAACGAACCACAATCTGCCGCCCATTTGCTTTTATCGTTGCCTAATAAATAATTATTGGTTCCTGCAAGCCGCTTATCAGGAACAATGGTGGGGGTGCCTGCGTTTAAAAATTTTACTTCGTAAGCGTGAGAGCGAAGCACGATATTATCATCGCCATTAGGTAAGGTGGCTGGTTGGCTGGATTTGGCGGCAGTTGCCCCTTTTTTGCCCGTAACCAGTTGGTACGATGAGGAGTTGTCTGGATGATAATAATGCGATAATGCATTCAGGTCGTCACTATTTTGCTGTAACACGCGGTAGCCCGTTTTTTCAAGGTAAAAAGCCCCGTTGTTGGTGAGACCCCTAAAGGTTACGCGATTGTCCCACTGGCCTTTATTTTCAATAAACTCAAGGCTGGCATACGATTGACCGAAAGATTTGAAACATATGATTAAACCAATAAAGCAAAAAATTATAGACCGGGACTTTTTCAAGCAATTATAATTTAAATAAAAGTTACAACTTATAAACGAAATTAATCCTTGTACAGATGATGTAAAAGGACGGCAAGTAAATAGTGTTTACCGGCAAAAGGGGTTGTAAAGGGTTTTAAAGAAACATTTGCAGCGGTAAATGCTGTTTCACAAAACTCGCTCCACAATTTTACTATTTTAGTTTTGTGCCTGTAAATGACCGATGTTTATTTTAACGGTACCGGTTGTTAAAAACATATAAAATATTAGTAAAAAAACCTTGTCCGTAACAATACCGACTATTTCTTACCAAACGGTTCAACAAAAAGTTCATGATTTTTGTACGAAGGTAACAGGAACCAATCGTTGCCTTGCTGACATCAAAAACGTTATGATCAATAATATTATTACCATACAATTATTGGGTTAAATGTAAGTTATCAATTGTATATGGTGAGTAAACCCGCTTAAAGCTACCCATTCAAACCTTACTAACCTCTCATAACTCACCACTCAATTGCTCACCTCTCACAACTTGCTATTCACTTCTTAACTACTCACCTTTTACTACTAGCTATCTACCTCACACCTGATCTGGGGCATTTTTTAAATAACATTATCTCGGGACGTTTCTACGCAACACAATAAGTACGACACCCACCAGGCTCAACCTCTCCAATAAAATATAGTTCGGCAGGCAATAAGGACTTGAACCAACGCCTGAAGTAAAAAAAATACTGGTTACCCCAAACCCACGGTGTTACGTTTTTGCGCATAATAGTGGCTACGATATTTTGCTCCACACTGTCTTGCCTTTTTGCATGCCCAGGTATTGTTTTAGCACAAAATTTTCGGACTGTTGTAGTTCTTCATCGGCTTCCAATATTTCCATAGCCTTTGTTTTAGCTACTTCTAAAATAACCTTATCGCTAATAATATTGGCGATCTTAAAATTAATTGCGCCGCTCTGTCTTGTTCCTTCTATATCGCCAGGGCCTCGCAGTTCAAGGTCTTTTTCGGCAATCTTAAATCCATCGTTGGTGGCGCACATAGTTTTAATACGCTCCCTGGCCTCGTTGCTTACTTTACTACCTGTTAATAAAATGCAATAGCTTTTTTCGCTGCCACGGCCTACGCGGCCACGAAGCTGGTGCAACTGCGAAAGGCCAAATTTTTCGGCACTTTCTATTACCATTACTGAGGCATTAGGCACGTTAACGCCTACTTCAATTACGGTGGTACCTACCATTATTTGCGTATCGGCGGTTACAAAGCGCTGCATGTTATTTTGTTTTATTTCGGTGGTTTGGCGGCCATGTACCATACTTATCCAAAAGGTAGGTTCTGGAAAAAATGCCTTTACGTTGTTGTAGCCGTCCATCAGGTTTTCGTAATCGAGCGTTTCGCTTTCTTCAATTAATGGAAAAATGATGTATGCCTGTCGCCCTTTATCAATTTCGGACCTGATAAAATCCATTACATTGGCGCGGTGCATTTCGGTACGGTGAATGGTTGAAATGGGCTGGCGGCCGGGCGGTAGTTCGTCCATTACGCTGTAGTCGAGATCGCCATAAGCTGTCATGGCAAGGGTACGGGGAATAGGCGTAGCAGTCATTACCAACACATGCGGATGAATGGGTGCTTTGGCCCACAATTTTGCCCGCTGCGCCACACCAAACCGGTGCTGTTCATCTATAATGCTAAGGCCAAGGTTTTTAAATATTACCGGGTCTTCAATAAGGGCATGTGTGCCTACAATCATGTGCAGGGTGCCGTCGGCCAGTTTTGCTAAAATTTCGCGGCGGGCCTTTGTTTTAGTGCTTCCGGTTAGCAGGCGTATGCTTACCGGCATATCTTTTAAAAGGCTGCTTAGGCCATGATAATGTTGGGTAGCTAAAATTTCGGTAGGCGCCATCAGGCAGCTTTGAAAGCCGTTGTCGGCGGCCAGCAGCATGGTTAATAAAGCCACAATGGTTTTACCGCTGCCTACATCGCCCTGCAACAAACGGTTCATTTGGCTACCACGGCCAACATCTACCCTAATTTCTTTTAGCACCCGCTTTTGTGCATTGGTTAATTCAAAAGGCAGGTGTTGCCTGTAAAACGTGTTAAAAAATTCGGCCACTTTTTCAAATACTACCCCGCGGCTGTGGCGGTACCGTTGCAGCCGAAGCAAGCCCAGCCGTATTTGGGCTATAAACAGCTCTTCAAACTTTAGGCGGCGAACGGCTGCATCATATTCCCCGTGGTTTTTTGGAAAATGTATTTGAGTATAGGCACTGTAGCGGTTAACCAGCCTTAGCGCACTTATAAGGTTGGCGGGTAGGTTTTCCTGTATATCTTTTGGAGATAGCATGGCTAATAATGCCTGTGTAATTTTACCTATTTGCTTGCCGTTAAGCGCCCTTGTTTTAAGTTTTTCAGTTGTGGGATAAATAGGCTCCAGGTAGCTTTTCCCCTGTAGCATGCTTGCTTCAAAGGGTTCAATATCGGGGTGGGTTATTTGTGGTTTACCATTAAAAAAGCCACACTTGCCAAACACCAGGTAAGCATTGCCCGGTTGTAGGTTTTTTTCAACCCAGTTAATACCCTGAAACCAACACAGGTCAATATTGCCGGTCTTATCGCGCAGCGAAACAATACAGCGTTTGCTGCGCTTGTCGCCCAATATATTTAGTTCGCCAGCAATGCCTGCTATCTGTACATAGTCGGCTTCGGGGTTTATTTCGGCAATTTTTTTAATAGAAGTTCGGTCAAGATGCCGCAAGGGAAAATGCTCCAGCAAATCGCCAAACGTAAAAATATTCAGTTCCTTTTTAAGCAGGTCGGCTTTTAGTGGGCCAACGCCTTTAAGGTATTCAATAGGGTTATCTAAAATGGAGGGAGCCAGGCTAATATGTTTTTGCAAATGTAGGGCAAGTGCCGCAAGGCAATATACCTTGCATTCAATTGGTTTACAGTACGCGAATGGTTTAAAGTCAATAAATAAACAAAGCCGGAGATGCTAACTTTGTAACCCGGTTTTAATAAATTGACAATATTTTTTACAGTCCAAAAAACTATAAACGCTTACTATTGTGATGGAGTTTTATTCTAAAATAATTCTTAGGGGCATCAAATTGATAAATATAAAAATAATCATGTTAACAAACAGGCTTCTTTGCTCAATATTTTTTTTGTTAATGTGTACTTCGGTACAGGCATTTCAAAATGGGGTAACGGTATCGGGCGAGGTAAAAAACAGTATCGGTAAAACCAGTCTTGCCTTTGCAAGTGTGGTGGTTAAAAACAACCGGGACTCGGTGTTTATTATGGGTACGGTTACCAACGAAACGGGTCGTTTTTCGCTATCCAATGTAAAACCCGGTAATTATTTGTTAGAGATTAGTTTGATAGGATTTGAGCCTGTTTGGCAGCCATTGTTTGTAGGCAGCCTTAGCAATTTTTTAGACCTGGCCATTATTGAATTAAAAGTAGCGCCTTCAAGCCTTGCGGCTGTCACGGTTACCGCCCAACAGGATGCCGTGGCTGATAAAATGGATAAAAAGACCTTTTCTATTGCCAATAATATAAGCCAAAGCGGGGGCTCAGTATTGCAGGCCATGGCCAACCTGCCTGGCATAACGGTGCAGGACGGCAAAGTGCAGTTGCGTGGCAGCGATAAAGTAGCAGTATTGATAGATGGAAAACAAACGGCGATTACCGGCTTTGGCAGCCAATCGGGGTTAGATAACCTGCCTGCATCGGCCATTGAAAGAATTGAGATCATCAATAATCCATCGGCTAAGTACGATGCCAATGGTAATGCCGGCATCATCAACATTATTTACAAAAAAAGTAAGCAACAAGGGTTTAATGGCAAGGCAGGTTTTACCACTGGTTTGGGGTCGCTTTGGCAGCGCAAAGCTAATTTTCCCGGTATACGGCCACAGTACACTTTAACGCCAAAAATAAATCCATCGCTATCGTTAAATTATGCCAAAAATAAGGTAAACCTGTTTTTGCAAAGCGATTACCTGTATACCGAAACCCTGAACAAAAACGAGTTTACTGACAGGTTTTATAGTGACGGAAGCGTTAGGCGCCAGCAATTAAAGCGCAACCGCAACACTACTTTTTTGAACAATAAATTAGGGTTCGATTTTAACATAAACAGCAGCAACCTGCTTACCGTATCGGCCTTTTACGGAACAGAAAAAATAATTGACCGTGGCGATGAACCTTTTTATAATAAAGACCTAACGGAGCGCCTGCGCCTTTGGCAGTTTTTAGAAGATGAGATAAAGTATACTGCCATGGCTACGGCTAACTTTCAACACAGGTTTAACCAACCGGGCCGGTTGCTAAACATTGGGTTCAACTATACTTTTCACCGCGAAGATGAGAAGTACTTTTTTGACAATATTCTGCCTACGTTTAAGGGTAGAGATGCCTTTCAGTTGTTAAGCGATGAAAGTGTAGTTGACCTTACGGCCGACTATATTCGTCCGTTAAAATATGGGCGCCTTGAAACAGGGTTGAAACTTAGGCGGCGTACTATACCTACCAATATGCAATTTTTTCCTGGTATTAATTCGCCCATTGATAGTGGGGCAGGTGGTGCGGCAACTTACAACGAAACCATACCAGCCGTGTATGGAAATTACATTTATGAAAACCAAACGTACGAAGCTGAGGTAGGGTTGCGGTTGGAGTATGTAAACCTTAAATACCTGGTAAACCCCGACCACAATACTTACCAAAGCGATGGTTATAATTACACGCAGCCTTTTCCAACCATAAGACTTGCCCGTAAATGGAGTAATGGCGATAAGTTGTCGTTGTTTTATAACCGAAGGGTAGACAGGCCTAATGAAGTTGACATTCGTATTTTTCCCAAGTATGACGATGCGGAGATTATTAAGGTGGGTAACCCCGGCCTGCGGCCACAGTTTACAAATACGGTTGAGCTAGGCTATAAAACCAATGTTGGCAAAGGGTACTACTATACCGCTTTGTACCACCGTTTTGCTAACAATACCATTACCCGCATAAACAGCACGCTGCCCGGTAGCCAGCTGATTTATGCAATTTTTCAAAACATCAACCGCAGTTATAATACCGGGGTAGAAATGGTATACGCCCAACAGTTTAGCCAGGCTTTTTCGTTAAACATAAACCTGAATGCATACCGCAACCAAATAGATGGTTTTACGGTGGTAAACCTGTACCCCCAACGCAATACGTTTACTGCCGAAAAAGATAAGTTAGTATCGGGTAACCTGAAAGTGGTTGGTACTTTTAAGCTTCCTAAAAAGATTGACCTGCAGGTATCGGCCATTTATCTTGCCCCCGACCTTATACCACAAGGCCGCATAGCGCAGCGGTTTTCGTTGGACGCTGGTGTAAAAAAAGCCATCCAAAATGGCAAGGGCGAACTGTTTGCCAATGCAGTTGACCTGCTGAGTACCATGATAGTTAAACGCGATATAAAAGGCAACTCCTTCAATTTTACCAGCATCGATTATTATGAAACGCAGGTGGTTAGGATAGGGTATAGTTATAAGTTTTAGGGAAGGGTATATGGGATTACAGATACTATAATGGAATAGTAACTTTTGCTTTCTTCGTCCTAACAATCAGGGCTAAATACCAATGCCTAGGGTGTAGCCCCTGGTACGAGGCCGAAGTAAACTGAACGCACTTAAGGGTCTACACACCAGCTATTGGTCTGACACAGAAAATGGAGATAAATAATTGAACAAATTACACTGGTTGCAATTTAATAATTTGATTGTAAGGTGGTACTGTATTGAACAAACTTTAAATGAAGGTATCCCGCCCTTTCATGGCTAATTAATCCTTTAGGTCATAGTCCCCCGGCTTTACCCTGGGCTGAGATATTTTGGCCCTTCAGTTTTTTTTTGCCATTTTCTGACTATAATAAAAACTATTATTTTTTAACTGATAATCCTCAAGGGTTAAATTTAGTTATGTAGTATCGGGAGTTATACGAAACGTTTTTTAATAGTGTGAAAATTAGGTAGCTTTTATAAAATTCACCTGAAAACGACCAGCTTTTTTGCAGATGGAGAAAGTGATAGAATATACGCTGACAAGAACTGGCGATAGTTACTTTTCGTTTATTTATCCAGAATTTGTTTTTTTTACTCACCGTTGATTTATTGCCGAAACAAGCAGGGGAAACCGCTATATTTAAGTTACCTTTACAGCACACTTATTCAAAGCCCAAACTTCTAAAAAAATAAAATGAAAAAGAACTCGCTGCCTTTAACGGCTGTAATATTATTGCTTTCTATAGTAAACTATACACGCATACCCGGCCATGAAAATGTGCGCACCATTTTGGTAGTATCGTTGCTTGCCATAGGCGTGTTGATTGGTGTTTTGATTGTGCAGGTTTTTACCCGCATTAAAATGCGGCAGCAATCTTAAAACATCAATACGTTCCCCTAAATTTATGATCGCCTTTTCGCTCGTTTAATTTCTTTAGCGGTATTTGCAAGCCATTGGTATTTTCCATCCAATCGTACAGTTCTTTGCGTAGTTGCAGGCCCACTTTATCGTATGCTTTATCGCGAATGAGGTTGTTCATTTCATTAGGGTCGTTTTCAAGGTCGTACAATTCGTTTATATCCCACACACCATTGCAGGTAATGTATTTGTATTGGTTGCTGCGTACCGCAAAAGTAGTGGGTGTTTGCGGAAATGCCTGCTCCCAGTAATATTCGTAAAAAATTTTATTGCGCCAGCTAACTTTTTTGTTTTGCAATAACGGCAAAAACGATTGACCCTGCATTTGCGCAGGTTTGGTAATACCCGCCAACTCCAGTAAAGTGGGGGCGAGGTCTATATTCAATATCATTTGCGGAACAACGGTGCCCGGCTTTACCATACCGGGGGCCCATACTAATAATGGTACCCGCATGCTTTCTTCGTAAGCGTTACGTTTGTCAATTAATCCATGTTCGCCAAACAAAAAGCCATTGTCGCCCATATACACCACCATGGTATTTTCGGCAAGGTTATTTTTTACTACCCAGTCCAATACCTGCTGCACGCTTTCGTCTATGGCCATTAATGTTTCCAGGTACAGGTGGTAAAAGTTATCAAAGGGTATTTGACCATGGTACATATAATCCACTCCGTGCCAGCTATAGCGTTGTGCCCGTACCCATTGCGGAATGTCGTTGTAATTAACCCTGGTAGCAGGCGGTGTTACCTTTCCATAATGTTTGCTGCTGTCGGTGGCGGTCAGGTACATGCTTTGTGGGCTAATAATTGGCAGGTTTTTGTATTTGCCCTGGTGGCGTTTGGCCGGCATAAACTCTGCATGTACACCTTTATGGCTAAGATATAAGCTAAAGGGCTTGTCTTTTATACTGGTCATCCAGCTGATGGCACGGTTGGTCAATTCATCGGTAATGTAATTGTCATCGCTCATCTTTTCCCTTTTGCCATTTACGTTAAGGTTGTTGGCAAAATACTTTCCCTGGCCTTCAAAGCTTACCCATTCGTCAAAACCAGGTTGAGGCATATCGCCGCTGTTGCCCATGTGCCATTTGCCCATGAAGGCAGTTTTATATCCCTGCTTTTGTAAGTATTGAGGATAGAATGTTAGATTGCCCGGCAGCATCGCTGAATTATCAACAACGGTATGTGTGTGTGCATACTGGCCGGTTAATATACTAGCCCTGCTGGGCGAGCAAAGAGAGGTGGTAACAAATGCATTTTGCAGGTGGGCACCTTCGCGGGCCATGCGGTCCATGCCGGGGGTTTCAAGACCGGGAACGGTTTTCATAAAACCCATAAAGTCGTACCGGTGGTCGTCGGCCAAAATGTAAATAATGTTTATGGGCGTTTTTGCCTTTTGGGCCAAAAGCATTTGAGCCGTGGCTAACAACAGTAGAGCTATAGCAAGCAAAAATTTTTTCATAAGCAAACAAGGTAAAGAAAGTTGAAGCTGTTGCCAACCGGTCGGTAAATTTTCGGTTTTAGTACACCTTAATTTTAATTAAAAAGATCCTCATTTCCTGCAAATTTAAATGTGGGTATAAGTGCTTCTACCAGGCTTGTAAACGTAGGCCCTGCGGCCTGGTTATTAAATTCCCGATCTCAATCGGGACTTTTTTAAAAACCGTTTTGCAGGTTTTTGTTCTCACTTTAGAAACGCTTTGCCGTGTACCATACCGGCTAGTATCCTTTTGCAATAACTGGTATCAGGTGATAGTAATAATGAACGGGTTTTAAATTTTAAATAAGTGTAAGCATACCCCGCAATACGTAACGGCTTTTTGCAGCAATTTTATTTTGAAGGGGCTAAATATACCTTGACCTATGGGGTAAGGGGTTTTAAATTAATATCATGTTAAAACCGTTGGCTTTGTTGCCTATAATCCGCATTTAATTTGGCCCAGATAGTTTACGTATAAGTTGCGTTGCAAAAGCAGGTTTGCCATACATGCTATGGTCAATTTGGTTGATACAGTAAAAGTGAGTGACACAACCGGAGCTAAATAGCTATTCATATGCTGGCTTCCAAAAAATCCTCCACATATTTTGCGCTGCGCCTTTGGGTTTTACAAAATAGGGGTATTGGCCAGTGAGTTTTAGCCGGGTGGAGTAAAAGCGTACCTGCCCAATTTGACGGGCCTAATGCGAAGTTGATTTATTGACGGGACATGCCTGATTGCTAAAATTTGTTAACAGTTTAAGCAATAAATTAAATAGAGGTTGTAACCATTGACAAATCGTTTTTTTTGCTTTTTGCCGGTAAACCTTTTTAATTGCCCAACGTTTATATTTAAAATAATAGTGAATGAAGGATCATATTAAAAAAATACAACAGGCTATTGAACCTTACCGCCAACAGATCATTAATCATAAAGTGTACGGCGTGATAGACGACCTGAACGATATGCAGATTTTTATGAAGTACCATGTGTTTGCTGTGTGGGATTTTATGTCGCTTTTAAAAGGATTGCAGACGAGTTTAACCTGTATGCGGGTGCCATGGTTTCCAAAAGGATTGGCCGATAACAGGTTTTTGATAAACGAAATAGTAGTTGGCGAAGAAGCGGATGTGGATAGTTTTGGCACCCGTAAAAGCCACTACGAAATTTACCTTGATGCCATGGATCAGGCGGGTGCGGACGACCGCCAAATAAGGGCTTTTATTTATGAGCTAAGCCATGGAATGGATTTGGAAGAAGCACTGCTGGTGGCCAATACACCGTTGGCAGTTCAGCGGTTTGTGAAGTTTACCTTTAACACCATTGCCACCAAACACGACTACCTGATGGCCGCTGTATTTACTTTTGGCCGCGAAGACCTGATACCCGAAATGTTTGTGTCAATTATAAACGACCTTGATAAAAAGTTTCCCGGAAGTATAGGCATTTTTAAATATTACCTTGACCGCCATATTGAAGTAGATGGCGACCACCACAGTAAACTTGCTTTGCAAATGGTTGAAAATTTATGCGGTACCGATGAGGCCAAATGGAAGGATGTTGAGGCTATTACAATTGAAGCCTTAAAAAAGCGTATACAATTGTGGGATGGTGTTTACCAGCAAATTATTAAGCAAAAACAATTAAAGCCTGCCGAAGTTTTTGCATAGTTTTTTGTTTGTGATTATAAGTAAACAGGCTACCTTTTTTGGTAGCCTGTTTGCGTTTATGTTATTTGTAAAATGAAATTGGTGGTACTGGTGACATGTTATTTGTAAAATGCCGTTGTAGAAGTGAGTGGTGTGTGGTGAGTGGTGAGTAGTGAATTGTTAATAGTGTGTGGTGAGTTGTGAGTGATTAACTTATTCTTAATCACTACTCACCACTCGCAGCTCACACTTAGCCCTAGTATCCCCACTTTTTCATAACAGCCAGGCAATCTTTAATGGCCTCCATAGGGGCCTGGCCCTGGTAGGCTTCCTGCTCTATAATGAGGTATTTGGTGCCGCCGGCTTTCTTTACAAAATCAAGGTTTTCTTTCACGTTTACAATTCCTTTTCCAAGTACGGTGCTCTCATATTTTTCGCCTCCGCTTTTGGCCGTAATCTCGTCTTTAACGTGTAACGATGCAAACCGGCCAGGATACTTTTTAATTACATCAACTGCCTTAGCGCCACCGTTATATAAGTTGCCCATATCCAGTTGTTGTATCACTAGTGTAGGGTCGGTATTGGTTAAAATAATATCGAACACGCTTTTTCCGTTGAATTGCTGGCTAAACTCAAAATCGTGGTTGTGATAGCCAAACTTCATGCCCGATTGCTGGCACAATTCGCCCGATTTATTGAACACTTCCATGTAACGCAGCAGGTCGTCGTAGGTGGTACGCAGGCTGGCATCCAGCCAGGGGCTAATTACAAATTCCTGCCCTACAATGGCCGCGTCTTCCACGGTTTGTTTCCACTTGTCGGTAAACTGTTTTTTATCTGCATCCCAATGTTCTTTACCCATAACGGTATGGCCACTTGGCATGTTAAGGCCCAAATCCAATAAAATCTTTTTAAACTCTACGGGTGTAAAACCATAAAATTTGCGGTCAACATAATTGGCATGTTCTACCTGCGTGTATCCCATCATAGATACCTTTTGTAGTGTATCCATTGGGTTGGCCGTCATAGCGTCCCTAACGGAGTACAATTGAATACCGGTAATCATACCCGTTTTTTTGCGGGCAAAAACATTATTGTCTAATAACATGGTTCCGGCAAGCGCAAGGGAACCGTTTTTAAGAAACTGGCGGCGGGTAGCAATCATAGTATAAATATATGTGTGTGATAAAAGTATTTAATTGCGGCGAAAGAAAAGCTTTTTAATTTTTAAAAATGGTTGAGGATGTTTAACAGGTTGGCGCGCCAATAAAAAGCTTTGGCAAGCCCAATTAACTTTTTACGAAAATTAATGGACTTGCCAAAGTAAAGTTTTGTGATTTATTATTTTAGTAATCACCAGTTTAATGAAGGTTGCTTAAAACCGGCAGACTGGTTTTGAATTTAGCTACCGGATTTGAAATTTGTAACTGGTACATTCCATTTAATAAATTACTTTTTAAGCGGATTGGAACAATTTCATTTCCCTCGGGGTGTTGCACCTGGTTTTTGTAAATGACCTGCCCAAGGCTATTGACCAATTGAATATTATAGCTGCCCTTTGGCTGGTTGATAAACTGTAATTGAATAGACCTGCCATTGACAGGGTTTGGTAATACTTTAAACGAACCCACTGAAGTAATTGCGTCATTCAATATATTGTTTGATAATATTACCATAAAGCGCCGTTCGTTTATAGAAGCTGCGCTGCCATCTGCGTTAAATTTGATATTGACAGGTTCGGCCAGGCTAATGGGTTTTATGGTATTCAGGTAATTGTCTGCAAGGTATCCATACCTGGTTGGCAGCAGCGATAGATTTTCAGGCGAAAACCGAATTACATATTCTTTTTTTTGCAGGTTCCACATTTTTAAAAAGAGGGTATCGCGGTCTGCCACTGTTTGCCTGCGTTCCAACATCAGGTCTTTTTCGTTACGAACCAACCCTATATTTTCAGTAAAATTAGCAGGTTTTAAAGCGTCCATTTCATCAACCAAATTAGAAAAGCTGTTGCCATACGATGCCATTGCTTCGTCGAGCGTGGCGGTATTATTATCTTTTTCGGTAACCTGTAAACCAACCCTTAATGCTTTTGTGGGATTTGACGACCTAAAAACATCGGTTATGGGATTTGTTTGGGCACTTTCATTAATGGTAAGTGTGCCGGGTTGGCCATTTGAGTTTACCAAAAAACCCTGGCCCGGCTGTATAAACCGGCTTGCGTTGCTTATAGGTGTTGGTGTTACATCATAGCTGTTTCCGTTATAGCTAAACAGCACATAACCGCCAACGCCATTACTTCCACCCAATTTAGGATCCCATATATAAAAACTATTAGGAACATTTATACGGGTAAAGGCATTAAAATCTACCGGGGCTGCAAAAGGGTTTCCGATGGCGGTGAACCCTTTGGCAAAAACATTAAAAATTTGCAGTCCCGAATTTAATTTACCCGTTGCCCGCAAGGTGGCATTGTTTGGTGGAGTACCTGAGTTTGCTGTAACACTTCTGTTACCCCGCACAAAAAGCATGTAAGGGCCACCGCTAACAGGCGTGTTATTGGTATTAGATAATGGCAGCCATTTATTGGATGGATTGTCGTATCGTAAAATAGAGGGGCCGGCACCATTCGCAGCATCAAAACCTCCTCCATTTCCAGTTATCACGGTTCCATAACCGAGTGCATCATACTGTTCAAATAAAGAGGGGTTCATGTTGCTTTGGTCGCCTTCCTGCCATGCGCTATTTATGGTTTGATTGCCTTTTACAGGCGATCCTATTAGCCGCCATGCCCTACGGGCGGGTATAAATCTTTCTACGGTAACGGTTGCATCAATAATGCCTCCAATTGGGCTCACAACGGCCGTGTTATTTTCATTGCTTTTTAAACTGATGTTAGAATTGGTTAGGGTGCCGTTTTTTACCTCAAGGCGATTAAAAATATCAATACGATTTTGAATGGAAATATTGCCCGCGGGGCAATCAAGTGTTAGGCTTCCTATCTGTGCCTTTTGGCCGTTGGCCGAAGGATAAAAATGTAAACGTACGTTGCCCGCCTGTTGCCCTTTTATAGTAAGAGAAGAGGCGATAGTACTTTGTAAAAATCCGTTCTCGCTTTGGCCATCTGCTAAAATAAAACCCCCGGTGGTAAGGCTGTAATTTTGCAAATCGAGACGGTCTTTTGCACGAACCTTGATTTTGCCCTCGAGAAACCAGTCGTTTGTTAACTGATAAGACGATCTGTTAGTTAAGAAGAAAGTATTATTTGCACCAAAATTGTTAGGCCTATTACCACAGCCATCAGTTAGCGATCCCCAGTTGCCTAAATTATTCAAATCGCCGGTAGGTTTGCTATAAAAGACATACGATCGTTCATTTTGCCAGATAAAGTCGGTACCGGCACCAAGGTTATCCACCACGGCAAATATACAGTCGTCGCTATCTGCAAACCTTGTATAGCAAACGGAAGCGATACCATTATTGTCTGTTATACCATAGCTGATCTTATCTTCTTCACAACCACTATTACTCCTTACAGTAAAATTAACCAGAACACCTGGAACAGGTAAATTTTCAATGGTGGTAGCCTTCACATTTATGCAATGTTCCTGCCCTGGCAAAACTGACTCAGGCACGTTTAAAAAGGTAAGTTTTGTAACAGAGCCAGTATTTGAATAAAGTTGCCCCGGCGTGTAGGCATACTGATCGCGATTGCTGTTGCCTGAAACGGTAACTAAAAATGGTAATGGCGCCGTAAGAACCCCTGATAATTTCGGGGAACCGAAAGTGGTAGTGGTACTAATTTTTGCAACTGAATACCCAGTATTACCCACTGGTTTAAAAATGGAAGGATCAAAAGTTTGCCCTGCTGACGTGAGGCCGCCAATAGCCGCATTAGGTATAAAAATGTTTAATGAGTTGCTATGATTTCGGAATGTACTTGTAGGGAAAAAAAAGCTGACTATATAATTGTTGAGAAGCTGGCTCAATGGAGGAATAATTGCCGTAGATAAGTGGCCACGCCAGGCAATCCCGGTGGTTACTTTGGCCACTAAAACTGGTTTATTGGCTATAGCTACCGCGCCTAAAGTGCTAATATCAATATAATCAGTACTATTCAAAGTTTTTATATCTCCATTATTCAAAGTAACTGTTGTGCCGTCTTCCGCTGCCAAAAAACGGTAGATGCCTTCCGCCAGGCCAAATTTTTTACCCCAGGTATTTACCGGTGGCATCATTTCGTAACTGGTATTTACCGCCACAGGCTTATCCGAAACAATATGACTTCCGGAAACATCGGTTCCATCTATACTAATTTTCTCTCCCTTATTCAGCGTTGTGTCAATTCTACTATAAGTAAACGTTCCTTTATCATTGTTTTTTATTTCAATTGCAAGGGTTGTTCTATCAGCAGTTGATAATATCCTTGTACTGGTATTATTTGTTACAAAAGGTGTAAATGGAAATCCTCCAGGTTTGTCAACTACATAATACTCTTTTCCTAAAACTGCCGTTGGGATTGCCTGAAAAACTTCGGTAGACTGTTGCGAGGTAAAATATCCGGTTATACTAACTGGAGTGGTGGCGGTAACATGTATGCCGCTTAATAAAACCACATTAATTTTTACGGATTGTCCAGAATTTTTACCCAGGTTTATGACCTCTTGTACGTTTATGGGAACCGCCGGAAAAGAGTTTGTGGTTGTGTATTGTATAACCACATTACTTGCCTCATAGCTTTTAATATCCAAAAAAGTTTCCGGAGTTGTTAAGCCTGCATTATCAAAGCCAATAGTTAACCAAAAATCTGTGCCTTTGTTAGTTACAGGTTGTGCCGAGGTTGTTATTGACTGGATTAGAAAAATAGGTAGTACCAGCAGCAGTTGTAATTTTTTGCTTAGGGTACAATTGAAAGTTTTCATATGTTGACGGATTTAGTGAAACAATTTTAAAGAATTTTTTTTCAATCGTTTAATGGCGTTAACAATGGGTAATAAAAATTTGCTTTTACCTCTAGCCAGCTAATATTTCTACTGGTTTTTCATTCAATATTAAATTGGAAATATTGCGAAATTAAATATAGACTATAAAATTATAAGATGATATCAAGGGTAACAAGCGTATTTGTTAGTTTACGCCAGAATTTTGATTAGCTTATCGAAAAACATTTACAGATCTAAAAATATTTTTAGTTGGCACAAAAGTTAAAAAATAGCCGATCTATCTATTGGAAGATAGTTATATATGACCCACAAAGGTTGTGATTTTTAAAATTTTAAAGCTGGTAGTTTGCAGCGTAAACAGGAAACCGGTATTTGAAAGTAACAGTATTTAATACAATAGTCAATATTTAATGTTGACACGACTTTCGCTAAATAAAAATACCCCCTACCAGTCCATAATAATGGTTGGCACGGGGTACTTATAACAACGATGCTTTTATTTGATAGCAGACCGTTTTTTATTTTCTGCTCTCTTTTTTACTGCATATCCTACGCCAGCTGCAACAAATAAAGAGAGGCCAAGGTCTACCGGTATTTCGGTACCGGATGGAGGTGGATCAGGATCAGGGTCCATTCCCGGATTTCCCGGTCCACCGGGAGTGCCCTGGGCAAAAGAAAGACCAGAACACAGGAGGAAGCAAAGAGCTAAAAGAAAGGGTTTAAAATTGGTTGTTAGTTTCATAATCGTTTTTTTTTCGGTTTAAATTTTAATTATTGGTGATAGAAATTACTGATTTTATATTGTTTTCAAAGTTGCTTACCCGTAACTGGTAAATTCCTTTAGCCAGGTTGTTGTTTATCTGCAAACGTTTTACCAATGTTCCACCGGCAAATTTTACCTGGTCTCTAAATATTATCTGCCCAATTCCATTAACTAATTCAATATTATAGGTACCCCTGGGTTGGTTAAGTAACTGCAGGTTTAGCACGCTTCCGGTAAGTGGGTTAGGCGATACCTTAAAGGTACCTTTGGCATCAGTAATTTCACCATTTACCGTTTTTCTTGAAGCGTTCAATATTATTTTAAACCTGTATGGATCGGCCGACTGTACGTTTTCGGTTATTGAAAACTTGTAAGATGTAGCTTCAGATAAATTTATGATAGTGGTTGTTTTAAAGAAGTTATCTATTAAAACGGCAGAGATAATGGTTGATGAAAACAAGTTTTCAGGAGTAAAATCCAGGATGTATTGTTTTTGTTCCGTATTCCAAAGCTTTAGAAAAATCGTATCAATCAATTTAACCGGCTGCCGTCTTTCAACCATAAGCGATTGCCCATTTCTAACCATTGCAATATTTTCCCTCATGTTGGGTAGCTTAATGGGGTCATAGTCGTTTAGTTCGTTGGCGTATTTTGCATCGAAGGCAGTGTAAACTTCGTCAATCACTGCATCTACACCCCCCTTATCGGTTGTTTTAAGCGTTGCTTTCAATCCCTTAATATTATTTACCGACCTGAAAACATCGGTAGCTGCCGTTGCAGACTTATCACTTTCTTTTATGGTAATGCTACCCGCCACGCCTGTTGATTGTAACAGGAAGCCCTGGCCCGATTGAATCAATTCACTTTCGGGACTAACCGGGGTTGGAGTAATCGTGTAACCAATTCCGTTGAAACTTAGTAGTACATAACCACCTACACCATTAACTCCACCAAGTTTGGGGTCCCACAGGTAGAAGTTGTTAGGCACATTAGTACGCGATATGGTGGCGTAATTAATGGGTGATGCAAATGGGTTTGGTATTGCGGTAAAGCCAGTTGCGCTGACCGCGAAAACTTGATCGCCTGTTTTTAGTGGACCTTTTACACGAAGAACAGTGTTGTTGGCTGGTACATTATTTAAGCCCAACGTAGCACCGCGGTTGCCCCGTACAAAGGTCATGTATGCATTGGCATTTACATTGGTTGCATTGGTATTTGGCAGTGCCATCCAGTTATTTGTCATGCTATTATAGCGCAAAATTGAATTCATAGCTGACTGTGGGTTAAAGTCGAAGCCATTTGCTGCGCTACCCTGCGTAATATGTGTACCAAAACCCGGGCTAGGGTTGGTATTGGCCAATGAAGTGGTGGCCCCTTCCTGCCAGGCGCTGTTAATACTTTGGTTTCCACCAACCGGCGCACTCATTACTCTCCATGCCCTGCGTGCGGGTATATATCGTTCTACTATTACATCGCCCATAACATTGCCAGTTACCGGTGCAACTCTTGCGGTGGCAGCAGCAGAACTTTTTAAGGTTAATTCATTGCCGGTATTAAGCGTTCCCAAAACAATATTTAATACTTCAAATATGGCCAGCGGCGTACCAAGGGTTGCCGAGGCACCAGCGCCAGATCTGTTTACCATCAGGCTCCTAAGCATTCGCCCGCCCATTACAAACCGCAGCGTGCCCGCATCACCACCAGTATTTCCGGTTACCATCAGGCCCGATGTTGGTGTACCATCTATCATACCGGTACCAATTAATTGCGCTATCGATAAGGTGAAACCTGCAAGGTGCAAAATACTTCCTGCCGGTAAATCCACAATACCACTAACGGTCCAGTTAAAGGTTAGCAAGTAATCAGGAACCCGGTTTACCAGATGGTAGATTTTACCTGCGCCAAAATTGGGAGGATTAGCTCCACTTCCATCAAGGTTTACACCCCATGAAAGTACGTTATGAAGATCGCCCGTTGCCTTAGAGTAAAAGTCGTTTGCAACCACAACGGGAGTCCATATAAAAGATGCAGGGGGAGAAGTAATCGTTCCAATAGATGCAATAATATTGTCCGTACCAACAGCCGGCCCCGAATAGCAAAAAGTAGCCACTCCCGATGCATTGGTAAATGCAAAACCTGAACTGCCTGTGTTGGTTCCTGTAATGCCAAAATCCACTCTCACGCCCGATACCGGGCTACTAAATTGATCTCTTACAGTTACGCTAAAGCAGTTACTTATACCGATAGGGCTGGTGCCTGAAGGTGGAGCGGTGATGGATGAGATTGTTGACACCGTTGCTATAGGTGCAAGCGATTGACCGCCTGGATAGCCATAGGAGTCTGCGTCATCAAATCCATACACAAAAATGCCAAAAGGCAGGTTTGTTCCATTTATAGTATGTGTTCCGGCAGTAAGATCAAGCTGTGCCCCAAGGAAACCTGATGTTCCAATAGGTGAAAACGATGCAGCAGGGATGGTTACACCATCTAACTTTAATGCGCCAACAGCGCCCGGGGGAGAAACTACATTAACAAAATTTAGCCGGAAGCCCGATGCCGGAGTAGCAAACGTATAATTTCCCAAAAATTGTTCAAAGGGCGTTATCAACATCATAAAAGGGTCAGATGTAACGTCATCGAACGTGGTGC